>Ga0208636_100087_pt1 | contig 45886 bp, 5 predicted proteins | sample LakWasM103_HOW12_2_FD_183921 | JGI IMG/M metagenome (GOLD analysis project Ga0208636, IMG submission 183921) | Freshwater sediment methanotrophic microbial communities from Lake Washington under simulated oxygen tension - Sediment Metagenome... | ecosystem: Environmental > Aquatic > Freshwater >... | reverse complement strand
TGTTGATCGCCGGTGAAGCCATCACACGCACGACCACCCGAGAGTTCCTGGAAAGCCTGGCATGCTATGGCCTACAACCGTCAACACTACTGGCCGCTTTCGGCATGGCGGAAGTCTGCTCGGGCGTAACCTACCATCAACCGGCAACAGGCCAGTCCCTTGGTTTCCATCATATCGACCGGAATTCCCTGAGCGGCGCAATCCGCCGGGTCGATCCGGATGACGAGCTGTGTGTCTCTTTTGCCAGTCTCGGCCCGGTCATCCCCGGTGTTTCGATGCGCATCGCCGATGACGAACAGCGCGTACTACCGGAAGAAACCATCGGCCGCCTCCAACTCAAAGGCGATGTACTGACGCCCGGCTATTACCATAATCCTGAAGCAAATAAGGTGTTCCTGGCCGACGGCTGGTTCGATACCGGCGATGCCGGCTTTATCTCCGGCGGAGAACTGGTGCTCACAGGACGAGCCGGTGCAGGCATCATCATCAACGGGGCGAATTTCTACAATAATGAAATAGAGGCAGTGGTTGAACAAATCGCCGGCATCGCCGCGTCGTTTACCGCAGCCTGCGCAGTGCGGCAGGAAGGCAGTGAAGGACTGAAACTGGCGGTTTTCTTCCACGCAGCCTACGAAAACAACGATGCCGTCCTGCTCAAGCTGTTAAAAACCATCCAGTCGCAGCTAACCAAGCGTCTGGGCATTAAAGCCGATTACCTGATTCCGCTCGATCGCGATTCAATACCTAAAACCGGCATCGGCAAGATCCAGCATAAAAAGCTCATTGAACAATTCCAGCAAGGCGCGTTCCAGGAAATCCTTGAGCATCTGGATTTGCTGACGGCGAACGAGCAAACCCTGCCGGATCGGTTCCACAAAAAGATATGGCGTCACAAGGAGCTGGTGCATATTCCCCGCGTTGACGACGGTGCCTGCGTTATTTTCCTCGACCGGCTTGGCCTCGGCTTGCAGGTTGTCTCCGAATTAGGCACGGCCGGCATCCAATGCATACTCGTCAAACCCGGCGAATCTTTCGCTCAACTCGGGGCGATGGAATTCTCCCTCCGTCCGAATGAACCGCAGCACTATCATGAGCTGGTGGGATGGCTTAAGGCATCGAATATCCGGCTCGGTTCCGTCCTGCACCTGTTCAGCTATGACACAGAGCAGAAAGAAGCCGACAGCGTATTGCTTCTGGCCCAGGCGCTATCAGCGCTCGACCCCTACGCCCCGCTCCGGCTACTGGCGGTTTCCTGTCATCAGCATGAGGGCATTGCCTCCGCGAAAGCCGCTCTTCCAGGACTGTTGCACACCATCGAACAAGACCAGCCCCGGCTGCGCTGCCTGCACCTGGATTGCCCCGCAGATACCCCGTCCGCCTATGCTCCGGCTATCGTCAGTGAGCTGCTGGGGATGTCCGTCGATAGAGAAATCGCCTATCGCGGGCAACAACGCTGGGTCGCAGGCTTGCAGCAGATCGATGTCGCTACCGTCACGAAGGAATCCCCTTCCGTGCTGCCTTTCCAGCATCAAGCCGTCTATGTCATCAACGGCGGACTCGAGGGAATAGGACCGCAATTGGCGGAATACCTGCTCAGCCGCTTCAATTCCCGCCTGATACTGCTTGGCGAAACCCCGCTGCAAACGCAAGCGGCGGCGGACGACAAAGACGTCCGTCCTGCCCACTACCAACGGCTGCGGCAACTGTCCGGCGAATGCGTTTATCTTGCCGTTGCCGCCCTGAATCAGGAAGAATTACAGCAAGCCCTGAGTGCTACGCTGGCTCAGTGGGATAATAAGCTGGACGGGGTTATTCACCTTGCCGCCGCTTTGCCCGAACATCCGCTGCTGGAAGAAACGCAGGCCCCCAAGTCGGTTCCTGAATTAATCGGCGCGAACGCTCTCTACCGAATCCTTGAGCAATTCCAAGGAAAATTCTTTGTTTCCCTGTCATCGACAAGCGGCCTCCTCAGCGCTCCCGGCCAGTATTCCCCTGCAACCGACACCGCCTCTCGGGAAGCCTTGGCTACCTCATCTCTTGGCACCCCGCGTTTCTACAGCATCGGCTTGTCCGACTGGGACAGCCTAGGCACAGCATCGGCGCTGGACGCGCAAACACCCGTCGGCAGCTCGGTGCGCCGCAGCATCAATGCTATCCTCGTCGCTCTGCAACTTGACGAAGAGCAGGTACTGATCGGTCTGGACGGCGACAGCCCGGCTGTCCGCGCACAGACCCACAGCGGCCCGCCGCAACTCGGCAAAATTGCCGTTTATTTCACAGCGCGTCAATTGATGACTCCGGCCCGGTTAAACCCGGAACCGTTGACCGATCGCTACGGATCGATAGTTCCGTGCGACTACATACAGCTACGCGAACCGGAAAGCGCAGGCCCCGAGCAGCTTGAGCTGTGGCCTTCGGTGGCCGAGTATTTCGTCTACGACGACCTGATCTACTACGCTCTGGCCAACGATGAACGCCGTAACGACAGCTACCGCATCGCGCTGCAACGCACGGTTCCCGGCAAAATCGTCCTCGATATCGGCACCGGCAAAGAAGCCATCCTGGCCAGGCTGGCGCTGGAAGCGGGCGCGCGCAAGGTCTACGCTATCGAAATGGGTGACGAGGCTTTCGCGCAAGCCGTGGCATACATTCAACACCTGGGGCTGGACGATAAAATCACCATCATCCACGGCGATGCGACCAAGGTCGAAATCCCCGAACTGGCCGATGTCTGCGTTTCGGAAATCGTCGGCCCGATAGGCGGTTGCGAAGGCGCTACGGCGCTGATCAACAACGCCCATCGTTTCCTGCGCCCCGGCGGCATCATGATCCCCGGCCGCAGTATCACCAAAATCGCCGCGGCGCGCTTTCCCGACGGCTTGCTGCCGCATCCGGGTTTTTATCAAGTGCCCAGCTCCTATACCGGCAAAATTTTTGCCGAGGTGGGTTACCCCTTCGACCTGCGGCTGTGCATCAAGAACTTCCCGCGCAACAACCTGCTGTCCAACGCCGATATTTTCGAAGACCTGGACTTCAACCGCATCACGCCGTTGGAGGAACAGCACCAAATCGAGTTGATCATAGACCAGGAATCGCGCCTCGATGGCTTCCTGGTCTGGCTGAACCTTCATACCATCGAAGGCGAAGTCATCGACATTATTGAGCACGAGTACAGTTGGTTGCCCGTCTATCTGCCGGTATTCCATCCCGGCATTGAAGCCAAGCCCGGCGACCGCATCATCGCAACGGTTACCCGCAGTCTGTGCGAAAATGGGCTTAATCCCGACTTCGTCGTCAGCGGTCAATTCCTGCGCAGCAACGGCGAAAGCATTCCTTTCACCTGCACGTCTTACCATTACAAGCAGCAGTACAAGCAGCATCCTTTCTATGAAGCGCTGTTTGCTGAAGACCCGCTGGGACGCCATCCCGGCTGCCGCCCCGGCAACCTCTTGCAGTACCTGCCGGAAATGCCGCTGACCGTGGCCGGTGAAATCGACCGCAACCGGCTGTCTAAACTGACTTTGGGCAACACGCAAGAAACGGCGCAACAGCAGTCCCCCGGATCTGAAATCGAAGTCCAGATCGCGAAAATCTGGCAGGACGTGCTGGAAATCCCGCAAGTCGGCGTGAACGACAATTTCTTTGAACTGGGCGGACACTCGCTGTTGCTGGTGCAAGCTCATGATCGTTTAGTGGAAATTTTCGGCCCGCAGATTACTTTGGTCGACCTGTTCAAATACCCGACGATCAGCGCACTCGTGGAACTGCTGGCCGACGAAGGACTCAGGGAAACGCCGTCGCAAAAAGGCCGAGAACGCGCAGAGGCCCGCAGCAACTACAAATCCACCCAGAGCAGCACTGACATTGCCGTCATCGGCATGTCATGCCGTTTTCCCGGAGCGGACGACTTGGATACCTTTTGGCGCAATCTGGCCGAGGGCGTCGAATCGGTCACCTTCTTCGACGAGCAGGACATTACCGCCACCGGTATCAAGCCCTCGGTAGTGCGCCATCCCGACTATGTCAAAGCCAGTCCGCTGCTGTCCAATGTGGAAGGCTTCGATGCGGGCTTCTTCGGCTACACCGCCCGCGATGCCGAGTTAATGGACCCGCAGCACCGCTTGTTCCTGGAATGCGCCTGGGAGGCTTTCGAAAACGCCGGTTACGATCCCATCGCCTACGAAGGCGTAGCGGGCGTTTATGCCGGGGCGAGCATGAACACTTACTTGCTCAACAATGTCTACCCCAACCGCGACACATTGGATATCCAGGACGATTTGGACGTCGCCACGCTCGATTCCATGGGCGGATTCCTGCTGATGGTCGCTAACGACAAGGACTATTTGACGACACGGGTTTCGTACAAACTCAATCTCACCGGCCCCAGCGTAAACGTGCAGACCGCCTGTTCCACCGGCTTGGTGACGATCCACATGGCCTGCCAGTCGCTACTGAATGGCGAAGCCGACCTGTTTCTCTCCGGCGGCGCAGCGGTGCAAGTACCACAGCAGTCCGGCCATCTGTTCCAAACCGGCATGATCGTTTCACCCGACGGGCATTGCCGTTCGTTCGATGCCGAAGCCAAAGGCACGGTCTTCGGCAGCGGCGTCGGCGCTGTGTTGCTGAAAAGGCTGGACGATGCGATCCGCGACGGCGACCATATTTACGCCGTGGTCAAAGGTTCCGCCGTCAACAATGACGGCGGCGTCAAAGTCGGCTATATGGCGCCCAGCAGCGAAGGTCAGGCCGCGGTTGCGGCGGAAGCCATCGCGATGTCCGGCATAGCGCCGGACACCATCGGCTTCGTCGAAGCGCACGGCACCGGCACGGAAATGGGCGATCCCATTGAAGTGAACGCGTTGACTCAGGCTTTCCGCGCCCAAACCGAGGCTAAGGGCTTTTGCGCCCTCGGTTCGGTTAAAACCAACGTCGGCCATTTGCAAATCACTTCGGGAACGATAGGTTTCATCAAGACCGTGCTGGCGTTACAGCACAAGCTGATCCCGCCGACCCTGCACTTTAGCAAACCCAACCCGGCAATTGATTTCGAGAACAGCCCGTTCTATGTCAACACCCGCCTGACCCCCTGGAAAACCAGCGGCACACCGCTACGCGCCGGGGTGAATTCGCTGGGTATCGGCGGCACCAACGCCCATATCATTTTAGAAGAAGCGCCGCTAGTTACGCCCGTCACCAACGACCTGGAGCGGCCGCAACACCTGCTGACGCTGACCGCGCGCACCGAACCGGCCTTGCTCGAACTGGCCGGTCGCTATGCAAAGTTTTTCACTAACAACCCCCAAGTGTCCCTGGCGGATGTCTGCTTTACCGCCAACACAGGGCGCAGGCCGTTTGAACATCGCTTGGCTGTGCCGGCCGAATCGGTCGCGCAGTTGCGCGACGACTTGCAAAGCGTCGCTACCGGAGAGCATTCCGGCAGCGTCATCCGCGGACAAATGAGCCCCCAAGGGCGTCCAAAGATTGCCTTCCTGTTTACCGGCCAAGGCTCCCAATATCCGGGTATGGGCCGCCAGTTGTACGACAGCCAGCCGGTATTTCGTCAACAACTCGACCGTTGCGCCGAAATTTTACAACCCCTGCTGGATCAGCCATTGCTGGATGTGCTCTATCCGGCAGACGGCAGTCCGGCAAAGCTGGATGAAACCGCCTATGCCCAACCGGCATTGTTCGCACTGGAATACGCCCTGGCCGAACTGTGGAAATCGTGGGGCATTGAACCCTCCATCGTCATCGGTCACAGCTTGGGCGAATATGTCGCAGCTTGTATTGCCGGAGTATTCAGCCTGGAAGACGGCCTGAAGCTGGTCGTGGAACGCGCCCGCTTGATGCAGGCGTTGCCGACAGACGGCGAAATGTGGGCGGTCTTTGCCACTGAAGCACAGGTACGCCCGCTGCTGGCCGGCTATGTCAACGATGTGGCTATCGCCGCCGAAAACGGCCCCGAAAGCATTGTCCTTTCAGGCCGAACACAAGCACTAGCCGACATTCTCGTCCGCTTGCACGAAGGCGGGTATAAAACTCAGGCGCTTAATACCTCGCATGCCTTCCATTCTCCATTGATGGAACCCATGCTGGCCGATTTCGCCCGCGTCGCCGGACGCATTACCTATGCACCGCCGCAAATTCCGCTGGTTTCCAACCTCACCGGCACACTGGCATCCGACGAAATCACCACGCCCACCTATTGGCGTCGCCATATACGCCAACCGGTAAAATTCATGGCGGGTATGCAGGCACTGGTCCAACACGGCTGCGAAATCTTTATCGAGATCGGCCCGAAACCGACCTTGCTGGGTATGGGCGCGCGCTGCGTTGCAACAGACAAAGGTCTCTGGCTGCCGAGCTTAAGACAGGGAGAAGCGGATTGGCAGACGCTGCTTAACAGTCTGGGCCAATTGTCGGTTTGCGGTGCGGTAGACTGGAAAGGCTTCGACCAGCCCTATCAACGCCGCCGCTTGCCGCTGCCGACCTATCCATTCCAGCGTCAACGGCACTGGCTGGATCGGCCCGCCACGGTAACGACCGCGGTTCGCGGCAACAGCAACGCCCGGCCTTTACTCGGCAACAAACTGCAACTGCCGACCTTGCAAGCGACGATCTATGAAAACAGCTTCAGTGCGGAAACCCTGCCCTTTTTGCAGGATCACCGGGTTTACGATGAAATCGTCGTGTCCGGTGCCTGCCACGTTGCCATGCTGCTGACCGCCGCTGCGGAAACCTTCGGCAAAAGCGCTTATGTGCTGAAAGATGTCTATTTTCCCGAGCCGCTTATTATTCCCGGCGGACAAACCCGTACCGTACAGGTGGCACTGACGCCGACAGCAGACAGCAACGCTACGCTCCAACTGATCAGCTTTGCCGCCACCGCTACGCCTGAGCAACCCGGCGTCGCCACCCATGCCGAAGGATCGTTTGAGCAAGCCGTTGTTCGCTCGGCCGACAAATCTTTCCAAACCCTTTGGGAGCGTTGCGGCGAAACTATCTCTACCGAAGCGTTTTTCCAAGCCCAAGCCGATCGTCATATCCATCTGGGGCCGAGCTATCGCTGGATCGAATCCATAAAACGCGGCGATCAGGAAACCATCTGCCGCCTGCGTACCCCGGAATCTCTGGGTGGGCTTGATGCCAAGCAATTGCATCCGGGACTGCTGGATGCCTGCTTCGGTTTGCTGCTAGCCACCGGCATTCTGGCGGAAGACGAGACCTGGTTGCCGTTCGGTATTGAGGAAATACGCGTCTTCCAAGCCCTGAACAATACCCCGCTGTGGGGGCATCTGGTATTGCGCCCCGCCGATGCCGCCAAACGGGTGATAGCCGATGCGACGCTGTGCGACTCAGCGGGACAAGTGCTGATCGAATTCATCGGACTGGAAGCGCGAGCCGCCAGTCTCAAGGAAATCCAGCGCTACCTGCCGAACCGGGCCGATGCCCTGCTGTACGGCTACGATTGGCTGCCGCTCGCGGCAACACCGCACAGTCCGTCAGCCAATATTCAGGGACAGTGGTTGATTTTTGCGGACAGTCAGGGAACAGCCGGGCAATTGGCGCAACAGTTAAGAGCGCAGGGCGCGCGTTGCGTATTGGTTACGCCGGGTTCGGCCTATGGCATCGTCGAGCAAGATCATTATTGCGTCGATCCTGATCAAACTGATGATTTTGCGCGGCTATTGCAAGACAGCGTGGGAACGGCAGGCCGGTTCCACAGCATCGTGCATTTATGGAGCCGGGACGAAACCACGGTTGAAGATAGCCAATGGCTGGCCCGCACCCAAAACCTCGCTTGCGCCAGCGTGCTGCACCTGGTTCAGGCGCTGGTTCATGCCAACAGGTTAGGCGGAACCCGCTTGTGGTTGGTCAGCCGTGGCGGACAAACCGTAGGTAACGAAACCTTTAGCCCGCAAATACAGCAAGCGCCGTTGTGGGGCCTGGGTTTGGCCGTTGCGCTGGAACACCCGGAACTCGCTTGCACCCTGGTAGACCTGGATCCAGCGACAGCCGATGCCGATGACTTACTGGCAAGCCTGCAAACGGCCGATGACGAATCCAGAATCGCTTGGCGGCAAGGTACGCGGCACGTTGCCCGTTTAACCCGGCAACAAGCCCCCGCAACCGGCCAACAACCGTCAATACGGGCCGATGCCAGTTACCTGATCACCGGCGGCACCGGCGGCTTGGGACTCAGCACCGCTGCATGGATGGTGGCGCAGGGTGCCAGACACCTGGTTTTGACCAGCCGTAGTAAAGCCTCGAAAGAAACCTTGGAAGCGGTAAAACGTATGGAACTGGCCGGAGCCCAGGTGCTGTTGATGCAAGCAGACGTCGCCGACCGCGAAGCGCTGGCCCAAGTATTCCACACAATCAACACCGCCCTACCCGAGCTGCGCGGCATAATGCACTGCGCCGGCATCATTGACGATGGGATGCTCGCAGAGCAAACCTGGGAGCACTTTAAGCGCGCATTACCCGCGAAAATCCACGGCGCTTGGCATCTCCACCAACTCAGCCAAGCGCTGCCCTTGGATTTCTTCGTCTTGTTCTCATCCGCCGCGTCAGTATTGGGCAATCAGGGACAGGGCAATTATGCCGCCGCCAATGCTTTCCTGGACGGTTTAGCCCATTACCGGAGACAGCAAGGTTTACCCGCCGTCAGCATTAACTGGGGACCGTGGGACAGCGTAGGCATCGCCGTATCCGACACCGCCATTGCCGATCACATGGGCCGATTGGGCTTCACCGGCATCAAACCTGAGGTCGGGATAGCGGCGCTGGAAAAAATCCTGGCCGCTAATATCGCACAAATCAGCGTCATTGACTGGGACTGGCAGAAATATCTCGCCCAACTGAGTACGCCGCACAATTTCTTCGCGGAACTGAGCAAGACCGCTCCATCGTCAGCGACGGACGGCGGCGCTACGCCGGAAATATTGCATGAACTCCAACAAGCATCGCCGGAAAAACGCAAGCAGCTGCTCGGCGCCCTGGTACACGACACAGTACGACGGACGCTGGGCATTCACGAATCGGTGCTCTTGGATCCGGCCAAGCCTTTGGCCGACCAGGGCTTGGACTCCCTGATGGCCGTGCAGATGCGTAATGTGCTCGGCAACAACTTGCGGCAAGCTTTGCCGGTGAGTCTGGCATTTAACTACCCTACCGTAAACGACATTATGGACTACATAGAGGTACTGATGGATAAAGCGCTCGGCTCAATTGAACCGTCTGCGGCTGCCGCGCAACCTGCGCAGCATGATGATTCCGCCAGCTCTTCCGCCCACGCGCTGCTGGCAGACCTGGACAAGCTCCTTGACGAACAGGACCTGAACGCATGAGATCAGAAAATTTAGATTCACCTTTTACTCCCCAACAACCATCCGCCGACGCAGCGAAAGTTCACGGAGCTATAAAGTTTAACGACTGGATAACCTGCCCAACACCTACTCCAGCGGCACCTTTACGACTGTTTTGTTTACCGTTTGCCGGAGGCGGCGCTTCGATCTTCAGAGCGTGGGGAAGAGCGCTGTCTCCCGCTATTGAGGTTTGCCCGATACAGTTGCCCGGGCGAGAAAACCGCTTCCGTGAACCGGCGCATACCGATGTCCTGCCGCTGGCCGAGATTCTCGCCAGCCAGATCCAATTGTATGCCGATAAACCGTTCGTCTTGTTCGGTCACAGCATGGGCGCCTTGCTGGCGTTCGAGCTGACCAAAATTCTGCAACGGCAAAACGCGCCTTTGCCGCTTATGCTGTTTCTTTCCGCTCACCGTGCCGCGCATCTGCCGCCACGTCGAACTCCGATGCACGCACTACCTGACGAAGAATTCATCGAAAAACTCCGCCGTTTCGGCGGCTTCCCGGACGAGATCCTCGAACATCAGGAACTACTCGATTTCTTACTGCCGACACTGCGGGCAGACCTGACATTGTGCGACTCTTACCGCTATGTCCCCGATGCGTCGCTGAATTGTCCGTTACAATTGTATGCCGGTCGCCAAGACACAGAAGTTTCGCCTGAAGAAATTGAAGCCTGGAATGAGCACACCACCCAGGCCGCCAACCTGCATGTTTTTCCGGGCGGACATTTCTTTCTACGTTCAGATGCCGACGCGCTGATGCAAGCAATCGCCAAAGCATCGGCGCAGATTGGACCGCTTTAAGTGCGTTTTACAGGTTTTGCGTAACCGGCAAAGACACCCATGATACTCACGCTCTAACCTCTCAACCATTAAAGAGACACACATGCAGCACGATGAACAGGAAGACAAAACCCTCTACAAAGTTGTAGTGAATCATGAAGAGCAATATTCCATCTGGCCTGCCGATCGCGAAAACCCGTTAGGTTGGAAAGATGTCGGACACAGCGGCCTTAAAGCCGAATGTCTGGCGCATATTGAGACAATATGGCAGGACATGCGGCCGCTCAGCCTGCGTCGGCAAATGGAGGATGCCGCGCAAAATCCGCAACCGCCGACTGAAGCGTTATTAACCGAAGCAGGCAGCGAGGACGACTTGGTCGAGCGGCTGGCTAACGGCTCCCACCCTATAGAGCTGGGCCTTCGTCCCGAGAAGACTGTTGAAGCCCTTCAGGTGTGTCTTGACCGGGGATTCGTGCATATTCACTTCCCTCAAACTCAGGGCGGAACCGAGCTTGGAATCAAACTCGATCAGAACGAGAGCGATCTTAGCCAGGCCGATTTTGAAAGCCAAACCGGTAAAGTTCGCCTGATTGGAGGCTTAACCCTCAATTACACAAAAGTCCGCTGTATAGCCGACATTGATCTGGCAACGCTGAGTGGACAAGGGCATCTTGAAATCATTACCGGATAACAGCATTGCAAAAGGAAACACCGCTTTTTCCGAAACGTTCGGGCTTACCGGCTTATACTGAAGCCGGAGATTTGTTGCCCGCACCGGAAACGGATAAAATTCGTGTCTGGCAGATCAATTTGGATGAGCTAACCGGCTTTACCCGACATTTGGAAGCCATTCTGTCCGCTGATGAGCGCAAACGCGCCTACGCTTTTGCCACCCCGCTGTTGCAACAGCGGTTCATTGGCGGACGCGGTGTATTGCGTCTGGTTTTAGGCGCTTGTTGCGGTAAGGCGCCGGAAAGCCTGGAGTTTATCTATGGCCCTTACGGCAAGCCGTACTTGGCTGGGACGGAGACAGACTGGAAGTTTAATATGGCGCACAGCAATCATATTGCGCTGATTGCCGTATCCCGCTACGTCGAAATCGGCGTCGATGTTGAAATCGACCGTCCGTTGACCGACCTTGCCGCGCTGATGAATTTATGTTTCTCGGAACAAGAGCGCAACGCCTGCTTAGCCATGACCCAAGAACAACAGCGGACGGAGTTCTACCGAATCTGGACGTACAAAGAAGCCCTATTAAAAGCCAGCGGCAAAGGATTACAAATGGACTTGCAGGAACTGGAAATTGCACGAGATGGAACGGTTTTACGTTGGCCTACAAAATTGCAGGCCTATAGCACTTATCGCGTCTATCCCCTCCCCCTATTAAACGTACCGGCGGCCTTAGCCGTAGGGCCGGGACTGACACATTGGCAATGTGAAGAATTACCGTTGCCAGCATTAGAGAATTTTTTTACATATCCTATAAACCGGGGCAGTCGGCATGTCTGATCAGGAAAAAATGGCACAAGGAGAGCCGCAGGGCCGCGAAGAGGCCTTTAGACAAGCTTTACAAAAAGCTTCGATGACCATTCGGCAACTGCTGGAAGAAAACGCCTCGCTTAAAAACAAAGAACCCATTGCCATCATCGGTATGGCCTGCCGCTTTCCCGGCGGGGCCAATAACCCGGAACAGTTTTGGCAACTGTTGCAGGGCGGCATTGACGCCGTCACCGAAGTCCCGTCGAATCGCTGGACTGCTGAGGACTACTACGCCGCAGATCTGCAAGCGCCGGGCAAAATGTACACCACTCGAGGCGGCTTCCTGGACACTCCTGTCGATGGTTTCGACGCAGATTTCTTCGGCATATCGCCCAAAGAAGCGCGCGCCATGGACCCGCAACATCGACTGCTGCTGGAAATCGGCTGGGAGGCATTGGAACACGCCTGCCTGGTTCCAAGCACATTGAAAAACAGCAGAACCGGGGTCTATGTCGGCATGTCCAGCGACGATTATGCCCGCAGCCACCGCCATTCGGGACAGCCGGAGAACATCGATGCTTATGCGATTACCGGCTCTACTTTCAGCACCGCCGTGGGTCGTCTGTCCTATATTCTGGGACTGCAAGGCCCTTGCATGGCTTTGGATACCGCCTGTTCTTCATCGCTGGTCGCCCTGCATTTAGCCTGCCGAAGCCTCCAGAGCGGGGAATCGGATTTGGCGCTGGCGGGCGGGGTCAATCTTATGCTGTCCCCCGAACTGCATATTTGTTTTTCCAAACTTCAGGCCATCTCGCCCGACGGCAAATGCAAAACTTTCGACGCGTCCGCCAACGGTTATGCGCGCGGCGAAGGCTGCGGCATGGTCGTGCTCAAACGTCTTAAAGACGCGGTCCGCGACGGCAACCGCATTCTTGCACTGGTAAAAGGCTCGGCGATTAACCAGGACGGCAAAACCAATGGCTTGGCCGCGCCCAATGGTAATGCGCAACAGGCCGTTATCCGCGAAGCCTTGGCAGATGCCGGACTTGAGTCCGCAGCAGTGGATTACGTTGAAGCGCACGGCACCGGCACGATTCTCGGCGACCCTATCGAAGTCGAAGCCCTGGGTGCAGTACTGGGATCGGGTCGGCAGGATCCCTTGCGGCTAGGGGCGGTAAAAACCAATATCGGCCATCTGGAACCGGCGGCGGGAATGGCAGGCCTGATAAAAATCCTGCTGTCATTAGCCCATGAAGAGCTGCCGCAGAATATCCATTTTCAACGCCCCAATCCGCATATCGCCTGGGATAACCTGCCGTTGCGGGTACTCACCGAAAAATCGGCCTGGCGACGCTCAGCCCGGCCTCGCATTGCGGGCCTCAGCTCTTTCGGCTTCAGCGGCACCAACGCCCATGTCATCGTCGCGGAAGCCCCCCAAGCGGAACCGCAAACCGGCGAACAACAGCAGGATGTGCATCTGCTGAACTTATCGGCGCGAGACGAAGCCGCATTACAGACACTGATTGCCGACTATCTGAAAGCCTTGCCCCAAGACGAAGCTGAAAGCGCATCGGCAGACTTGGCCGACCTGTGCTATTCGGCCGCCGTCGGTCGTCATCACTGGCCCTGGCGCCTGTCCGTGGCCGGCCGCAGCCCGGCCGAGATGCGACGCAAACTGGCGGACTTTATACAACAAGGCCAAGAAAACAGTGATCTCGTCACAGGACACAACGAAGAAGGCGCCCCGGACATAGCCTTTTTGTTTACCGGCCAAGGCTCGCAATACCCAGGCATGGGCCACACGCTGTATCAAAGTCAAACGGTTTTCAAACAAGCCATTGACCGCTGCGATGCTGTGCTGCAACCCCTGTTGAACCGCTCTTTACGCGACCTGCTGTTTAACACCGAAGCCGAGGTCCTAAACCGGACGGCCTACGCCCAGCCCGCGCTGTTTGCGCTGGAATACGCCTTGTACGAACTGTGGAGCTCATGGGGAATATCGCCGTCGGTGTTAATGGGGCACAGCGTCGGCGAATATGTCGCGGCTTACGCGGCCGGCGTATTCAGCCTGGAAGACGGCTTAACGCTGATAGCCGAGCGCGGCCGACTGATGCAGGCGCTACCGGCGGGCGGCGGCATGGCGGCTGTTTTCGCTTCGGAAAGCCTTATAAACAGCGCAATAGCCCCCTACCAAGGACGGATTAGTATTGCTGCATACAACGGTCCCGAACAGCTGGTCATCTCCGGCGATGAAGATGCCATGCGTGCCGTTTGCGCCACACTGGATGACGAAGGCATCCAAACCACGATCCTGGCGGTCTCCCATGCCTTCCATTCCCAGCGAATGGAAGGCATGCTGGCCGACTTCGAGCGCGTCGCCCGACGCGTGGTTTTCTCCCCACCGCGCATTAAACTGATCTCCAACATTACCGGCATGACCATCGGCGAAAACATTGCCTGCGCCGAATACTGGCTGGAACACATACAACGCCCCGTCGACTTTTCGGCGGGCATGGCAACACTCAAAGACGCGGGAATACGGCTATTTGTAGAAATCGGCCCCCACGCTACCCTGCTGGGCTTAGGTCGTCGTTGCCTACCCGAGGGCGGCACATGGTTGCCCAGCCTGCGGCAGAATGTCCCCGAGCAACAACAACTATCCCGCACTTTGGCAGGGCTGTATGTGCAAGGTGCGGCGGTGAACTGGAGCGCCGTATATGCCAATCAAGCCTGCCGCTGGACCAGCGTGCCGACTTATCCGTTCCAACGCAAGCGCTTCTGGGTTGAAGCGCCGGTACAGCAAAAAATCATTCACAAGCCGTCGTCCTCCGGCTTGGCTCATCCGCTGCTGGATCGTATGATCCGTTCTCCGCTGCTGGAATCGATCCTGTTCGAAACGCGTTTTGGCGAAGCGGAATTGCCGGTACTAAGAGACCACCATATCTTCGGCAAGACCGTCGTATCGGGAGCCTGCCTGACCTCCATGATTTTAGGCGCAGCTAGGGAGGCGTTCGGCGAAGGCTCGATTCAGCTTGCGGAGCTGATGTTTCATCAAGCGCTGGCGATAGCCGACGGAGCCGCGCGATCTGTCCATTTAGCCCTCAAACCGCTAGGCGATGGCACAGCATCGTTCCGACTGGTTAGCTTAGAGGCTGATAGCACAACGGCAGAAGGGACCTTGCATGCCAGCGGCAATCTTCGGGTTCTGCCGCATTCAGCCCATCAATCAACCCAGCCGCTGTCCTCCCCATCGGAAGTGTGGCATCGCTTCGATACTGAAATACCGGGGCAATCCGTGTATGAAGCCCACCGGCGCCGTCACATTGAATTAGGCGATAGCAATCAATGGCTGGAATCGGTCCGGCTCGGCCGGTCAGAAGCCATTGGCCGCCTCCGCCTGCCGAGTAGCAATGGGCAGACCCTCACCATTGACGGCTACCTGCTACATCCGGGCCTGATCGACTCCTGTTACGGCCTGTTGGGGTCGGTTGTCGCACTGGAAGGCGATGAGACTTTGGTGCCGTTCGCCATAGAGCGTTTCAACTTAGTCCATCCAGCCCAGGGCCAACAGTTCTGGGTACATATTCGCCGCCGCGTAGTGGAGGAATTCCCCGACAAATTAATCGGCGATATTCAACTGCTTGATGATCAGGGTGAATTGATTGCCGAATGTCTTGGCTTGGAAGGTCGCGCCGCAACACCGGACACTTTATTACGCACGCTGGCGAAAGACCCTAGCCAGCTGTTTTACCGGCTCGACTGGATTAACCGCGACCGTCAAACAGCATTACCCGGATCAGCGCAAAACTGGCTGATTTTTATGGATGATGCAGGGCATGGCTCGGAAATCGCCAAGCGCCTGAAAGCCCAAGGGCATTCTGTTGCGGCCGTTTATCCGGGCACCTGCTTCGAGCGTTTGGAAATGCAGGGCTATCGGATTGACCCGATGCAGGCAGCGGATATGCTGTCGCTTTTAACAACGGTCTTTAAACAAACGACCTATGCGGGCATCGTCTATCTATGGAGCCTAAACAATCACAAAGATGATCCGGCTGCGCTGGAGTTTACAATTACCCAAAGCTGCGCACCCGCCCTTCATCTTGTTCAAGCCCTTGGCCGGACAGAACCGGCCGTTGTGCCCGCGCTAGTCCTGGTGACCCAAGGCGGCCAGCCTATCGATTTGCCTGAAACCTCAGCGAGATCGGTGTGCGTTGACCAAGCGCCGTTATGGGGAATGGGCAAAACCATCGCACTGGAACATCCCGAACTGCGTTGTAAATGCATCGACCTGGACCCTGACGACACCGACGAAAGTAATGCCGACTTCTTGGTTCAGGAGCTGCTCAACCCAACACAGGAAAACCAAATAGTCCGACAAGGTTCTAATCGTCTTGTTGCCAGACTGATCCGTTATCGTCCGGAACACACCCAAAACCTCCCGGTACGGCAAGAAGGGCATTACCTGATCTGTGGCGGCTTGGGCGGCTTGGGCCTATTGTTGGCAAAACAGCTTGTGGCACGCGGCGCACGGCATCTCACGCTGTGCGGACGTAACGCCGCTAATCCCGATGCGGCGGCAGTTATTGCCGGGCTGGAACAATCGGGGGCGACCATCCGCGTCCGTCTGACGGATATTACCGATGCCGAACAGGTACAAGCCCTTATTGCGACGGCAGCGGCAGAACAGCCTCTGACCGGCATCGTCCACGCAGCAGGAATGCTGGACGATGGCGTACTCGCCCAGTTCGATTGGCCGCGATTCAGCCGGGTGCTGGCGTCTAAAACCGTCGGGCTCCAATATCTGCATGAACTGAGTCGGCATCTGCCGCTGGACTTTTTTATCGGCTTTTCTTCGATGGCGTCATTGACCGGTTCTCCGGCTCAAGGCGCTTATGTGGCCGCCAACAGCTTCGTTGATGCGTTGATGCATCAACGCCGAGCCGAGGGCCTGGCAGGACTGAGCATCAACTGGGGGCCTTGGGCCGAAGCGGGCATGGCGGCCCGCCTGGATGATCGGCAGCGCTTACGCCTGTCGTCCCAGGGCATCAACGCCATGTCAGCCGAAGACGCTTTTCGTACCCTCGATCGGCTGTGGCCGAATCCACCTGCCCAAATAGGCATCATGGATATTCAATGGCCGGAGTTCCTACGCCACTTCCCCGGCGCAACCGACTTGCCGCTGTTTGAGTTATTACGGCAACGGTCCGATACCGTCGCGTCGACTGAATCGGAAGCAACATCGAAAGCCCAATGGATCACGCAACTTGAACAAACTCCAGTGGCGCGTCGGCGAACCCTACTGTCCTCCTTGATTTGTGGTGAAATCAACCGGGTACTCGGTGCAGCAAGCGACCGCTCAATCGCTCCGCGCCAACGCCTGTTCGATTTAGGCTTGGACTCATTAACGGCCGTAGAATTGAAGAACTGCCTGTCTGCCGCCCTGACCTGTCCGCTGATCACAACCCTGTTGTTCGATTACCCCACCCTCGAAGCACTGACCAATCACTTATCTATGATCGTATCTATCTCATTCGAAACGGTAGAGGTCAATGCGCCCACAACAACATCGACCAGTGATGACAAAGCCGCTGCGTTGGATCAAATGTCGCAACAAGAGCTGGAAGACTTGCTGGCCGAAAAACTCAGTCTCATTGCAGAATAACAATAGCTCACTATGACAACTAACAGCGAAACCAGCCCAGCGCAACGGAACTTGATTAAAAGCGCCCTGCTGAAAATCGATGAGTTGCAGGCCAGGCTCAAGGCCTGCAATGCGGAAAAAAACGAAGCCATTGCCATTGTCGGCATGGGCTGCCGGTTTCCGGGCGGGGCGGACAGCCCCGAGGCTTTTTGGCAGTTGCTGAACGACGGTCGCGATGCGATCACCGAGGTGCCGCCGGAGCGCTGGGACATCGATGCCTATTACGATGCCGACCCCGATGCGCCGGGCAAGATGAATACCCGCTACGGCGGCTTTATCGAGCGCGTCGATGAATTCGATGCGCGCTTTTTCGCCATTTCGCCGCGCGAGGCGGTGTCGATGGACCCGCAACAACGCCTGCTGCTCGAGGTCGCCTGGGAAGCGCTGGAATATGCCCATATCCCGCCCGACAGTGTCTACGGCAGCGCCACCGGGGTGTTTGTCGGCATTATCGGCCAAGATTATGCGCAACGCCTGTTCGCACCCGGCTATCTTGACAAGATCGATGCCTATGTCGGCACCGGCGCTTCGCAGGGGGTCGCGGCGGGGCGTTTGTCCTATGCGCTGGGCCTGACCGGGCCGAGTTTCAGTGTCGATACGGCCTGCTCTTCGTCGCTGGTGACCTTGCATTTGGCCTGCGAGAGTCTGCGCCGCAAGGAATGCGATCTGGCCTTGTCCGGCGGGGTGAACCTGATCTTGGAACCGGGGCTGAGCGTTAATTTTTCGAAAGCGCGGATGATGGCGCCCGATGGCCGCTGCAAGACTTTCGACAGCGCTGCGGACGGCTATGTGCGCGGCGAAGGCTGCGGCATGCTGGTGCTGAAACGCTTATCCGATGCGCTGGCCGCGGGCGATCAGGTGCTGGCCGTGGTACGCGGTTCGGCGCTGAACCAGGACGGCCCGAGCGGCGGTTTGACGGTGCCCAGCGGTCCGTCGCAGGAACAGGTGGTTCGGCAGGCGTTGGTCAATGCGGGCATTACGCCGGATGCGGTCAGTTATGTTGAGGCCCACGGCACCGGCACGGCGCTGGGCGATCCGATTGAATTGGGCGCTTTGGACGCGGTCTTTAGCGCTTCGCATTCGGCGGCGAATCCATTGTATTTGGGCTCGGTCAAGACCAATGTCGGCCATTTGGAAGCCGCCGCCGGGGTGGCCGGGATCATCAAGCTGGTGCTGGCGCTCCGGCATGACTGCCTGCCGCGCCATTTGCATTGCGGCAACCCGACTTCGCGTTTCTCCTGGGCCGACAAACCGCTAAAGGTACTGCAAGAGCCGCAGCCTTGGCGTCGCGGCGAACGGCCGCGTATCGCCGGCATCAGCAGTTTCGGCTTCAGCGGCACCAATGCCCATATCGTTATTGAAGAAGCGCCGCAGCCGGTGCGCGCTCAGGCCGACGAGTCCGAAACGCGTTCCGGTTCCGCTGCCATTGCCGCGAGTGCGCAGCAGCTGTTGGTGTTGAGCGCCCGCTCCGACCCCGCGCTGCCGGCTTTGGCGCAGCGTTACCGCGATTATCTTCGGGCTCACCCGGACACCGCTCCGGCCGATCTGTGCGGCAACGCCGCCACCGGCCGCACTCATTTCCCCTATCGCTTGGCGCTGAGCGCCGCCTCGGTCGCCGGGTTTGCCGATGGCCTGGAGGCGTTTATCGACGGTAACGCCGCCGGCCGGGTTAGCCATAACACGTCCGGCGCGGCCGTTCCTGCCCTGGCCTTCCTGTTTACCGGTCAAGGCGCGCAATATCCGGGCATGGGCCAACGGCTTTACCAAACCCAGCCGGTGTTCCGCCGGGCCATCGACCGTTGCGCCGAACTGCTCCAGCCTTGGTGCGATGTGCCGCTGGGCGAACTGCTGTTTGATACCGAAGCCGATCGTCTCGACCAGACTGGTTACACCCAACCGGCGCTGTTCTGTCTCGAGTATGCATTGTCCGAACTGTGGCAAGCCCAGGGCGTCCGGCCCGATGCGGTCGTGGGCCACAGCGTCGGCGAATACGTGGCCGCCTGCGTGGCCGGGGTGTTCAGCCTGGACGATGCGCTCAAACTGCTGGCAACCCGCGCCCGCCTGATGCAGGCCTTGCCCGCCGGCGGCGCGATGGCCGCGGTTTTTGCCGGCGAAGCGCGGGTTGCCCAAGCCCTGGCCGGGCACGACCGCTTAGCCATCGCCGCGGTCAACGGCGCCGAAAACGTGGTGATCTCGGGCGATGAGGCAGCGCTCAATCACGTCCTGGATGAACTGCAAGCGGAACAGATCGGCCATCGCAGGCTGAACGTATCGCATGCTTTCCACTCGCCGTTGATGGAACCGATGCTGGCGGAATTCGCCAAGATTGCCGCCGAAATACATTATCACGCCCCTAGCCTGCCGCTGGTTTCCAATGTCACCGGCCGACTGATCGGCGAGGACATCGCCACGCCCGCCTATTGGGTCGAGCATATCCGCAGACCGGTGCGCTTTGCCGACAGTCTAGCCGCCTTGCACCACCGGCACTGCCGACTGTTCCTTGAACTCGGCCCCAACCCGGTGCTGCTGGGCATGGCCCGTCACAGCTGCCCCGACGCGATACTGATCCCCAGTTTGCGGCAACAGGCCGCCGACGACGAACAGTTCCTGCGTGCGCTCGGCGACTTGTTCGTGCAGGGCGTCGCCATCGACTGGAACGCCGTTTATCCGAAACAAACCTACCGGCCGCTGCATCTGCCTACTTATCCGTTCCAGCGCCAGCGGTTTTGGGTAGACAGCAACAGGGAACTGCCCTCAGCACCAAGCTCGCGATTGGTTACGCTACTGCAATCCGGGAATGTCGATGCCCTGGCCCAACACCTGCAAGCGCAAGGAGAGCTGTCTGCGGACGAACTGAAGCTGTTGCCGAAACTTAGCGGCTTATTGATCCGTCAGCACCGGGATGCCAACGCCAATATCGACGGTTTGTGCTACCGGCCGATCTGGCAAGAACAAGCGCGTAACGCCGAACCGGCAATGCCGCCTGCCGGAACAGAAAACCGGCCATGGCTGATTTTCAGTTCTGGCGACGAATCCGAATTAACGCAAGGCTTGCGGGATTCCGGCCAACCTTGTATCCGTGTCACTGCGGGCAACGCCTACGCACAAACTGCATCCGATGCCTGGACGGTTGCCGCCGATTGCGCGGACGATTACCGCTGCCTGCTCGAAGCAACCCAGCCGCAAACTATCGCCTATGTCTGGCCAACCGAGCTGACCGCACAATATGCTGAAGATGCGTTGATGCAGGTCATCCTGTTGGCCCGTGCCGCAGCCGGTTTACAAGCCCCTATCAAGCTGTGGCTGATCACCCGCGATGCAACCAATGCCGGAGATCGCGCGCCCTCGTCGCCCTTTCCCTCGCTGTTGTCGGGCCTGGGCCGTTCCTTGTTCCTGGAATATCCCAATCTGAAAGGCGGCGTGATCGACCTGGAAGGCAACGAAATACAGGCATTGCTGCGCGAACTGCTGGATTCGGAAGGCGAAGACGCGATCAGTCTTCGCGCAAGAAAACGCTATGTCGCCAGACTTGAAGCCTTTCAGCCTATCGCCGCCGCACCGTCCCGGTTTAAAGCGGACGGCGCCTACCTGATTACCGGCGGACTGGGCGCTCTCGGCTTGAAAACCGCGCGCTTTTTGGCCGAAAACGGCGCGGGCCAACTGATCCTGCTCGGACGCAAGGGCGCCAATGAAAACACCCGCGAAACCCTGGACTTTATCGAACACTTGGGCACCCAGGTTCGCGTAGTGCAGGCGGACAGCGGCGATGAGACCGCGATGTCCGAACTCTTCAAACAGCTTGCCGCCGGTAATTTCCGCCTCAAAGGCATCATCCACGCGGCCGGAGTGCTGGGCTCCTGCGCCCTGAGCGAACTTGACCGGGAATGCCTGCACCAAGTGCTTGCGCCTAAAGTACGCGGCGCCTGGACATTGCACCGCTTAAGCCTGGACCTCAAACTCGATTTTTTTGTCCTGTACTCATCGATTTCATCGATTCTGGGCACGGCTCAACTCGCCCATTACACCGCGGCTAACGGCTTTTTGGACGGCTTGGCCGTATACCGCCGCGGCTTGGGTTTGCCCGCGCTCAGCATCAACTGGGGACCGTGGCAAAGCGGCGGCATGATAGACAACGAAACGGCCCGGCGTATTGCCGACAGCGGCTTTCATACCCTGTCGGCTCCGATAGCGCTTGACCTGTTTGGCCGCTTGCTGGCCGCCGGGCAAACCCGCGTCGCGGTTCTGGATGCGGATTGGCCGCGGCTTAAAAGCCTTTACGAAGTCCGCGGCCGCCAACCTGTACTGGCGCTGCTAGGTCAAAATACCACGGGAACTACCACCGTACTGAACGGGCTGCGGGATCGAAGCGCGCAACGTCTTGGAAAAGAGCACCTTTCAGAGGAAGAACTGCTGGCTGCCTTGTTTGGCGAAGTGCTGGGGTTGGATAGCGTCAGTATTGACGATTCGTTCTTTGCGCTGGGCGGCGACTCCTTGTTAGCTACGCAATTAGTCAGCCGGGTGCGTGAGGCATTCGCGCTGGAGCTGCCGACCAAAATGCTATTTGATGCCCCTACCGTAGCGCAGTTGCTGATGTGTTTGCGCGATTTGCGCGGCGCCAGAGCACCGCTGGCGGCACTCCCGCGCCCCGAGCGCCTGCCGCTGTCTTATGCGCAGCAGCGCCTATGGTTTATCCATCGGCTGGAAGGGCCGGGGTCGACTTATAACATTCCTATCGCTTTACGCTTGACTGGGCACTTGGATGCCGATGCGCTTGATTCGGCTTTGCTCGACCTGTTGGCGCGTCATGAGGCGTTGCGTACCCGTTTCCCCGAATTCGACGGCGTTGCCGCTCAGGAGATTGTGCCGGTTGCAGACATCGCTACGCGGCTGACCCGCTGTCAGGTGACGAAGGCGGAATTAGCCGCCCGCTTGCAACAGGCGGCAGAAACGGCGCTGGACATTACAGTGGACTTGCCGTTCCGGGCCTGGCTGTTCAGTTCGGCTGCCGGGGAGCAGGTGTTGTTGTTACTGGTTCATCACATCGCCGCCGACGGCGCTTCGATGGCGGTTTTATCCAACGATTTATCTTCGGCTTATGCCGCCCGCTGTTTGCAACAAGCCCCGCAATGGTCGGACTTGCCGATCCAGTACGCCGATTATGCGCTCTGGCAGCGCCAAGCCTTGGGCGCGGTGGACGATCCGACGAGTCCGATGGCGCAACAGTTGGCGTTCTGGCAGCAGGCGTTGCGCGGCATTCCCGATGAATTGAACCTGCCGACGGACCGCCCCCGGCCGCTGGTCAGTTCCTATCGCGGCGGCGCTGTGCCGATTCACTTGTCCTCCGAGCTGCACCGGGATTTGCTGGAGCTGGCTCAAGCCGAGCAGGCTTCTCTATTCATGCTGTTGCAGGCGACTTTGGCGGCGCTGTTGTCGCGCCTGGGTGCCGGTGAAGATATTGCTATCGGTGCGCCGATCGCCGGTCGCACCGATCAGGCGATTGAGGGTTTGATCGGCTTTTTTATCAATACACTGGTGTTGCGCACCGATCTGTCGGGACGGCCTTCCCTGCGCACACTGCTGCAACGCGTGCGGGCTTTCGATTTGGACGCTTATGCACACCAGGATTTACCGTTTGAGCTGTTGGTCGATGCATTACAACCAACCCGTTCGATGGCCCGCCATCCGCTGTTCCAGGTGATGCTGATATTGCAGAATACCGCCAAACCTCGAATGGACTTGCCGGGACTCAATGTCACCCTGGAACCTTTGCCGCATACCGGCGCCAAGTTCGATCTAACCGTCGATTTGACTGAGCAGTTCGGCGAAAACGGCGAACCCTTGGGCTTATCCGGTGAGCTGGAATTCAGCAGCGATTTGTTCGATGCCTCGACTATTGAACTCTTAATCCAGCGCTGGTTGCGCCTGATCGAGCAGGCCGTGGCCGAACCGGATGCGCCTCTGTATCGCTGCGATATACTGACGCCGGACGAACGCCATACGCTGCTGGAGGAATTCAACCCCGTTGCGCTGCCGATTCCCGCCGCAACGCTGCCCGAATTGTTCGAGGCGCAGGCGTCGAGCAATCCTGCCGCTACCGCGTTGGTCTTCGCCGATTACGAACTGAGCTATGCCGAACTCAACGCCCGTGCCAACCGCCTCGCTCATGCGCTGATTGAGCAAGGGGCAGGCCCTGAGTCGTTGATCGGCCTGTGCCTGGATCGCTCGTTTGAACTGATTATCTCGCTGTTGGCGGTGCTGAAAAGCGGCGCGGCTTACTTGCCGCTGGACCCTGAATATCCGATGGCACGCATTGAAGCCATGCTGGAAGATGCCGCGCCTTTACTGGTGATTACCGCAACGAAGATGGCTGATATTTTGCCGGAAAGCTGTGCGCGATTATTACTGGACGATCCGGCCACGCTAGTCGACTTGGCGATGAAGCCGCGAACCAATCCAACAGATGCAGACCGGCTGATGCCGCTTGACCCGCGTCACCCGGCTTATGTGATTTTTACCTCCGGCTCGACCGGAAGACCGAAGGGCATCGCGATTTGCCACAGCGCGCTTAGCGCATTCCTTGCTTCGATCAAATCGGCCGTTCATTGCGATGCGGCTGACCGGTTCTTATCGGTAACGACGATTGCGTTCGATATCGCCGTTCTGGAACTGTTCCTGCCGCTCTCGCAGGGAGCCTGCGTATTGCTGATCGCTCGTTCGGAAAGCAAGGATATTCCTGCATTTGCGCAGTTTTTTGCCCGCTACCGGCCCACCTTGATGCAAGCAACGCCCAGCCATTGGCGGGCGTTGCTTGAGGCGCTGCCGGACATTGAGCCGCAGCTCCAGGCCATTTGCGGCGGCGAACCGCTACCACTGGATCTGGCGCAGGCGCTATTGGCAAAAACCCGTTCGTTGGTCAATCTCTACGGCCCGACCGAAGCTACGGTTTGGGCGACCCACCAGGCCATAACCGACAGTACGCTTTCACAGCAACGCACGCCGTTGGTGGACATCGGTACGCCACTCGACCGTTATCGCACCTACCTTTTGGATGCCACCCTGGAACCGGTACCGGTCGGCGTTGCGGGCGAACTGTACATTGCCGGGGCCGGTCTGGCCCGCGGCTACCTGAACCGCCCTGCCCTGACCGCCGAGCGCTTTGTCGCCGATCCGTTCTCGCCGGTGGCCGGTGCCAGAATGTACCGCTCCGGCGATTTGGCGCGCTGGCGCGAGGACGGCAACCTGGAGTTTCTGGGCCGGGCCGACAGCCAAGTCAAGATTCGCGGTTTCCGTATCGAGCCGGGCGAGATCGAGGCCGTGTTGCTGGCGTTGCCGGGCGTGGCCCAGGCGGCGGTGGTGGCGCGCGATGACGGCCTCGGTTTGCAGTTGGTGGCGTATTGGGTGCCGTCTGCTTCGTCCGATGCGTCCGCCGAAACCTTGCGCCCGGCGTTGGCCGCGCAATTGCCGGACTACATGCTGCCTTCGGCCTTTGTGCTGTTGGACGCTCTGCCACTGACACCCAACGGCAAGCTGGATCGGCGCGCCTTGCCTGCGCCGGAACGCGGCGGTGCGGTGTTTGTTCCGCCGTCTTCGCCCGAAGAAACATTGCTGGCGGCGCTGTTCGGCGAGGTGCTGGGACTGGAACGCGTCAGTATCGCCGATTCGTTCTTTGCCCTGGGCGGGCATTCGCTGCTGGCGACCCGCCTGGTCAGCCGGGTGCGCGAGGCGTTTGCGCTGGAATTGCCGATCCGGGCATTATTCGAGGACCCGACGGTCGCACAATTGGCCGGACGTCTGCGCGATTTGCGTAGCGCCCGGCTGCCTTTGCAGGCCTTACCGCGTCCCAAGCGTTTGCCGCTGTCTTATGCGCAGCAGCGCCTGTGGTTTATCCATCGCCTGGAAGGGCCGGGTTCCAATTACAATATTCCGATTGCCTTGCGCTTGACCGGGCATCTGGATGCCGACGCGCTTGATCAGGCTTTGCTCGATCTGCTGGCGCGTCATGAAGCGTTACGCACCCGTTTCCCGGAATTCGACGGCGTAGCCGCACAAGAGATTGTGCCGGTTGCCGAGCTCGCTTCGCTGCTGACCCGCTGTGAACTAAGCGAAGCGGAATTAACTGCTCGCTTACAGCAGGCGGCCGATACCGCACTCGATATTACCGTGGACTTGCCGTTCCGGGCCTGGCTGTTTTCTTCGACTCCGCTCAGCACGGGCTCTTTCGCTAACGAGACGCAGGTGTTGCTGATGCTGGTGCATCACATCGCCGCCGACGGCGCGTCGATGGCGGTATTGGCCGATGATTTGACCCGGGCTTATCAGGCGCGCTGTCTGAACCAAGCGCCCGCCTGGCCGGACTTGCCGATCCAGTACGCCGATTATGCGCTCTGGCAGCGCCAAAGCTTAGGCGCGGTGGATGACCCCAAGAGTCCGATGGCACAACAATTGGCGTTCTGGCAGCAGGCCTTGCGCGGCCTTCCCGATGAGTTGAACCTGCCGACCGACCGTCCCCGGCCGCTGGTCAGCTCGTATCGCGGCGGCGCGCTGCCGATTCATCTGTCCGCCGAACTGCACCGGGATTTGCTGGAGCTGGCTCAAGCCGAGCAAGCTTCGCTGTTCATGCTGTTGCAGGCAACCTTGGCGGCGCTGTTGTCGCGCCTGGGCGCCGGTGAGGATATTGCTATCGGCGCGCCGATCGCCGGTCGTATCGATCAGGCCATTGAGGGTTTGATCGGCTTTTTCGTCAATGCCTTGGTGTTGCGCACCGACCTGTCGGGACGGCCTTCGCTGCGCACGGTCTTGCAACGGGTGCGCGCGTTCGATCTGGACGCTTATGCGCACCAGGATCTGCCGTTCGAGCTGCTGGTCGATGCCTTGCAGCCGACCCGGTCAATGGCCCGCCATCCGTTATTCCAGGTCATGCTGGCCTTGCAGAACACTGCTAGGCCGCGCATGGACTTGCCGGGACTCACTGTCGCCATGGAACCGTTGGCGCGCACCGGCGCCAAGTTCGACCTGTTGATCAGTTTGGCCGAGCAGTACGATGCCGACGGCGAACCGTCGGGCTTGTGGGGCGAACTGGAATTCAGCAGCGATTTGTTCGATACCTCAACTATTGAGCTCTTAATCCAGCGCTGGTTGCGCCTGATCGAGCAGGCCGTGGCCGAACCGGATGCGCCGCTGTACCAGTGCGCGCTGCTGACGTCCGAAGAACGCCATGCGCTGCTGGAAGGCTTCAACGCCACCACCCGACCTATCCCTGACGCCACCATCCCGGCATTGTTCGAAGCCCAGGCGGCGCGCGATCCTGCCGCGACTGCGCTGGTCTTTGCCGATCAGGAACTGAGCTATGGCGAACTGAACGTACAAGCCAATCAACTGGCCCATGCGCTGATTGCGCAAGGCGCTGGCCCGGAATCGTTAATCGGACTGTATCTGGAGCGTTCGTTCGAGCTGGTGATCTCGCTGTTGGCGGTCCTGAAAAGCGGTGCGGCTTATCTGCCGCTCGACCCCGAACATCCGACCGCGCGCATTGAAGCGATGCTCGAAGATGCAACGCCGTTACGGGTCATCACCACGGCGGCGCTGGCCGACAACCTGCCTGCGGACTGTGTACGCACGGTGCTGGACGATCCGGCCATATCGGCCGACTTGGCGCAAAGACCACAAAGCAATCCAAGCGATGCGGATCGACGCGCTCCGCTAACGCCGCTGCATCCGGCTTATGTGATCTTTACCTCCGGCTCGACCGGGAAGCCGAAAGGGGTGCTGATTGCCCATCACGCGCTGGTCAACCACATGCGCTGGATGCAACATGCTTACCCTGTTGCCCCGCAAGACCGGGTTCTCGGCAGAACCGCTCCGACCTTCGATGCCTCGGTCTGGGAGCTTTGGCTGCCGTTACTGTCCGGGGCGACGCAGGTGCTGATCTCGACTCAGCAGCTCCACGACGCCCAGTTGCTGTTTGAACAGCTTGACCGGCAACAGATTCATGTCGCCCAGTTCGTGCCCTCGCTACTGGCTTCGTTCCTCTCCGAATATGACCTAAAGCCGCAAGCGCTGCGTCAGGTGTTTTCCGGCGGTGAAGCGCTATCGACCGAGCTGACCCGACGTTTGACCGAGCGGTGGCAGGTTGAGGTGGTCAACTTATACGGGCCGACCGAAACGACGATCCAGGTCACGCATTATGCGGCGCAAGGCAACGCTTTAAACGGGTCGACGACGCCGATCGGCGCGCCGATCTGGAACACCCGCATTTACCTGCTGGATCAAGCCCTGGAACCGGTGCCGGTCGGCGTGGCCGGTGAACTGTATATCGCCGGGGCCGGTCTGGCCCGAGGCTACCTGAACCGCCCGGCCCTGACCGCCGAGCGCTTTGTCGCCGATCCGTTCTCGCCGGTGGTGGGCGCACGCATGTACCGCTCCGGCGATCTGGCCCGCTGGCGCGATGACGGCAACCTGGAGTTTCTGGGCCGGGCCGACAGCCAGGTCAAGATTCGCGGTTTCCGGATCGAGCCGGGCGAGATCGAAGCGGTGTTGCTGGCGTTGCCGGGCGTGGCCCAGGCGGCTGTCATCGCGCGCGACGACGGCCTCGGTTTACAGTTGGTGGCGTATTGGGTGCCGTCTGCTTCGTCCGATGCGTCCGCCGAAACCTTGCGCCCGGCGTTGGCCGCGCAATTGCCGGACTACATGCTGCCTTCGGCCTTTGTGGCCTTGGACGCTTTGCCGCTGACGCCCAACGGCAAATTGGATAGACGCGCCTTGCCTGCGCCGGAACGCGGCGGTGCGGTGTTTGTTCCGCCGTCTTCGCCGGAAGAGGCGCTGCTGGCGGCGCTGTTCGGTGAGGTGCTGGGACTGGAGCGCGTCAGTATCGCTGATTCGTTCTTTGCGCTGGGCGGGCATTCGCTGCTGGCGACCCGTTTGGTCAGCCGGGTGCGCGAGGCCTTTGCGCTGGAATTGCCGATCCGGGCCTTATTCGAGGCGCCGACGGTCGAACAATTGGCCGAACGCCTGCGCGATTTGCGCGGGGCAAGGCTACCGCTGGTGGCCTTGCCCCGCCCCGAGCGTTTGCCGCTGTCTTATGCGCAGCAGCGCTTGTGGTTTATCCATCGTCTGGAGGGGCCGGGTTCCAATTACAATATTCCGATCGCCTTGCGCTTGACCGGGCATCTGGATGCCGACGCGCTTGATCGGGCTTTGCTCGACCTGCTGGCGCGTCATGAAGCGTTGCGTACCCGTTTCCCCGAATTCGACGGCGTTGCCGCTCAGGAGATTGTGCCGGTTGCCGAGCTCGCTTCGCTGCTGACCCGCTGCCGGGTAACCGAAGCGGAATTAGCCGTTCAGTTACAGCAGGCGGCCGACACCGCGCTGGATATTACCGTGGACTTGCCGTTCCGGGCCTGGCTGTTTTCTTCGACTCCGCTCAGCACAGGCTCTTTAGCTAACGAGGCGCAGGTGTTGCTGATGCTGGTGCATCATATCGCCGCCGACGGCGCGTCGATGGCGGTGTTGGCCGACGATTTGACCCTGGCTTACCAGGCGCGCTGTCTGAACCAAGCGCCCGCCTGGCCTGATTTAACGATCCAGTACGCCGATTATGCGCTCTGGCAGCGCCAAAGCTTGGGCGCGGTGGACGACCCCAAGAGTCCGATGGCGCAGCAGTTGGCGTTCTGGCAGCGGGCCTTGCGCGGCCTTCCCGATGAGTTGAACCTGTCGACCGACCGGCCCCGACCGCTGGTCAGTTCCTATCGCGGCGGCGCGTTGCCGATTCATTTGTCTGCCGAGCTGCATCGGGATTTGCTGGCCTTGGCCCAAGCTGAGCAGGCTTCGCTGTTCATGCTGTTGCAGGCGACCTTGGCGGCGCTGTTGTCGCGCCTGGGCGCCGGTGAGGATATTGCTATCGGCGCGCCGATTGCCGGTCGTACCGATCAGGCGATTGAGGGCTTGATCGGCTTTTTCGTCAATGCCTTGGTGTTGCGTACCGACCTGTCCGGACGGCCTTCGCTGCGCACGGTCTTGCAACGGGTGCGCGCTTTCGATTTGGACGCTTATGCGCACCAGGATTTGCCGTTCGAGCTGTTGGTCGATGCGTTACAGCCGACCCGATCGATGGCCCGCCATCCGCTGTTCCAGGTGATGCTGGCCTTGCAGAACACCGCCCGGCCGCGCATGGACTTGCCGGGACTCACTGTCGCCATGGAACCGTTGGCGCGCACCGGCGCCAAGTTCGACCTGTTGGTCAGTTTGGCCGAGCAGTACGATGCCGACGGCGAGCCGTTGGGCTTGTGGGGCGAACTGGAATTCAGCAGCGACCTGTTCGATGCCGACACCGTCGAGCGTTTGAGCCGCCGCTGGTTAAGCCTGATCGAGCAGGCCGTCGCCGAACCGGATGCGCCGCTGTATCGCTGCGATATACTGACGCAGGACGAACGCCATGCGCTGCTGGAAGGTTTCAACGCCACAACGCAGCCTATCCCCGACGTCACCCTCCCGGCATTGTTCGAAGCCCAGGCGGCGCGCGATCCTGCCGCGACCGCGCTGGTCTTTGCCGATCGGGAACTGAGCTATGACGAACTGAACGCCCGTGCCAACCAACTGGCCCATGCGCTGATTGCGCAAGGGGCAGGCCCGGAATCGTTAGTCGGCCTGTATCTGGACCGTTCGTTCGAGCTGGTGATCTCGCTGTTGGCGGTCCTGAAAAGCGGTGCGGCTTATCTGCCGCTCGACCCCGAACATCCGACCGCGCGCATTGAAGCGATGCTGGACGATGCAACGCCGTTACAAGTGATCACGACGACGGCGCTGTCCGACAGCCTGCCTGCGGATTGTGTTCGCACGGTGCTGGACGATCCGGCCATGTCAGCCGACTTGGCGCAAAGACCAGCAAGCAATCCAAGCGATTCGGATCGACTCGCTCCGCTAACCCCGCTGCATCCGGCTTATGTGATCTTTACCTCCGGCTCGACCGGGAAGCCGAAAGGGGTGCTGATTGCCCATCGCGCGCTGGTCAACCACATGCGCTGGATGCAACACGCTTATCCCGTTGCCCCGCAAGACCGGGTTCTCGGCCGGACCGCCCCCACTTTCGATGCGTCGGTCTGGGAGCTTTGGCTGCCGTTACTGTCCGGGGCGGCGCAGGTGCTGATCTCGACTCAGCAGCTCCACGATGCCCAGTTGCTGTTTGAACAGCTTGACCGGCAACAGATTCATGTCGCCCAGTTCGTGCCGTCGCTACTGGCTTCGTTCCTCTCCGAATACGACCTAAAGCCGCAAGCGCTGCGTCAGGTGTTTTCCGGCGGCGAAGCCCTATCCTCTGAGCTGACCCGGCGTTTAACCGGGCAGTGGCAGGTTGAGGTGGTCAATTTATACGGGCCGACCGAAACGACGATCCAGGTCGCGCATTATGCGGCACAGGGCAACGCTTTAAACGGAGCGACGACGCCGATCGGCGCGCCGATCTGGAACACCCGCATCTACCTGTTGGATCAAGCCCTAGAACCGGTTCCGGTCGGCGTTGCGGGCGAACTGTACATCGCCGGGGCCGGTCTGGCCCGCGGCTACCTGAACCGCCCGGCCCTGACCGCCGAGCGCTTTGTCGCCGATCCGTTCTCGCCGGTGGTGGGCGCACGCATGTACCGCTCCGGCGATCTGGCCCGCTGGCGCGATGACGGCAACCTGGAGTTTCTGGGCCGGGCCGACAGCCAGGTCAAGATTCGCGGTTTCCGGATCGAGCCGGGCGAGATCGAAGCGGTGTTGCTGGCGTTGCCGGGCGTGGCCCAGGCGGCTGTCATCGCGCGCGACGACGGCCTCGGTTTACAGTTGGTGGCGTATTGGGTGCCGTCTGCTTCGTCCGATGCGTCCGCCGAAACCTTGCGCCCGGCGTTGGCCGCGCAATTGCCGGACTACATGCTGCCTTCGGCCTTTGTGGCCTTGGACGCTTTGCCGCTGACGCCCAACGGCAAATTGGATAGACGCGCCTTGCCTGCGCCGGAACGCGGCGGTGCGGTGTTTGTTCCGCCGTCTTCGCCGGAAGAGGCGCTGCTGGCGGCGCTGTTCGGTGAGGTGCTGGGACTGGAGCGCGTCAGTATCGCTGATTCGTTCTTTGCGCTGGGCGGCGACAGCATCCTTTCCATTCAATTGGTCAGCCGCGCACGGCGCGCCGGTTTGGAGATTCGGCCACGCGATATTTTCGAGCGACCCACTGTCGCCGGACTCGCGAGCATCGCTCGGCCTGTGACCAGCAACAAACCGTTGGCGTTATTCGAAGCGAGCGGGCCGTTTACCCCAACGCCGATCATGGCCCGCTTTCTGGCGGTAGAAGGACCGACTAAGGGTTTCTACCAAGCCATGATGATCCAATTGCCGGCACAGATCGAGGCCGACCAGCTCAACGCCATCCTCCAGGCGACAATCGATCACCACGCCTTGTTACGCGCTTGTTTTACCCGCAATGAGGACGGCCTATGGCAGGGTATGGTAGCGCCGCCGGGAACCGTCAACGCCGGTACGCGCGTACAACGCATCGACCTGCGGGCAATGGATTCCGCCCAGCGCGAACTGCGTCTGCATGAGACGGTTAAGCAAGCTGCTGAACGGCTCGATCCGGCCGACGGTTATCTGTTCGAGGCCTTATGGTTTTCGCTCCCCGAAGGTGAACGCTTGTTATGGGTCATTCATCATTTGGCCGTTGACGGCGTTTCCTGGCGCATTCTGCTGTCCGATCTCGCCGCAGCATGGCAAGCGGTCGCGGCGCAGCAAGCCATCGCGCTGGAACCGGTTGCCACCCCCTTCAGAATCTGGGCACAGCGGCTGCATGAGCAGGCCCTGTCCCCGACTGTCGCCGCCGAATTACCGGCTTGGGAATCCATCCTTGCGCGGGGCGTTCCGTTATTACCGGGCGTAGCGCTGGATTCGCACCGGGATACCACGGCAACCACCCAAACCTTATCGGTTTCGCTGAAGCCTGCGCTCACTTTGGCGCTGCTGACCGAAATACCCGCAGCCTTCCATGCCCAAATCAACGATGTGCTGCTCACCGTGTTGGCGGTAGCCGTTGCCGCTTGGCAGCCCGCAACGAAACCGGGCGTATTGATCGATCTGGAAGGTCATGGCCGCGAGCCTTTCGCTGACGATATCGATCTTTCGCGTACCGTCGGCTGGTTCACGACCCTCTATCCGGTCGCCTTATCGTTGGAAGGCATCGATATTGATGCCGCGCTTCGAGGCGAAGCAGACATGGGGCTGGCGCTAAAACAGGTCAAGGAACAGTTGCGCGCCATACCGGATCGCGGGTTGGGTTTCGGCTTGCTACGCTATCTGGAACCGAGCGCCGGACAACGATTGTCAGGTCTGCCGACGCCACAGCTGGCCTTTAACTATCTGGGCCGCTTTGCTGCGGGGGATAGCCAGGACTGGGCCATCGCCGCAGACGGAAATGGCCTGAGCGGCGGTGCCGATGCCGATATGCCGATCACGCACGCCTTGACGGTCAACGCGGTCACCGTGGACGGCCCCGAGGGAGCGACGCTTTCAGCGCACTGGAGCTGGGCGACTCGCCACCTGGACGAATCGGCAGTCGCGGCGCTGGCCGAACATTGGCAACAGGCGCTGAGCGCCCTGGTTGCGCACAGTATGCAAACCGGAGCCGGCGGCCATTCGCCCGCTGATTTTTCGTTACTCACGCTTTCCCAAAAACAGGTGGATGAGCTTGAGCGGCGTTACCCGAACTTGGAAACGCTATGGCCGTTATCGCCGCTGCAAGAAGGCTTGCTGTTCCACGCCCTGTTCGATGATGCCTCGCCGGATCTCTACACCGTACAAACCGCGATTGACCTGAGCGGCAACCTGGAACCGGAACGGCTGCGCAACGCCTGCGCCGCCTTGTTAAAGCGCCATGCCGTGCTGCGTACCGGCTTTGTCCACCAAGGCCAAACGCCTTTGCAAGTGGTCGTGCCTCAGCCTCCTTTGCCCTGGCAATGGCTGGATTTAAGCGATCTTGAAACGATGCAACAATCGCAACGCGCCCAGGCCGTTGCCGCCGAGTTGCGGACTACCCGGTTTGCTATTGACGAGCCGCCGTTGATTCGTTTCACTGTGCTCAAGCTCGGACAGCAACAGCATCGCCTGCTGGTCACCAATCACCACTTGGTGCTGGACGGTTGGTCGACGCCTATCCTGCTGCGCGAGCTCTTCACCCTTTATAACGACTTCGGCAGCAAAAATACGCTGGCGCCGGTATCCGGCTATGGCGACTATCTCGCTTGGCTGCAAGCGCAACACCGGCCTCAGGCTCATGCCGCTTGGCAAGCTTACCTCGCAGGCCTTGACGCACCCAGCCTGATCGCGCCCGATCGATCCAGCCAAGCGACAATCCAGGCTCCCCATCATTGGCGGTACAGTTTCCCGGAAACGCTCAGTCAGGGCATGAACGATTTTGCCCGTAACCACGGCATTACCCTGAACACCTTGTTCCAGGGAGCCTGGGCTTTGCTGTTGAGCCGCCTGACCGGGCAACGGGACGTTACTTTCGGCATCACGGTTTCCGGGCGTCCGGCCGAACTGCCGGGCGTCGAACAGATGGTCGGCCTGTTAATCAACACGCTGCCGCTACGGATAACCCTGCCTTCGGATCAGCCGCTGGCCGCATGGCTTGGCGCATTGCAAGCACGCCAGGCGGGTTTGTTGGACTACGGCTATCTCGGCCTCACCGAAATCCAGCGTATCGCCGGAGGCTTTAACCCGCTGTTCGATACCTTGCTGGTATTTGAGAACTACCCGATTGATCGCGCCGCTATCAAGCAAGGCATTGGCGACCTTAAAGTGGCCCATATCGCCGGTCACGACGCCACCCATTACCCGCTCTCGCTGATGGTCGCTCCCGGCGAGCAACTTGAGCTGCGCCTGGAATTCGACCCGGCACTGTTTGATGACGAAAAAGGGCAACAGCTAGGCCAACGCCTGGTGCGCCTGATCGAGCAGGCCGTCGCGCAACCGGATGCGCCGCTGTATCGCTACGATATGCTGACGCCCGAGGAGCGCCATACGCTGCTGGAAGGCTTCAATGCCACGGCGCAGCCGATTCCTGCCGCAACGCTTCCCGAGTTATTCGAAATGCAGGCGGCGCGCGATCCTGCCGCAACCGCGTTGATCTTTGCCGATCAGGAACTCAGCTATGGCGAGCTCAATAGCCGCGCCAATCGCCTGGCTCATGCGCTGATTGCTCAAGGGGCGGGGCCTGAATCGTTGATCGGCCTGTGTCTGGAACGCTCGTTCGAGTTGATTATTTCGCTGCTGGCGGTACTGAAAAGCGGTGCGGCTTATGTGCCGCTGGACCCTGAGTATCCGAAAGCGCGTCTACAAGCCATGCTGGAGGATGCCGCGCCTTTACTGGTGATCACCTCAACGGAAATGGCAGCGATTTTGCCGGAAAGCTGTGCGCGCCTGCTGCTCGACGATCCGTCCGTACAAGCCGGCTTGGCAACAAATCCCGAAAGCAACCCTTCGAATGCGGACCGATTGACTCCGCTAAGCCCGCTGCATCCGGCTTATGTGATCTTTACTTCCGGGTCTACCGGTAGGCCGAAGGGCGTGATGATGAGCCAACAAGCCTTGGTCAATCTGCTCGAATGGCAAACGGAAAACACCGTTTTAGGCAGCAAGCTGCGCACCCTTCAATTTACCTCGGCCAATTTCGATGTGTCGTTCCAGGAAATTTTCGGCGCGTGGAAAACCGGCAGTACCTTGGTATTGGTGCACGATGAAGTTCGCCGCGAACCGGAACAATTGGTGGATTTACTGAGAAGCCATGCGATTGAACGGCTCTTTATACCGATAGCCGCGCTCAATAATATCGCCGAGCTTTACGCCAATCGCACCTTATCCCCACTGCAATTAAAGGAAGTCATTTGCGCGGGAGAACAATTAAAAGTCACTCCGGCACTGAGGCGATTTTTTGCCCGGATCGACCACAGCCAATTGCATAACCACTACGGCCCCAGTGAAAGCCATGTGGTCACGGCATATCCTCTTGCCCAAGACAGCCGACATTGGCAGGAAATGCCGCCGATCGGCGCACCGATCCGGAACACGCGCATTTACCTATTGGATCAAGCCCTGGAACCGGTTCCGGTCGGCGTTGCCGGCGAACTGTATATCGCCGGGGCCGGTCTGGCCCGCGGTTACCTGAACCGCCCTGCTTTAACCGCCGAGCGCTTTGTCGCCGATCCGTTCTCACCGCTGGTGGGCGCACGCATGTATCGCTCCGGCGATTTGGCGCGCTGCCGCGATGACGGCAACCTGGAGTTTTTGGGCCGGGCCGACAGTCAGGTGAAGATTCGCGGTTTCCGTATCGAGCCGGGCGAGATCGAAGCGGTGTTGCTGGCTTTGCCGGGCGTGGCCCAGGCGGCCGTTATCGCGCGCGACGACGGTCTCGGTTTGCAGCTGGTGGCTTATTGGGTGCCGTCTGCTTCGTCCGATGCCTCCGCCGAAACCTTGCGCCCGGCATTGGCCGCGCAATTGCCGGATTATATGCTGCCTTCGGCTTTTGTGGCCTTGGACGCTCTGCCGCTGACACCCAACGGCAAGCTGGATCGGCGCGCCTTGCCCGCGCCGGAACGCGGCGGATCAGTGTTTGTCCCGCCGTCGTCGTCCGAAGAAACATTGCTGGCGGCGCTGTTCGGCGAGGTGCTTGGACTGGAGCGCGTCAGTATCGCCGATTCGTTCTTTGCGCTGGGCGGGCATTCGCTGCTGGCGACCCGCCTGGTCAGCCGGGTGCGCGAGGCGTTTACACTGGAATTGCCGATCCGGGCCTTGTTCGAAGCGCCGACCGTCGAACAATTGGCCGGACGCCTGCGCGATTTGCGTAGCGCCCGGCTCCCGCTGGTGGCGTTGCCGCGTCCCGAACGCTTGCCGCTGTCTTATGCGCAGCAGCGCTTGTGGTTTATCCATCGTCTGGAAGGGCCGGGTTCCAATTACAATATCCCGATTGCCTTGCGCTTGACCGGGCCTCTGGATGCCGATGCGCTTGATCAGGCTTTGCTCGACCTGCTGACGCGTCATGAAGCGTTGCGCACCCGTTTCCCGGAGTTCGACGGCGTTGCCGCGCAGGAGATTGTGCCGGTTGCCGAGCTCGGTTCGCTACTGACCCGCTGCCAAGTAACCGAAGCGGAATTGGCCGTTCAGCTACAGCAAGCCGCCGACACCGCGCTGGATATTACCGTGGACTTGCCGTTCCGGGCCTGGCTGTTCTCCTTAGCTAACGAGGAGCAGGTGTTGCTGATGCTGGTTCATCACATCGCCGCCGACGGCGCTTCGATGGCGGTATTGGCCGACGATTTAACCCGAGCTTATAGTTCCCGCTGTCTGCAGCAGGCTCCCGCTTGGCCGGACTTGCCAATCCAGTACGCCGATTATGCGCTCTGGCAGCGCCAAAGTTTAGGCGCGGTCGATGACCCCAAGAGTCCGATGGCGCAGCAGTTGGCGTTCTGGCAGCAGGCCTTGCGCGGCCTGCCCGATGAGTTGAACCTGCCGACCGACCGGCCCCGGCCATTGGTCAGCTCGTATCGCGGCGGCGCGCTGCCGATTCATTTGTCCGCCGAACTGCACCGGGATTTGCTGGAGCTGGCCCAAGCCGAGCAGGCTTCGCTGTTCATGCTGTTGCAGGCGACCTTGGCGGCGCTGTTGTCGCGACTGGGCGCCGGTGAGGATATTGCTATCGGCGCGCCGATTGCCGGTCGTACCGATCAGGCCATTGAGGGTTTGATCGGCTTTTTCGTCAATGCCTTGGTGTTGCGCACCGACCTGTCGGGACGGCCTTCGCTGCGCACGGTCTTGCAACGGGTGCGCGCGTTCGATTTGGACGCTTATGCGCACCAGGATTTGCCGTTCGAGCTGTTGGTCGATACGTTGCAGCCGACCCGGTCGATGGCCCGCCATCCGCTGTTCCAGGTGATGCTGGCCTTGCAGAACACCGCCCGGCCGCGCATGGACTTGCCGGGGCTTACTGTCGCCCTGGAACCGTTGGCGCGCACCGGCGCCAAGTTCGACCTGTTGGTCAGTTTGGCCGAGCAGTACGATGCCAACGGCGAGCCGTTGGGCTTGTGGGGTGAACTGGAATTCAGCAGCGATTTGTTCGATACCTCAACTATTGAGCTCTTAATCCAGCGCTGGTTAAACCTGATCGAGCAGGCCGTGGCCGAACCGGATGCGCCGCTGTATCAGTGCGCGCTGCTGACGCCGGAAGAACGCCATGCGCTGCTGGAGGGCTTCAACGCCACAACGCAGTCTATCCCCGACGCCACCCTGCCGGCATTGTTCGAAGCCCAGGTGGCAAGCAATCCTGCCGCGACCGCGCTGGTCTTTGCCGATCGGGAACTGAGCTATGGCGAACTGAACGCCCAAGCCAATCAACTGGCGCACCACCTGCAAACGCTGGGCGTCGGGCCGAATACCCTGGTCGGCATCTGCGTGGAACGTTCGTTTGAGATGTTGGTCGGCGTGCTGGCCATTCTCAAAGCCGGTGGCGCTTATATGCCGCTGGATCCCGATTACCCGCAGGAACGCTTGCGCTTTATGCTCGATGACGCGGCGGTATCGGTGCTGTTGACTCAGCAACGGCTGCTGGCGGCATTGCCGTCCAATAATGCCCATGTGCTATGCCTGGATCGGGACCTGCCGCTGTTTGCCGACGGTAACCACAGCACTCCACCCAGCCGGGCGCAAGCCGACGATCTGGCTTATCTGATCTACACCTCAGGCTCCACCGGTCGGCCCAAAGGCGTCGCCGTGACCCACCGTAACGTAGTGCGCCTGGTTCGCTCGGACGACAGCCTGAGTTTCGATAGCGACGAAGTGTTTCTGCAACTGGCCCCGCTGGCTTTCGATGCCTCTACGCTGGAACTGTGGGCAGCGCTGCTGAACGGCGGCCGCCTGGTGCTGATGCCGCCCGGTCAATCGACCCTGGAAGATATTGGCCGTCACCTCACCCGCCATCGAGTAACAACGCTGTGGTTAACCGCAGGCCTGTTCCATTTGATGGTCGATGAACGGCTGGAGGATTTAACCGGTGTACGCCGATTGTTTGCCGGTGGCGAGGCATTGTCTGTACCGCACGTGCAAAAAGCCGCGGCAGCCTTAGGCGCAAACCGGATCATCAACGGCTATGGGCCAACCGAGAACACCACCTTTACAAGCTGCTACCCGGTACCGGCCGCCGATGCCATTACCACATCGGTACCGATCGGCAAACCGATCGCCAACACCCGGACTTATATTCTGGACGACGCCTTGCAACCGGTGCCGGTGGGTATCGCCGGTGAGTTATACACCGGCGGTCTCGGTCTTGCCCGCGCTTACCTGAACCACCCGGCTTTAACCGCCGAGCGCTTTGTCGCCGATCCGTTCTCGCCGACTCCCGGATCAAGAATGTACCGTACCGGCGATCTGGCGCGCTGGCGCGAAGACGGCAATTTGGAATTTATCGGTCGTGCCGACGGCCAAGTGAAAATACGCGGCTTCCGCATTGAACCGGGCGAAATTGAAACGGCGTTACTCGGCGTACCCGAGGTCATGCAAGCCGCCGTAGTAGCGCGTGACGACGGCCTCGGTTTGCAGTTGGTGGCTTACTGGGTGCCTTCTGAGGGCAGCGATACGTCTGCCGAGGCTTTACGCCTGGCTTTGTCCGATCAATTGCCCGACTATATGCTGCCTTCGGCCTTTGTGGCCTTGGCTGCTTTGCCGCTAACGGCCAACGGCAAATTGGATCGTCGCGCCTTGCCTGCGCCCGAACGCGGCGGATATGCGTTTGTATCGCCTTCATCGCCGGAAGAAGCGCCGTTGGCCGCGTTATTCGGCGAGGTGTTGGGACTGGATCAGGTCAGTGTTGCCGATTCGTTCTTTGCCCTGGGCGGGCATTCGCTGCTGGCGACCCGCCTGGTCAGCCGGGTGCGTGAGGTCATGAAAGTGGAACTGCCGATCCGGGCCTTGTTTGAAGCCCCGACGGTCGCGCAATTGGCGCTGCGCTTGCGCGATTTGCGTAGCGCCAGACTGCCGCTGACGGCATTGCCGCGCCCTGATCGTTTGCCGTTGTCTTACGCGCAGCAGCGCTTGTGGTTTATCCATCGCATGGAAGGCCCCAGTGCGACTTATAACATTCCTATCGCTTTACGCTTAACCGGACCCCTGAATGCCGACGCGCTTGAGCGGGCCTTGCTCGACCTGCTGACGCGTCATGAAGCGTTGCGTACCCGTTTCCCGGAATTCGAGGGCGTTGCAGCGCAGCAGATTGTGCCGGTTACCGACATCGGTTCGATTCTGACGCGCTGCGAACTAAGCGAAGCGGAATTAAGCGCTCGCTTACAACAAGCGGCCGATACCGCGCTGGATATTAGCGTGGAATTGCCGTTCCGGGCGTGGCTGTTCTGCTTAGGTAACGAGGAACAGGTATTACTGATACTGGTCCATCACATTGCCGCCGACGGCTCGTCCATGGCAGCGTTATCCGACGATTTAACCCTAGCTTATAACGCGCGCTGTCTGAACCAAGCGCCTGACTGGCCGGACTTGCCACTCCAGTACGTCGATTATGCGCTCTGGCAGCGTCAGGCTTTGGGGTCGGTGAACGATCCGCTGAGTTTCATGGCGCAACAGTTGGCGTTCTGGAAGACAGCCTTGCGCGGCCTTCCCGATGAGTTGAACCTGCCGACCGATCGGCCGCGTCCGCTGGTCAGTTCTTATCGCGGCACGACGGTTCCCATCCATTTTTCCGCCGAACTGCACCGGGATTTATTGGCTCTGGCCCAAGCCGAGCAGGCTTCGCTGTTCATGCTGTTGCAGGCGACCTTGGCGGCGCTGTTGTCGCGCTTGGGTGCCGGTGAGGACATCCCGATCGGCGCGCCGATCGCCGGTCGTACCGACAAGGCGATTGAGGATTTGATCGGCTTTTTCGTCAATACGCTGGTGTTGCGCACCGACCTGTCGGCCCGGCCTTCATTGCGCACGGTCTTGCAACGGGTGCGGACTTTCGACCTGGATGCCTATGAGCATCAGGATTTGCCGTTCGAACTGTTGGTCGATGCCTTGCAGCCGAGCCGCTCGATGGCCCGGCATCCGCTGTTCCAGGTCATGTTAGTGTTGCAAAACACCGTTAATGCCCGTCTGAACTTGCCGGGAATAAACGCCGTCGTAGAACCTTTGGTACGCACCAGCGCCAAGTTCGACCTGTCGATCAATTTGGCAGAATTTTACGGAGACAACGGCGAACCGTTGGGCTTATCCGGCGAACTGGAATTCAGCAGCGACCTGTTCGATGCCGACAGCGTCGAGCGCTTAAGCCGCCGCTGGTTAAGCCTGATCGAGCAAGCCGTGGCCCAACCGGATGCGCCGCTGCATCAATGCGATATTTTGTCGCCGGAAGAGCGCTGCATGCTGTTGATCAATCAAACCTATGTGTTGGACAACGCATTACAACCGGTACCGGTCGGTGTAGTCGGCGAGTTATATACCGGCGACATCGGTTTTGCCCGTGCTTATCTCACTAACCCGGTTTTATGCGCCGAGCGCTTTGTCGCCGATCCATTCTCCCCCGTTCCCGGTACGCGCATGTACCGTACCGGCGACTTGGTTCGCCGGCGCAAAGACGGCAATCTGGACTTTATCGGTCGTGCCGACGCCCCAGTAAAAGTGCGCGGCGTCATGCCCATCGAAACGGCCGAGCTGAAAAACGATTTCATCCCGTCGCGGACGCCGACCGAATCGGCCTTGGCCGAAATCTGGAGTGAAGTGCTGCACTTGCAACAGGTAGACCGGCGGGACAATTTCTTCGAACTGGGCGGGCATTCGCTGCTGGCGACCCAAGTCGTTTCGCGCATCCAACGAAACCTCGGTATCGTGATGCCGTTCCGCGCGCTGTTCGAAAACCCAAGTCTCGGCGCGCTGGCCGGCTATCTCGACCGTCAATACCAAACCGAAGCCAGCGACAGCATGCCGCTCGGCGTTGCACCGCCGATCCTGCCGGTTTCCCGCGCTCAGCCCTTGCCGCTGTCCTTCGCCCAACAGCGTTTGTGGTTTATCGACCAGATCGGCAGCGGTGCGGCTTACAACATGTCGTCGGCCTTGCGGTTGCGCGGCCAACTGAACGTATCGGCACTGGAACAGTCGCTGACCGAAGTGGTGCGCCGCCATGAAAGCCTGCGCACCACCTTTGACAATAGCGCCGAGCAACCCTACCAACATATCCGCGCGCCTCAACCGGTCGCATTGCCGGTGACCGATTTGAGTCACCTGCCTGACGCATTACGCCGCACAGAAACCCGCCGTGAAGCCCGGCAAGAAGCGCAAAAACTGTTCGATTTAAGCCGCGACTTGATGTTGCGGGCACGCCTGCTGCGCTTGGACGAAGACGAGCACGTACTATTGCTCAGCCTGCACCATATCGCCGCCGACGGCTGGTCCATCGACGTGTTGGTGCGGGAGTTGGCCGAACTGTATGAAGCGTTCGCCACAGACAAACCGTCGGCGCTGGCGGAACTGCCGGTGCAATACGCCGATTTTGCGGTCTGGCAGCGGCAATGGCTGCAAGGCGAGGTCCTGCAACAGCAAACGGCATTCTGGAAAAAACAATTGCAAGGCGCGCCCGCGCTGCTGGCGCTGCCGACCGACCGGGCGCGTCCTCCGGTCGAAAGTTTCCGGGGCGGCGTCTATCCGGTACAGTTGGATGCAAAGCTGACGGAGGGCCTGAGAAAGCTCAGCCGCGACGCCGACACCACCTTGTTCACTACCTTGCTGGCCGCGTTCCAGGTGTTGCTGGCGCGTTACAGCGGACAGGATGATATCGTGGTCGGCTCGCCGATCGCCAACCGCAATTGCCTGGAAACCGAGCCGCTGATCGGCTTTTTCGTCAACACGCTGGCATTACGGGCGGACCTTTCCGGCAACCCCGGTTTCAGCCAAGTGCTGGCCCAGGTTAAACACACCACGTTGCTGGCGCAGGACCATCAAGACCTGCCGTTCGAACGATTAGTCGAAGAACTCCAGGTTGAGCGGAACCTGAGCTATAACCCCGTTGTGCAAATCGTGTTCGCTTTGCAATCCGCGAAAGCGAACGGCTTTGCGCTGCCGGGCCTTGAGGTCAGCAGTTTCGAGTTCGCCGAACCCAGCGTACGCATGGACTTGGAATTGCACTTGTGGAAACAGGCGGAAGACATCGTCGGAGGCTGTTCTTATGCCGCCGACCTGTTCGATGAAACCACCATCGCCCGCCTGATGGCGCACTTTTACACCTTGCTGGACGGCATTATCGCCGACCCGGAACGGCCTATTCTCGGCTTGCCCTTGCTGGATGAAAGCGAATCCCGGCAAATCCTGGTCGATTGGAACCGCACCGCTGCCGACTTGCCCAAGGATCTTTGCCTGCACCAATTGTTCGAACAGCAAGCCGCGCACACGCCGGATCAGGCGGCCGTAGTCTTCGCAGGGCAAAGCTTGAGCTACCGCCAACTCGACCGACGCGCCAACCAATTGGCGCATCATTTACAAAGCCTGGGCGTAGTGCCGGACAGTCTGGTCGGTATCTGCGTGGAACGCTCGGCGGACATGGTGGTGGGCATTTTGGCGATACATAAAGCCGGTGGCGCTTACCTGCCGCTTGATCCGGCTTATCCGCCGGAGCGGCTGGCGTACATGCTGGAAGACGCGGCGGCGCCGGTGCTGTTGACCCAGGTCGCGCTGTTGGACCGCTTACCGGCCCATAACGCCAAACCGGTTTATTTGGATAGCGACTGGCCGGTCATCGAAGCATTGTCGACGGATCAACCGAGCAACACCGTAACCGCCGACAACTTGGCCTATGTCATCTACACCTCCGGCTCCACCGGTAATCCCAAGGGCGTGTTGGTAGAGCATCGCGGCGTGTGCAGCGTAATACAGGCGCAAATCGCGTTGTTGGAAATCGGCACTCATGATCGGGTTTTGCAATTCGCCTCGTTAAGTTTCGACGCAGCCGCATCCGAGATCATGCTGGCGCTGGGCAGCGGCGCGGCTTTGTATCTGGGCACACACGAAACCCTGGCGCCGGGCGAACCTTTGCGGCGCTTTTTGACCGATAACGCTATTTCGCTGGCGACTGTGACGCCCTCGACGCTGGCCGCGTTACCCGAAGATTCGCTACCGGCCTTGCGCACCTTGGGCGTGGCCGGGGAAGCCTGCTCCGCCGAACTGTTCGGACAGTGGGCGAAAAATCGCCGTTTCTTCAATCTGTACGGCCCGACCGAAGCCAGCATTTGCGCTACCGCTTGGCGCTGCGAGACGATTACCGCCCATGCCCCGCCCATCGGACGCCCGCTTGCCAACGTGCAGGTCTATATCCTCGATGCCCTGCGCCAACCGGCGCCGATCGGCGTGGCCGGGGAACTGTATATCGGCGGCGTCGGCGTGGCGCGCGGCTATTTGAACCGCCCGGAACTGACCGAGGAAAAGTTTATCGCCAATCCGTTCGGCGCTGGACGTTTGTACAAAACCGGCGATTTGACCCGCTGGCTGCCCGACGGCAATATCGAGTATTTGGGACGTATCGACCAGCAGCTGAAAATCCGCGGTTTCCGTATCGAGCCGGGTGAAATCGAATCGGTCCTGGCGCAGCACCCGGCGGTGCGCGAAGCGGTGGTGCTGGCGCGCGCGGATCAATTCGGCAAACCGCGCCTGGTCGCTTATCTGCTGACTGACGACCAAGAATCGCCGACCGGCGCTTTACGCGAGTGGTTACAGGGCAAGCTGCCCGATTATATGGTGCCTGCGGCCTTTGTGCGGCTGGAAACATGGCCGTTGACGCCTAACGGCAAGCTCGATCGCCAAGGCTTGCCGGAACCGGACATGCAAGCCAACGATAGCGAATATCTCGCGCCGCAAACACTCACCGAGTCGGCGTTGGCCGAGGTGTGGCGGAAGGTGCTGAACGTGGAGCGCGTCGGCAGGCAAGACAACTTCTTCGAACTGGGCGGGCATTCGTTATTGCTGACCCAATTGATTTATCACATCGAAGCCGCATTGGGCGTACTGCCCTCCATGCGCGACCTGTTCAGCTTCCCCACGCTCAGTGCTCAAGCCGCGCACCTCGATGCCTGTATGCAGGCGCAAGGCCAGGATGCGGCACCGATGCAATCGGTGGATTTTGCCGCCGAGAGTCAACTCGATCCGGCGATTTGGCCGCCAACCGCCGATTTTGCCCTCGCCGCAGAGGATCTACATGCGGTGCTTATCACCGGCGCATCCGGCTTTCTGGGCGCTTATCTGCTCGACGAACTGGCGCGGCAAACCTCGGCGGAGCTTTATTGCCTGGTGCGCGCCGATAACGCAGAACACGGCGCCCAACGCTTGCGGCTTAACCTTGAACGGCACGGCCTGTGGTGGGACGAGCTGGCGTTACGCCTGCATCCTGTGGTCGGCGATTTGGAGCAACCGCTTCTGGGACTTTCCGTGGCTGAATTCGATAGCTTGGCGGAACGGGTAGACGCGATCTATCACAGCGGCGCGCACGATAATTTTCTTTATCCCTACGCCATGCTGAAAGCCGCCAACGTCGACGGCACCCACGAGTTGCTGCGTCTGGCCGCTCGGGTCCGTACCAAGCCGTTGCATTTTGTCTCCACCCTGTCCGTGGTTTCGCCAATGGTCGAACAGGTCAGGGAAACCGAGCCCTTGGCATGCCCCGAGCAAGCCGGCATGGGCTATGTCGACACCAAATGGGTGGCTGAGCAATTGGTACAACGCGCCGCCGAGCGGGGCATGCCGGTCACGATTCATCGGCCGACCCATATACTCGGCGTCTCTGACCGGGGTTATACCCATATTGATGACGCGTGGTATCGCCGGCTCCTTAACGACATCCAGCTTGGCACCGCCACCGGCGATGACAATGCCGACGATAACTTGGTTCCGGTCGGTTTTGTCAGTCGGGCGATCGTTCATCTTTCGCTGCAACAAGCCTCGTTGGGTAAGGTTTTCCACCTGTCGAATCCCAGCTATACACCCCGGTCTATTTACCAGGATGTTTTACGCGAACGAGGTTATTCCATCACGCTGTTGCCTTTCGACCAGTGGCTGGCGCAATTGGTCGAAGCGGCCAAAACCAGGCCCGATCTCGGCCTGATTCCGCTACTGCCGATGTTGACCGCTTATGATTTGGAGAATCCCGCGCCAAGCGTGTCGCGTCATATCCACTACGTCAATACCACAGCCGGGCTTGCGGACAGCGGAATCGTCTGCCCTGAAATCAGGCACGCGGAATTGCGCGCTTATTTCGCTTACTTGATCGATGAGGGACACTTTCCGCCGCCGCAGCGGCCAACAATGAAGTCTACCGACTGAGAAAAAACAAAACGCCACGGCCTCACAGCTTATAAAATAGCTCTTATTTCATAAGTTAAATCGGTGAGTTTGTGGCAATCACAAACAATAGATAAAGGAAACGACCATGACTAACCCCTTTGAAGATAACGAATCCGACTACCTTGTTTTAATCAATGATGAAGGGCAGCATTCGCTCTGGCCGGCCTTTCGCGGTATTC
>Ga0208636_100082_pt1 | contig 56105 bp, 52 predicted proteins | sample LakWasM103_HOW12_2_FD_183921 | JGI IMG/M metagenome (GOLD analysis project Ga0208636, IMG submission 183921) | Freshwater sediment methanotrophic microbial communities from Lake Washington under simulated oxygen tension - Sediment Metagenome... | ecosystem: Environmental > Aquatic > Freshwater >... | reverse complement strand
GCCCTGGCCGGTTATGTGCGTGACCAGCGGGACCGGATGTGGGTGGTGGTGGCACTGCTGAACCACGATGAAGCCTCCAAAAAAGGCAGCCCTGTTCTGGACAGTGTGGTGGAGTGGGTAGCGGGCCAGCAATGACATGGCGATGAACCGGGGTTGCCCATTGGACCTGCGGATGCCACCCTTTTTGTGGCGCACTTTGTGGCGCACGAAACGACTGCGCACGGCGGGCGGCGTGCTAGGGTGCAGTGTTGGGGGATAGGTTGCAGGCAAAATGGGCCGCTAGCCCTCGTGGAATATGCACAAGCAGCTATGCATTTTGTAGCATTCATCACCACGCAGCGCCAGGTCGGTGGGCCGGGTGTCCCTTCGTCGGCCCCATTCGCGGATGTTACAGAATAGGCGAGCCAACACACGCGTTGACACAGCAACAAAGGAGAACCGAAAACACCCGCCCGCGAGCGTGGGCCAGAGAAGGGACACCCGGCCCACCGGCCCCGCCAAACCCGCACCGCAAGAAATGACTGCAATGCCCACCATGAACCGCCACCAAGGCGATCAATTTCCCAATGGACAATCTCGGATGAAATTGATAGCAATCTACCGCTCCATCGGGCGAAGCGCGGCGCTTGCACTGTGCCTCTGGGCTTCGTCCTACAGCGCCCTGGCCTTGCAAGGCACACAGGCAGACCTGGCATGGGAACAGATTCGCCCCGGATTGCTCTACTCCCGCCAGGATATTCCCATGGGAGGATCGGACACGGTGCACCGGCTGCACTGGCTGCGGCTAAGTCTGACGCAGCCGGATCTGCACCTTGCCCTGACGCCCCCAGCGTGCGCCGGACTGCGCATGACAGCACTGGACCGGGAGCCCATTGTTGCAAGCCTGAATGCCTCGTTTTTCACCACAGAATTCTTCACGCTGGGGCACACGGTATCGAACGGAACGCTGTGGACCGGAAACTATCGCACGCTGGAGAGCCCACTGGTGGCCTGCACAGCGAACCGCCAGTGTGCGGTGGTGCACCAGGCACCGGAGCGGGTCGCACCGGAGTGGAGCCACGCCGCCGCGGGCGTGCATTCGCTGGTGCAGTCTGGCGTACCCCGCACCGCGGCAGACGATGCGCAATGCGGAAAATTCTGTACCACCCCTCACCCCCGCTCGGCCATTGGCCTGGACGCCAGCCGGCAGACCATGGTGTGGGTCGCGGCCGAAGGGCGTCAACAGTCGGTGACCGGCATGCCTTTGGCAGAGTTGGCCCTGCAGATGGCACTGCAGGGTGTCGCAGATGCCGTCAATTTTGACGGCGGCGGCAGCACGGCCCTGCACGTCGACGCACAGGCACGCACGCGTCGCCCCGACAATGAACCACAGGCCAGACCGGTTGCCAATGCATGGGTCGTCAGCACCCGGCCCGACATCGACTGGGCAGCGCTGTGCCAGCCCCAACAGGAACCCGGCGGCAATTACTGACGCGCGCCCAGCCCCTGCGCTTCCAATACCCGGCGGCACAGCGGCGGCAATTTCGCCAGGGTCAGGGGTGGTGGCGGTGTGGCGGGCGGTTTGGGATGCAGCGCTTCGTCCGTAAACCACCATTCAAGGGTGGCATCGCATCCATCCCCGTCCGGTGTTGGATCCTGCGGGCTGCACTTCTCCGCACCTGCGGGGCAAAAGAGCCGCACATGAAAGTGGTAGTCGTGCCCATGCTCCGGACGGATCTTGCGCAACCAGGGCTCTCCTTTGGCATCACGGCACAGGGTGCGCTTGATGGCCGCATTCACAAAAATGCGTTGTACCTGCGGGTCCAGGGCGGCCGTGCGCAGCACCGCCTGATGCCCCGATGTCCATGCGGAGGGGTCGGTGTCGAGCTGGTCCGCACGCACGACGGTGATGGAGGAGACCTCTTCGCGCTCCGTACGCGACAGGCGCTGCATGGGCATGGGCTTGAGCCAGATGTCGGCGTCCAGCCCGAGCTGGTGCGAGGCGTGGCCGGTCAGCATGGGGCCACCGCGCGGTTGGGCCATGTCGCCCACCAGAATGCCGGGCCAGCCACTGGCCTGCGCGGCAGCCGGTGCAAAGCGCTCCATGAAACGGATCAGCTCCGGGTGACCCCAGTTGCGATTGCGCGACGGCCGCATGGCCTGCCACTGGGGCCCGTCGCTCGCCAATGCCTGGGCACCCGCGAGGCACCCCCTGGAATAGAACCCTATGGGCTCGGGCTCCAGCGCCGCTGCGTCGATGGCCCGCCCGAACAGGGCCTTGGCCGGTGTAGTGGCGTCCGCCGGGCTGGTCAACGGCGGTAAGGGCTGGGGGGTTAGCGTGCCTTTGTCCTGTGCCCAGCCGTGGCCCAGATACACAGACAACAACAGGACGACGGCTTTGAGGAAGGTTGGCATGGCAGGCATTCGGTTCATTGCACGGCGGGGCCCAGCAACTGCAAAGTGCCCGCATCGGCGTCCATTTCCACACCCAGCCCCACCGGAATCGTGAACTTGCGTTTGATGTGGCCGATCATTGCACCGCGAAACACCGGCACGTTGAGCGGCAGGAAGTAGTCGTCAAAAACTTCGTCCAGCGTCAGCGTGCCGTACCTGCCTTCACCGGGCTCGCACTTGGTGAACTTGCCAATGACGACTCCGGCCAGACCGTCCAGCGCACCACACAAGCGCAAGGTCGACAGCATCCGGTCGACACGGTAGATGTACTCGTTGATGTCTTCCAGAAACAGCACGCCACCGCGGCAGTCGGGCATGTAGGGCGAACCTGCCAGCGATGCCAACACCGACAGGTTGCCACCCACCAGGCGGCCACGGGCCTTGCCCGGGCGCAGAGTCATGATCCGGTCCTGGGTTTGCACCAGATGGTCGCCACGCTCGCCCGTCGGGTTGCGCAACAACGGCGCTTGCGCCTGCATGACCATGGCCTTGAAATGGGTCACGCTGAAATCGTTCCACTCCGACTCGGCCACCGGGCAATGAAAGGTCACCAGCCCGGTCTGGCGCTGAATGCCATTGACCAGGGCCGTCAGGTCCGAGAAGCCGCCAAAGAACTTTGGTTTGGCGCGTATCAGCGCGTAGTCCAGCTTGTCGATGATGCGGTTGCAGCCGGAGCCGCCCGTTACCGCGATCAGCCCGGCAACCCCATCGTCGGCGAAAAAAGTGTTGATGTCACTGGCCCGCTGGGCATCCGTTCCGGCAAAGTGGCCATAGCGTGCGCGCGCATGGGTGCCGACTTTGACCTTGAAACCCAGCGCCTGCAAGGCCTCGATGGCAATTTGCAGGGGCTCGCGCTCGTACGTGGCGTTGGCAGGGCTGACCAACCCCAGCGTGTCGCCGGGTCGCAACCGCGGTGCCAGCAGGGTCGGCCAGGCCGCAGCGCCCGCATCAACCGCCGTTACCGCACCGGCTGCGGCACTCCCCATGGCCGCCGCACCCAGCGACAGGGACTGGACAAACTGGCGTCGTTGTACGGTCATGGGCAATGCATCCGGCTACAGCACGCGGGGAAGGTCGCGGCGCACCACATCCCGGTCACCCAAATCAAAGTGCCACCACTCCGAGTCGATGCCATGAAAGCCGGCCTGGCGCATGGCCGCGCGCAGCCAGCCGCGGTTGACAAGGTGCGCTGGGGTCAACACCCCCGTCGCCAGATGCTCCGCTTCGCGGTCGGGATGGGAAACCAGAGTCATCTCGTCGAAGGCAGACCCCATGTCCAGCTCCTGACCTGTGTCGTCCAGCAGGGTCACGTCCAGCGCCATGCCAAAAGAGTGAATCGAGCCACGCTCCGGATGGGCCAGGTACATGGACTGCGGCGTGTTCTCCAGCTCCCGGTAGAGTTGCTCCTGCACCCGCTGGGGCCGCAGCGCATCCAGTACCCGGATGCGGGTTCCGGGTTTGTGCACTGACACCCACCGGGCAGCCTGCTCCAGGGCCAGCGCGGCCTCCACCCGGAGGTAGGCGCAGTCAATGCCCTGGTACAGCACGCGCATCAGAAAGTTGTTGCGGGTGGTGTAGCGCAAATCCACGTCAATGGCCGCCAGGTCCTTGAGCGCCATGAAATCGGCGTGGCCGGGAATGTCTTCGCACGCAATCATGCTGGCCTTGTGCGACACGGTTTACACCCCGACCGTGGCCAGGCTGGCACGCGCTGTCTCGCCCAGGAACTTGACCAGGCGGCGGGCCGACTGCGCGGGGGGTGAGCTGACTGCCGTCAACAGATACAGCTGCACCGGCACACAGGGCTCGAGCGCACGCACCCGCACCTTTGTGTGGTCGGCAGCGGCCGCAGTGAAAGGGTCCACCACCGTCATGCCGGCACCGGCCTCCACCAGGGAGCGCGCCAGCTGGTAGGTCTGTACCGTGATGCGACTCTGGGGATGGAAGTCTTCTGACTCAAAGACGCCCATCACCAGGTTCCCCAGTGGATCGCCTTCCGCAATGGCAATCAATGGCGTGCGGATGTCGGCGACCTTCAGGGCCCCGCCCACAGCGCCTTCGGGGCTGTTCAGGGGACACAGTGCCATCATCATGCCGGCAGCAAGGGGTTCGGCCACGATGCCGGGATAGCACGGGTCGTGCAACGACAGGGCCAGATCGGCCTCATTCAACAACAGCGCACTGATGATCTCGCGCGTGTGGTGCGTGGCCAGCGTGCAGCGGGCGTTGGGGTAGGCGTCGCACCACTGCGCAATGGCCGATGGCAGGACCGAGACCCCGAGCGCGGGTGTGGATACCAGGCGCAGCAGTTCAAACTCGCCGGTGCGCAGGTTGGACGCGAGACGGCGAATCGAGACCAGGTCCTTGTTGAGCTTGTCGATTTCAATGCGCAGGCGCTGCGCCTCGGGGGTCGGGTACAGCTTGCCGCGCACCCGGTTGAACAACGGCAACCCCAGTTGCAGTTCGCAATGCTGCAAGACCTTGGTCACCGCCGGTTGCGATATGTGCAGGATTTGCGCGGCACCGGTGATCGTTCCGGCCTGCATGATGGCGTGAAAAACCTCAATATGTCGCAGCCGCATGAAACCCCGTCAATGAAAAAACAGATAGGCCACCCAAACGGATGCCACCACGCCGGCCAGATCTGCCAGCAGCCCGTAACCGATGGCGTAACGGGCCCGCTTGATGCCCACCGAACCAAAGTACAGCGCAATGATATAGAAGGTGGTGTCGGTTGCGCCCTGAAACACACAGGCGAGCCGGCCGACAAATGAATCGGCGCCGTAGGTCTGCATGGCATCGAGCATCATGGCGCGGGCACCGCTGCCGCTGACAGGCTTCATCAAGGCGGTGGGCAATGCCGGGGTGAAGTCGGTGTTCCAGCCCAGTTGAGAAAACGTCCAGGTGAACCCGCTCACCACGAATGACAGCACGCCGGAGTTGCGCAGCACGCTGATCGCCACCAGCATGCCCACCAGATACGGGATGATCGTCAGTGAGGTCTGAATGCCCCCTTTGGCGCCATCGATGAAGGCATCAAACACATTGACCTTTTTCCGCATGGCACCCACCAGAAAAGCCGCAATGATGGACGCCAGCACCAGGTTGCTGGCCACCTTGGAGAAGAGCTCAATCTCGGTGCGGCTCATGTAGTTCACCAGGTACCACACCATGCCGCCAATGGCGGCGGTGATGCCCCCTACCCAGCCCACAATGACACGGTCCAGCAGGTTGATTCGCTGTTTGATGGCAACGCTCACCAGCGCAACCAGCGTCGCCACGTAGGTGGCAATCAGGATGGGAAGAAACACATCCGACGGATCTTTGGCACCCAGGATTGCACGCTGGGCAATGATGGACAGGGGAATGAGCGTCAGGCCGGACGTCTGCAACACCAGAAACATGATTTGCGCGTCGCTGGCCTCCTCCTTGTTCGGATTGAGACTTTGCAGACTGTCCATGGCCTTGAGGCCAAATGGCGTGGCGGCATTGTCCAGGCCCAGGAAATTGGCGGAGAAATTCATCACCATGTGGCCCGATGCCGGATGGTCCCTGGGCACGCCGGGGAAAATGCGGGAGAAAAAGGGCGCTATCAGTTTGGCCACAAACTCAATGGCCCCGGCTTTCTCACCGATATTGAGCAGCCCCAGCCACAGCGTCATGACGCCGGCCAGTGGCAACGCGATGTCCATCACGGCCACCTTGGCAGAACTGAAGGTGCCGTCGATGATGCGCTTGAAAACCTCCACATCCCCCATGAACAGCCATTGCGCCAAAGCGGCCGCAAAACCCACCAGAAAGAAGCCCGACCAGATGTAGGAAAGTGCCATGGCTGCGCCTACCAGCGGGCGGTATAGGGTTGGGAGGTGCCGACAAGGGGTTTGGACAGAACCATGCCGTGCTCGGTGGTCGCCACATCCAGCAATGCGGCGATTTCGGCGTCAGGCCGGCCATCGTATTTTTCGGGCCGGTAGCGCATCTGAAAACTGATCAGGCTGTCTTGCGTCAGCGCATCCCACTCGCCGCTGCGGGACGTGTTGTAGCCAAAGTCGGCCAACTTGTCCTGGAACCATTTCGCATCCGGAAGCTGAAATTCGTACAGCGGCCGCTTGGCCGCCACCAGAGCCGCATCCGGCCAGGCAATCAGCCCCTCATCGGCCAGGCGCTTCCACGGGAACAGCGGGCCGGGGTCCTGCTTGCGCCCCGGGGCAATATCGCTGTGTCCAATGATGCGATCCGGCTTGATCTGGTGGCGCGCCACGATCTCCTTGCACAGCGCAATCACCTGATCCAATTGTTCGGGACGAAACGGGCTGTAGCGGGTAACCCCGTCGGCGCCGGTCACCGGTCCTGTATTCACGATCTCGATGCCAATGGAACTGGCGTTCAGGTTGCTGAATCCCTTCCAGTAGCTCGGTCCCGCGTGCCAGGCTCTGCGGCTTTCGTCGACCAGTCTATAAGTGATCACGGGTTCATCGCGCACCAGATAGTGGCTGGAAACCGGGCGATTGGAGGGCTTGGTCAGCGTCTGCAGCGCGCTCTCGAAGTTCCCCACCGTGTAATGCAGCACGAGAAACAGCGCCCGGCTGTCCTGGTTTTCCGAGGTGTAGCTGGTGTCGATGCGAACGCCCGAGGCGCAGGCGCTCAACAACAGCACCAAAGCAACGCCAAAGCAACTGGAGGCGCAGCGCCGCAGGGGTCGGATGGGGCTAAAAAGACCAGGTTCCATAACGTGTGCATCCAGTGGGCAAATATCGTTTCAGCTTACTACGTGCCACGGCGTCGGCCCCATGTCAAACGTGTCGCGACACATAACCATTCAACATGGGAAACACCCCGCCAACCATATCTTTTGATTATGGAGGGTAGCTGCGCTTCAATGGGCCCATCCAAAAGGCCGTGACTACAATGATTTTTCGTTTTTCGCCGAGTATCCCCAGATGAAATATCCCACCGGGAACCTACGGATTCACCAGTTCTCCGCGCTGTACCCCGGTCCGCGTTTGATCGTGACCGGTGCCGTGCACGGCAGTGAAACCTGCGGTACACGCGGCATTGAACGGGTGCTGTCCGAGCTGGACAGTGGTGCGCTCGCGCTGGTCCGCGGCAGCCTGACGCTGGTGCCCGTGACCAACCCCCTGGCCTACAGCAAGGGCGAACGCAACGGGGACCGCAACCTGAACCGCAACCTGCAACCGTGCGAACAGCCACGGGACAACGAAGACCGCATCGCCAACGTGTTGTGCCCCCTGCTGGCACAACACGACGTATTGCTGGACCTGCATTCCTTCCGGGCCGGCGGCGAAGCGTTCGCCATGATTGGCCCGGCCAACAACACGGGTGATCTGGAACCGGTGCGTCACGCCACACCGGAACAGGCACTGGCACTGCGGCTCGGCCCCCGGCGGATCGTCGAGGGCTGGCTCTCCACCTACGCGGTCGGCGTGCAGCAGCGGCTGGCGCGCACCAAGCCCGCCGAGCGCGCCGAACTGCTCAGCACCCACCCCAGCTACGGCATCGGCACCACCGAATACATGCGCACCACGGGTGGCTACGCGATCACGCTGGAGTGCGGCCAGCACGACGACCCTGGCGCACCCGAGGTCGCGTACCGGGCGATTCGCAACACGCTGGCGCATCTGGGGCTGGTGGACGAAGCGCCGCCACCCGTACGGACGGACATAGAATTTTTGCGCCTGGCCGAGGTCATTGACCGCCACCATGCGGATGACCACTTTACCCGCGCCTGGTCCAGCTACGACCGGGTTTCTGCAGGCGATGCCATTGGCGTGCGCCACGACGGCGCGCAAGTACGTGCGCCACGGGACGGCTACATCGTGTTCCCCGATGCCAATGCCAAAGCGGGGAATGAATGGTTCTATTTGGCCCACCCCAGTACGCGAACAATCACATGAAACTTTGCGGGACAGATCTTTAGCTCTGTCCTCAACTGATTAGAACGATGCTCAAAACCGAAAGCCCCAGCAGCCAGCATACCCAGCTGGACCTGTATGCCACCGCGGATCTGGTGTCGGTTTTGGTGGAAGATCAGGTCCATGCCGTGGATGCGGTGCGCGCCGCAGGTGCCGACCTGGCCCGGGCTGTGGAGGCCGCCGTGCCACGGATGCAGCAGGGTGGACGGCTGATTTACGCTGGCGCGGGCACGTCCGGGCGCCTCGGGGTGCTGGACAGTGTGGAGCTCTACCCGACATTTTCCTGGCCGCATGACCGCGCCATCGGGCTGCTGGCAGGCGGTGCCGATGCCATGTTTACCGCAGTGGAGGGGGCCGAGGACGATGCCACCCAGGGCGCACGCGACGTGCAGGCGGTGCACGTGACAGCCAACGACGTGGTCCTGTTGCTGGCGGCATCGGGGGCCACTCCCTACGTGATGGGGGCCCTGCAGGCGGCCCGCGGCGCCGGGGCCCTGACGGTGGGCTTTGCCAACAACCCGCATGCACCGGTCACCCAACAGGCCGACATCGGCATCACGCTGGACACCGGCAGCGAGGTCATCTCTGGCAGCACCCGCCTCAAGGCCGGAAGCGCCCAGAAAATGGCACTGAACACATTTTCCAGCGCCTTGATGGTGCGGTTGAACAAGGTCTATGGCAACCTGATGGTCGATCTGAAAGCCACCAACGCCAAGCTGGTGCGACGCGCTGTTGCGTTGACCATGCACGCCACAGGGTGCGATGAGGCCCTGGCCCGAACGACACTGCTGGCCTGTGACCACCACGTCAAGGTGGCGGTGGTGGCGATCACCTGCGGTGTGGACATCGCCACGGCTCGCGCACGGCTGGCCGCAGCCGACGACAGCGTGCGCCGCGCACTGGACCTCGCGTGACGGCCCAGCGCAGCACGGCACCCAACCCCTGGGCCTGGATTCCCACGCTCTACTTTGCGCAGGGGATTCCCTATGTAGTGGTGATGACGCTGTCCGTCATCCTGTACAAGAACATGGGGGTCAACAACACCGACATTGCGCTCTACACCAGCTGGCTGTATCTGCCGTGGGTCATCAAGCCACTGTGGTCCCCGCTGATCGAACTGTTCAGCACCAAGCGGGTGTGGATCGTGGCACTGCAGTTTGCAGTGGGCACGGCGTTGGCCTGTGTGGCGCTGACGATTCCCGGGCCGGGCTACTTCAAGATGACGCTGGCGGTGTTCTGGCTGATGGCCTTTGCATCGGCTTCGCACGACATTGCGGCCGACGGCTTTTACATGCTGGCGCTGCCCGAGCACAGCCAGGCGGCATTTGTCGGAGTCCGCTCCACGTTTTACCGGCTGGCCAATATTGGCGGCCAGGGCGGTCTCGTGTACCTGGCCGGGGAGTTGCAGGAACGCACCGGCAGCATGCAAACGGCATGGAGCATCGTATTTGCCGTACTCACAGCTCTCTTTGTGGCAATGGCGCTGTACCACTGGCTGGTGTTGCCCCGACCGGCTGCAGATGTGCGCGGCACGGGCCATGCCCAGCTGGCAGAACTGAGCCAGGGGTTCCTGCAAGTGTTCGCCGAGTTCTTCAAAAAGCCCGGCATTCTGGTGGTGCTGGGATTCTTGCTGCTCTACCGTTTTCCCGAGGCGCAGCTGCTGAAGCTGGCCACGCCCTTCTTGCTGGACAAGGCCGAGCTGGGTGGCTTGGGGCTGAGCACCAAGGCGGTTGGCATAGCCTACGGCACGGTCGGGCTGACTGCGCTGACCCTGGGCGGCTTGCTGGGCGGCTGGGTGATTTCACGCGTGGGTTTGAAGCGTGCGCTGTGGCCGCTGATCCTGCTGATGCATGTACCCAATGCGGTGTTTGTTTTTCTGGCCATGGCCCAACCCCAGGACGTGGTCATCGTCAGCGCAGCGTTGGCCGTGGAGCAGTTTGGTTACGGACTGGGCTTCACCGCCTACCTGATGTACATGATTCTGGTGTCCGACGGGCCGCACAAGACGGCCCACTACGCCATCTGCACCGGCTTCATGGCCTTGGGGATGATGCTGCCGGGCATGTGGAGCGGCTGGCTGCAACAGCAACTGGGCTACCTGCCATTCTTCGTCTGGGTGCTGGTGGCAACCATTCCGTCGTTTGCCATGGCCGCCCTGATCAAAATCCCTGACGGGTTTGGGAAGAAGTCCCCCGCATGAAGCAGAACCACCGCCTGCTGTCGCTGGACGCGTTCCGTGGCTTCACGATTGCCGCCATGCTGCTGGTCAACAACCCGGGCGATTGGGGAAATTTGTATGCGCCGCTGAAGCACGCCCCGTGGGATGGCTGGACGTTCACCGACTGGATCTTCCCCTTCTTCGTCTTCATCAGCGGCATCTCCATGACCCTGAGTCTGGGTCGCCGTGCGGCGCTGGGCGACAACAAGTTGCATCTGCTGCGACAGACCATGCAGCGCGGAACCATCATCATTGCAATAGGCCTGTTGCTCAACCTGATACCAAGTTTTGACCTGACCACTTTGCGCATTCCCGGCGTGCTGCAACGCCTGGGGCTGTGCACCATCCTCGCCGCACCCATCGTGCTGTACTGCAGCTGGCGCGCCCAGTTGGTCTGGCTGCTCGGCTTGCTGCTGGCCTACAACGGTGTGCAGGCCTGGGTCAGTGTGCCCGATGCTGCGGGCGTGTGGCACACCGGCTCCCTGCTGCCCGGCGAAGATGTGGGCGCCTGGCTGGATCGCACGCTGATGGACGGCCATTTGTGGCGCAGCAGCAAGACCTGGGACCCGGAAGGCCTGCTGTCCACCGTGCCGGCAGTGGCCAGCCAACTCGCAGGCGTGCTGGTGGGGCATTGGTTGGCGAGCCAGCGTGCACCGATTGAAAAGACTGCATGGATGCTGGTGGCCGGCCTGGGTCTGCTGTGGGTTGGCCAGGTACTGGGCGCCTGGAGCATGCCCATCAACAAAAACCTGTGGAGCCCGGCCTATGTGTTCTTCATGACCGGTTGGGCCTGCCTGGTGCTGGGTGTTTTCTACTGGCTGCTGGACGCCATGCCCGACCCCAGCGGCCGCGCCACGGCTGCACGCTGGGCCCAGCCGCTGGTGATGTTTGGCATGAACGCGCTGTTTCTGTTTGTCCTGTCCGGCATCAATGCCAAGCTTCTGGGCTTCGTCCACACTGCACCCCAGCAAACGCTCAAGGCCTGGCTGTATGCGCCCATTCAGGCCCTGGGCCTGGCGCCCGTGGACGCATCGCTGATGTTTGCGTTGCTGTTCACGGCATGCCATGGTGTGATCGCCTGGGCCATGTGGCGCAAGGGCTGGTTTGTCAAGGTGTAGCGCGATGAAACCATGGAGCAGACGGCGGATTCTGGGGGCAAGCGGTGCAGCCACGCTGATCGCTGCGGGCCTGGATGGCTGCAGCAGCCTGATCGACGCACACGATACGCCTTCTTACCGCCTGGGCCCGGAGCTGGCCCCGCATGCGCCACCGGCACCGCGCGAGTTCCGCGCCGCCTGGGTTGCCACCGTGGCCAACATCGACTGGCCCAGCCGCAAGGGGCTGAGCAGTGAGCAGCAGCAGGCCGAGATGCACACCATCCTGGACCAGGCCGTTTCGCTCAGGCTCAACGCCCTGATCCTGCAAGTCCGCACCAGTGCCGATGCGTTCTATGCCTCCGCGCTGGAGCCGTGGAGCGAATACCTGTCCGGTACGCAGGGCCAGGCCCCGGAACCTTATTACGACCCGCTGGCACTGTGGATTGAACAGGCCCATGCACGCGGGCTGGAGCTGCATGCCTGGTTCAACCCCTTTCGGGCGCGGCAAAGCCAGGCCAGGTCAAACCCTGCCGCCAACCACCTGAGCCAGACGCAACCCGACTGGGTCAAAACCTACGGTGACCAGCTGTGGATAGACCCCGGCGAGCGCGCCGCCGCCGACCACACGCTGGCCGTCTTCATGGATGTGCTGCGCCGCTATGACGTGGACGGCATCCACATCGACGACTACTTCTATCCCTACCCCGTGACGCAAGGCCAGGAACCCAAGGTCGAGGTGGACTTTCCCGATCAGAGCGCATGGCAGCGCTATGTGGACGGCGGCGGAACGCTGGAGCGCAACGACTGGCGGCGCAGCCAGGTCGATGCGCTGATTGAGCGCATTTATGCAGGGGTCCGCAGCGTCAAGCCATGGGTACGCTTTGGGGTCAGTCCGTTCGGAATCGGGCGCCCGGAGCTGCGCCCGCCCGGCATTCAGGGTTTCAGCCAGTACCACAAGCTGTATGCCGACGTCGAACGCTGGCTGCAGCAGGGCTGGCTGGACTACCTGGTGCCCCAGCTGTATTGGCGCATGGACCAGACCGCACAGGCCTTTGTGCCGCTGCTGGACTACTGGCATGCGCAAAACCCAAAGGGCCGCCACATCTATGCCGGCCTGTTCACCAGCAAACTGGCAGCCCCCGGTGCCGACCCCCAATCTGCCTGGGCACCCGAAGAAATCACGAATCAAATTGCCGCCGTGCGCCGCCGTGCACCCGGCAGTGGCCATGTGCACTTCAGCATGGTGGCGCTGCTGCAAAACCGCCAGGGCCTGGCGGACACCCTGAAGGCGCAAACCTATGACACGGTGGCCCTGGTGCCCGCCTCGCCCTGGCTCGAAGCCGGTGCCCCGGCTGCGCCCACCGTGCAGGTGAGCGCCCGCCCCGGCGGCGGTGTGGAGCTGACGCTGGACACGCCCAGCGGCAGCAAGCCCGTGCTGCGCTGGGCGGTGTGGCAGCGCTATGGAGCCCGATGGGTGTTTCAGGTCGTCCATCAGCGCAGGTTCACGCTGGCGGCATTGCAGGCGGGCGATGCCAGCGCTGCCCTCAACGGCCTGGTGATCTCCGCGCTGGACCGGGTCGGCAATGAATCCCCCCGCGTCGGCATGGCTTTGACCAAGGGGAGTGCCGCATGAGCACTACACCCGTTGTGGGGCTGGGGCTCGACGCGGGCGGCAGCCAGACCCGCTGGGCGCTGGCCGACGCGCAGGGCACGCTGCTGGACCAGGGCCACGTGGCGGGCATGAGCGGTTTGCAGCTGCATTCCCCCCAGGGCCTTGCGGATCTGCGCAGTGCGATTCAGGCGTTGGCCCAGTCCGTCCGCACCATGGTGCAAGGCCATTCACTGGCGCTGTACGGTGGCTTCACCGGGCTGGGTGCACAGCCGGACAAAGCCGCCCTGCTGTCGCTGCTGCAGGAACAGCTCCCGGTGCACGCGCAGGCCACGACGCTGACCCACGACATGGACATTGCCTACCGGGCCGCCTTTGCGCCCGGCGCTGGCTATCTGGTGTATGCCGGCACCGGGGCAATCTCGGCCTTCATTGATGCGCAGGGCCAGGAGCACCGCGCCGGTGGACGGGGTGCTCTGCTGGGTGACGAAGGCGGTGGCTACTGGATTGCGCGCGAGGCCCTGGCCCACATCTGGCGGGAGGAAGACCACGCGCCCGGTGCCTGGAAACGCTCTCCGATGGCGCAGCGGCTGTTTGAGGCCATCGGTGGCAGCGACTGGAATGCCTCACGGGCCTTTGTCTACGGAAAGGACCGGGGCGCGATGGGAAAACTGGCGCTGCAGGTTGCCGCATCGGCACACGACGACCCCTCGGCGCACGCCCTGTTGCTGCGGGCCGGCACCGCCCTGGGCGAGCTGGCACACAGCATGATCCAGCGGTTTGGCCCGCGCCCGGTGACTGCCGGCGGGCGGGCGCTGCTGCTGAGCCCCCTGCTGGAGCAGGGCATGCGCCAGGCCCTGCCCGCAGACATTGCACTGCGCACCACACCCGACCTGGCCGCCCACGTCACGGCCGCCCGTCTGGCCCTTTCCGTATGAAAAACTGGCCTGTAGCCCTCGTGGAATATGACGGTACCGCTATATTTACGATAGCATTTCAAGAACGACCACACCCCAGGGAGCCACGCCCATGCTGATTCAACACATTACCGTTGGCGAGATTCGGCTGCCGCTGAAAGTGCCGTTCAAGACCGCCCTGCGCACCGTGACCGATGTGCACGATCTGGTTCTCATCATCGAAACCGATACCGGCCTCAGGGGTTTTGGCGAAGCACCGGCCACGGCCGTGATCACCGGCGACCTGCTGGGCTCCATGCGCGCCGCACTGGCCCTGATTGCGCCGCGCCTCATTGGCCGGGACCTGCTGGATTTCAACGCCCTGCTGGCCACCGTGCACCAGGCCGTCGTGCACCACAGCAGCCTGAAGGCGGCGCTGGAGATGGCGCTGTACGACCTGCGCGCACGGCAGTTTGGCGTGCCGCTGTACCAGTTGCTCGGTGGTGGAACACCGCGCCTCAAAACCGATGTGACGATCAGCGTCAACGATAGCGCCACCATGGTGCAAGACTGCTTGCGCGCAGTGGCCGAAGGCTTTGATGCACTCAAGGTCAAGGTCGGTGGGCGCAGCTGGCGCGAGGACGTGCAGAGCACGCTGGCGATCTACCGCGCCGTGGGCCCCAACGTGGCCTTGCGGCTGGACGCCAACCAGGGCTGGACGCCCAAAAAGGCGGTGCAGGTCATCCAGGCACTGGAGGCCGAGGGCGTGACGCTGGAGTGTGTCGAGCAACCGGTGGTAGCGGACGACGTGGCCGGCTTGAAGTTCGTCACCGACCACACACTCACGCCCATCCTGGCCGACGAGGCCGTGTTTTCGGTGCAGGACGCGCTGCACATCTTGAGCACCCGCAGCGCTGACATCCTCAACATCAAGCTGATGAAAACTGGAGGCATCAGCCAGGCGATTGAAATAGCCAACCTCACGCGCCAGCACCACCGGAGCTGCATGGTCGGCTGCATGCTGGAAAGCGGCATCAGCGTCACCGCCGCCGCACACTTTGCGGTTGCCCATGCCGACGTCGTCACGCTGATTGACCTGGACGGGCCCCAGCTGTGCCAGGGCAGCGCCATCACCGGCGGCCTGACCATGAACGGCCCGTGGATCAACTTGAGCGACGCGCCGGGGTTGGGCATCACGGCCGTGCACGGCATGACCGATGTGCAGCAGTACTGAGGAACTGGCATGTGCGCGTTGCGACTCTTGCGATTCTTGCCAATAGCCACTATGACCTTGATTGCCATGTCCAGCATCCACGCCGCCAGCCCTGCCAACCCCACTCTGGCCAGCACGCTGCAAGCCATTGTGTCGGACCCTGAGAAACCCTTGACCAGCCTGTCGGCACTGGTGATCCGTGACGGGCAAGTCGTCTTTGAAGGCCACTACGGGCAGCGTGTGGTGGCGGACGGCACAGCAAGCCATGGCATGGCCGCTGACCACGACACGCTGTACCGCATGGCATCCATTTCCAAACTGGTGACCACCATCGGCGCCATGCGGCTGGTGGATGCGGGGCGGCTGGATCTCGATGCCGACATTGGCCAATACCTGGGCTATGCGGCGCGCAACCCGCACTTTGCAGACCAGCCCATCACCACCCGCATGCTGCTCACCCACACCTCATCGCTGAGGGACGATGGCGGCTACTTCTTCCCCCTCGAAACATCGTTAAAGAATGTCCTGCAACAGGCAGCTGGTGGGGCCGGGCAAGGCGCAACATGGGCCGCTGCAAACGCTACATCGGACCGCGCGCCGGGGCGCTACTTCACGTACTGCAATCTCAATTTCGGCGTGCTGGGCACCGTCATCGAGGCCATCACGCGGCAGCGCTTTGACCTCTATATGCAACGGCAAGTACTGCAGCCGCTGGGAATCGCCGGAGGCTTCACACCCGAGACGCTGACCTCCGCCGACATCGCCCATGTTGCCGTTCTGTACCGCAAGGCCCGCAATGACGTGTGGGACGCCAATGGCCCCTGGGTGCCCCAGGTGGACGACTACCAGGGCAAGACGCCCACCCCGCGCGCGGGGTTGGACGCCTATGTTCCTGGCACCAACGCGACGGGTTTTGGTCCGCAGGGCGGGCTGCGCACCAGCGTGGCCGGCCTGGGCCGGGTCATGCAAATGCTGATGAACCACGGCACGCTGAACGGGGTGCGCATTCTGAGCCCGCAGGCGGTGGAGGCCATGTTGCAGGCGCAGTGGCGCAAGAATCCCAATCAGGACAATGGCGATACGCTGAACGGATTTCTGTACGCCTGGGGGCTGGGCCTGCAGCGGTTTGTGGATGTGAGCGGCCCGTCCACCGGCGACCGCTTTCTGGCGCAGGGTGGCTTGACCGGAGTCGGGCATATGGGTTTTGCCTATGGCCTGGAGTCAGGCTTCATCTTCGACCCGCTGACCCGCAACGGTGTGGTCTACGCCATTGGCGGAGTCAGCGCGGACCCCGATCAAAACCGGGGCCGCTACTCGGCATACTCCATTTGGCAGGAGCGCACGCTGGACGCGCTGTGGCAATCGGTCGTACAAGGGCGGCGGGGCCGGTGAGCAGGGTTGGCGGGGTCGGCGGGCCGGGTGTCACTTCTCTGGCCCACGCTCGCGGGCGGCTCTTTTCGGTTCGCATAGGTTGCTGCGTTAACACGGTGGTGGGCGCGCCTGTTCTGTAGCAACCGCGAATGGGGCCGACGAAGGGACACCCGGCCCACCGACCTTGCGTTGCGTGGTGTTACGCGCTACAAAATGCATAGCTGCTTAGGCTTATTCCACGAGGGCTAGCGGCCCGTTTTGCTTATAGCCTCTCTCCCCAACTCTGCGCCCCCGCACCTCGTCCGCCGTGCGCAGTCGGCTCAGCGCCACACACAGAAAGAGGCAGGTCCAACGGACAATCCCGGTTAAACGCGGCCCTCTTGGTAACACCAGTGCCACGGCTCGAACACAAAGCCACAAGGGTTGTCGCGGGGATAGGACATGTGGAAGCCGAAGTCCGCCGCGTACTGAGTCAGCCACTGGTAGGCCGGTGTGGTCTCAAACACTTCTTCCAGCGCGCAGTCTTCGGATGTGCCGATGTCGATGGCGCGCCCAGTATGGTGTTCGCTAAAGCCGGGGGGTGCCACCGACTGCAGCACCGTGTCAATCGACAGGCCCTGCCCCAGCTTGTCTAGCACAATCTCCCGCTGGCGCGCCACGCTGCGAAACGCTGAGACCAGCGCCAGCGTGATCTGATCCGCGCGGGCCTGTTGCTGCATGGCCCTCCAGGCGGCTGCGGCCTGAGGCGTGAGCAGGAACTCTCGTCCGGCCAACCCGGTATGGGCTACCACCAATGATGGCGGTTCACAGTGCGCAACCAGCTTGCGGGCCTCTATCCAGTGCGACGCAATGCCCAACTCCTGCAGAGTGGCCTGAACGTCTGTCATCGTCTCAGGCACGCCGGCTGATCCTTGCGCCCAGGGACAACAGTTTTTCCTCCACGCGCTCATAGCCGCGCTCGATCATGTTGGCGTTTTGCACCGTGCTCTTGCCGGTAGCGCACAGGGCGGCGCCCAACAGGGCCATGCCTGCCCGAATGTCCGGCGAGACCATGGTGGTACCGCGCAGGCGCGATTTTCCGCTGATCACCACCCGGTGCGGATCACAAACGACTGCATTGGCGCCCATGGCAATCAGGCGGTCGACAAAGTACAGGCGCGATTCGAACATCTTCTCGAAGAACAGCACATTACCTTCAACCTGTGTGGCCAGTGTGATCATGCAGCTCATCTGGTCGGTCGCAAATTGCGGCCAGGGGCCGTCGCCGATCACGGGCATGGAGCCGTCGTAGTCGCGCAGCACGCGCATGTCCTGCGCGGCGGGCAGGTGAATGTGGTCCTTGTACAGCTCGATCTTCACGCCCAGTGTGGCGAACACACGCTTGCACATCCAGTACGAATGCAGATCGGTCCCTTCGACCTTGATCTCGCCGCCCGTGGCCGCGGCCAGCGCAAGGTACGACGCCGCCTCGATATGGTCGTGGCAAACCTGGTGGCTGGTGCCCGTCAACGAATCCACACCATCGATATTGAGCTGGTTGGTGCCAATGCCAGTGATCCTGGCACCCATGGCGTTGAGCATGTTGGCAAGGTCCTGCACATGCGGCTCGCAGGCGGCGTTGCGGATGATGGTGTGGCCCTGGCTGACCACCGCAGCCATCAGGATGTGCTCGGTACCGGTAACCGAGGGCTCGTCAAAAAACAGATCGGCGGCGTGCAGACCGTTGGGCACCGTGAAGTCATAGCTGTCACCCAGCTCCACCGTTGCGCCCAGCTTCTGAAGTCCGTAGAAGTGGGTGTCCAGGCGCCGCCGCCCAATGACGTCGCCACCGGGGGGGAAGAGTTTGGCCTTGCCGGTGCGGTGCAACAGCGGCGCCACGCACAGGATCGAGGTGCGCACCTTGTTGCACAGCTCGCGGCTGATCTCGCTGGTGTTGACGCTGGCCACATGCACACTGATGCGCTCGCCGCTGCGCTCGACCTTGCCGCCCAGCGCCTTGATCACGTCCAGCATGTGCCGCACGTCGATGATGTCGGGCACGTTGTCCAGCACCACTTCCTGGTCGGTCAGGATGCAGGCCGCAATCATCGGCAATATGGCGTTCTTGTTGCCGGACGCGCGCACGGTTCCGCGTAACGGTACGCCGCCTTCAATTTCAAATGTGGACATGGTTGGGAATGGGTGGTGCGGTCGCAATGACCGAATGGGAATTTGCTGATTTTGCCACGTACATGCGCGGTCGGCAGAGCGTTGCGTGAGTGGCAATGGGGCCATGCTAAAAGGTTATGCACGCCCCCATGAAAGTGGTGCATTCTGCAGTGGGTGCCGCCTGCACTTCCCGTACACTGGTTTCATCGCAGCCACCACCCCCTTGCACACGCCATGAACCATGATTCCATCACCCTGAGCCGCCGCGCGGTCCACGTTGCAATCGGCGCCCTGTTGTGTGTCGGCACAGCACTGGCGCCCGCGCTGGCCGCCACCCCCAAAGACACGCTGGTGCTGGCCTTTGCGTTTGACGACATCATCACCATGGACCCGGCCGAGGCCTTCGAGATTTCAGCCGGTGAAGTCATGGGCAATGCCTATGACCGGTTGATCCGCTTTGATGTCAAAGACCCTTCCAAGCTATACGGTGACGTCGCAAAATCCTGGACCGTTTCGGCCGACGGCAAGACCTTTACATTTGAAATCAAACCCGGCCTCAAGTTTGCAACCGGCAATCCGCTGACAGCCGAGGACGTGGCGTTCTCGCTGCAACGCGCCGTACTGCTGGACAAGACCCCTGCCTTCATCCTGACCCAGTTCGGCCTCAACAAAACCAACGTCCGTGATGTGGTCAAAGCCACCGGACCGCTGACCCTGACGCTGGAGACCGACAAGGCCTACGCCACCACCTTTGTGCTGAACTGCCTGACCGCCAACGTGGCCAGCGTCGTCGAGAAAAAGCTGCTGCTGTCCAAAGAGCAAGGCAGCGACATGGGCTATGCCTGGCTCAAGACCAACTATGCCGGTTCCGGCCCCTTGAAAATCCGGGAGTGGCGCGCCAATGAAATCCTGACGCTGGAACGCAATGAGCAGTACCACGGCGACAAGTCCAGACTCGCCCGCGTAATCTACCGCCACGTCAAGGAAGCGGCCACGCAGCGCCTGCTGCTGGAAAAGGGCGACATCGATATCGCCCGCAACCTGTCGCCGCAGGACCTGACCGCGCTGGCCAGCAACGCCGACATCAAGACCACGTCCACGCCCAAGGGCACGCTGTTTTACTTCAGCATGAACATGAAAAACCCGAATCTGGCCAAGCCGGAGGTGCGTGAGGCCATCAAATACCTGGTGGACTACGCCGCCATTGGCGACACGCTGATGAAGAACATCGGCGTGGTGCACCAGAATTTTCTGCCGATAGGCTTGCTGGGCGCCAGCACGGTCAACCCCTACAAGCTGGACGTGGACAAAGCCAAGGGCCTGCTGGCCAAGGCCGGCCTGCCCAACGGATTCAAGGTCACCATGGATGTGCGCACCGTGCAACCCGCGCAAGGCATTGCTGAAGCCGTGCAACAAACCGCCAAGCGCGCGGGCATCGACATCGAAATCCTGCCCGGTGACGGCAAGCAGACGCTCACCAAATACCGTGCCCGCACCCACGACATGTACATCGGACAGTGGGGCGCCGACTACTGGGACCCGCACACCAATGCCGACACTTTTGTGCGCAACCCCGACAACGCGGACGACGCCAAATCCAAACCCCTGACGTGGCGCAATGCCTGGGCCATTCCCGAACTCACCAAGAAGGCCGACGCCGCCGTGCTGGAACGTGACCCGGCCAAGCGCCGCGCGCTGTACGACGCCCTGCAAGCCGAATTCCGCAAGTCCAGCCCATTCGTCATGCTGTTCCAGCAGACTGAAGTGGCCGCCTACCGCAGCAATGTGGACGGCCTGAAGCTGGGGCCTACGTCGGATTCCACCTACCTGTTTGGCGTGTCCAAGCGCTAAGGCCGACGCGCGCGCATGCTAGCTGCCCTCAAAGCCACTGGCCGTTTTGTGCTGGTGCTGGCCCTGACCTACCTGGGCTTGCTGGCAGTCACCTTCTTCATTGGCCGCGTGATTCCGGTTGACCCGGTGCTGGCCATCGTGGGCGACCGGGCGCCCGAGCACGTCGTGGCCCGCGTGCGCGAGGAGTTGGGCCTGAACAAGCCCTTGTACGAACAATTTGCCATCTACATCCAGAAGGTCGCGCACGGCGACTTTGGCACCTCGGTGCTCACCGCCAACCCGGTGCTGCAGGACATAGCGCGCACCTTCCCGGCCACATTGGAACTGGCGACGCTGGGCATTCTCATTGGTGTGCTGTTTGGCGTGCCGCTGGGCGTATGGGCGGCGGTGCGGCGTGGTGGTCTGGTGGACCAGGTGGTGCGGGTCATGGGGCTGATTGGCTACTCGGTCCCCATCTTCTGGCTCGGGCTGATGGCACTCGTCCTCTTTTACGCCCGCCTCGGCTGGGTCAGCGGGCCGGGCCGCATCGACGTGGTCTACCAGTACACGCTGCAGCCAGTCACCGGCCTTTTGCTGGTGGACGCGGCGCTGGGCGGTGAATGGGAAGCGTTTCGCAACGCGCTGTCGCACCTGATCCTGCCGGCCTCGCTGTTGGGCTATTTTTCACTGGCCTACATCAGCCGCATGACGCGCTCCTTCATGCTCAACGAGTTGTCGCAGGAGTATGTGGTGGCTGCGCGCGCCAAGGGCTTGTCCGAGACCCGCATCATCTGGCGGCACGCACTGCGTAACGCCATGGTGCCACTGGTCACGGTGATTGCGCTGTCGTATGCCGGTCTGCTGGAGGGCTCGGTGCTGACCGAGACCGTGTTTGCCTGGCCTGGCCTGGGCCTGTACCTCACGAACTCGCTGCAAAACGCCGACATGAATGCGGTGCTGGGCGCCACCATTGTGGTGGGCTCGGTCTTCATCGGGCTGAACCTGCTGTCGGATCTGTTGTACCAATTGCTGGACCCGAGGACGCGCGCGCGATGACAAGCAAGAATCTGCATGCCTGGCTGATGTCCGAGCGCCCGCTGTCGCGCCGGCAAGCCGCATGGGGGCGTGCCTATGTGGCGTGGCGGGGTTTTGCCCGCAACCGCCTGGCGCTGCTGGGGCTGGCCATTGTCATGGCGCTGGTGCTGGTAGCAATTTTTGCCGATGTGCTGGCGCCCTACTCACCCTACATTGGTGACCTGCGCACCACGCGCCTGCTGGAGCCCTCCAGCGCGCACTGGTTTGGCACCGACGACCAGGGGCGCGACATTTTTTCCCGTGTGCTGGTGGGTTCGCGCATTACCCTCACCGTGGTCATTCTGGTGGCGGTCCTTGCTGCCCCCATCGGCCTGCTGGTGGGCACCGTCGCGGGCTATGCGGGCGGCTGGGTCGATGCGGTGCTGATGCGTGTGACCGATGTGTTTCTGGCCTTCCCCCGGCTCATCCTGGCACTGGCTTTCGTCGCCGCCCTGGGGCCGGGCATCACCAACGCGGCACTGGCCATTGCCATCACGTCGTGGCCGCCCTACGCCCGCATTGCCCGCGCCGAGACCCTGCAAATACGCCACAGCGACTACATCGCCGCCGTGCAGCTGATTGGCGCCTCGCCGTGGCGTATCGTGCTGCGTCACATCATGCCACTGTGCGTGTCGTCGGTCATTGTGCGGGTCACGCTGGACATGGCGGGCATCATCCTGACCGCTGCCGGCCTGGGATTTCTGGGCCTGGGCGCCCAGCCCCCGATGCCCGAATGGGGCGCGCTGATTGCCAACGGCCGCATGTATGTGCTGGACCAATGGTGGGTGGCCGCGGCGCCCGGCGCCGCCATCTTCATCGTCAGCCTGGCCTTCAACCTGCTAGGCGATGGCCTGCGCGATGCGCTGGACCCCAAGTCGACCAAATGACAACTGTAGCCACACCTCCCCCTGCGGCCACCCACGACCCCATCCTGGTCGTGGAAGACCTGCATGTGGCCTACCCCAACCGCGACGGTGTGCTGGTCGATGTGGTGCGCGGCGTGTCATTCACACTGGGGCGCGAGCGCCTTGGGCTGGTGGGGGAATCGGGCTCCGGCAAATCGCAGACCGGGCGCGCCATTTTGGGCCTGACCGCACCGGGCGGTGTGGTCACTGCGCGCCGACTGGAGTTTCGCGGCATTGACCTGCTGCACTGCACGCCCCAGCAGCGCCGCCAGATGCGCGGCGGGCGCATTGCCATGGTGCTGCAGGACCCCAAGTATTCGCTGAACCCGGTGATGACGATTGGCGCCCAGGTGGTGGAATCCCTGCGCGCCCACGCCAAACTGTCGAAAAGCGAAGCACGTGCGCGCGCGCTGACTGCCCTGCGCGCCGTGCAGATTGAAGACGCCGAGCGCGTATTTGCGCTCTACCCGCATGAAGTGTCGGGCGGCATGGGCCAACGCGCCATGATCGCCATGATGCTGATCGCCAATCCCGAGCTGCTGATTGCCGACGAGCCCACCTCGGCGCTGGACGTGACCGTGCAGCTGGAGGTGCTGGCCCTGCTGGACACGCTGGTCGCGCAGAGTGGCATGGGCCTCATTTTCGTGTCGCACGATTTGCGCCTGGTCTCCAGTTTTTGTGACCGGGTCCTGGTGATGTATGCCGGCAAGATCGTCGAAGAAATTGCGGCCACCGATCTGGGCAATGCCCAACACCCCTACACACGCGGCCTGCTGGGCTGCCTGCCCCAGCTTGGGCAGAGTCGCCACCCATTGCCCGTGCTGGACCGACAAGCGGAGTGGTCGCTGTGAGCCAGGCGTCCACAGGGCTGGAAGTACAAGGCCTGCGTGTGGTCTACGGCGATTTTGTGGCCGTTGCAGACACCAGCTTCCGGGTCGAACCCGGTGCCAGCTTTGGCATCGTCGGCGAATCGGGCTCAGGCAAATCCACCGTACTGCGCGCCATCTGTGGCTTGGCTCCACTGAGCTCCGGCACCGTCAAACTAGTGGCAGATGTGGACCGCGCTGAAGACTTGCCCGCACCCGGCAGCAAACCGTTTCGCCGCCTGGTGCAAATGGTGTTCCAGGATCCCTATGGGTCGTTGCATCCACGCCAGACAGTGGACCGCATCCTGAGCGAGCCCTTGGCCATCCATGGCATCCAGGACGAACAAACCCGCATTGAACGCGCGCTGGACGATGTGGGCCTGGGGGGAGGATTCCGCTTTCGCTACCCCCACCAGCTCTCCGGCGGCCAGCGCCAACGCGTCGCACTGGCGCGGGCACTTATCCTGCAGCCGCAGGTGCTATTGCTGGATGAGCCCACCTCTGCGCTCGATGCATCCGTGCAAGCCGAAGTGCTGAACCTGCTGGAGGATTTGCGCGCGCGCCTGGGCCTGACCTTCATCATGGTCAGCCACGATCTGGCCGTGGTCACCCACCTGTGCGACGACATCCTGGTGATGCAGCGTGGCCAGACGGTGGAGCGGGTGTCGGCTGCCGACCTGGCGGCGCGTAGGGTGCAAGAGGACTACACGCGCAGGCTGATGCAGGCGTCGGATGGGTTTGTGCGTGCGGTGCACTCACCTGCGGGTTGTTGAGTCGTTCAGGGTACGATGATCGCGTCGGCTGCCGCTTTGCGAAAACGCAATACGGACAATGCCCTCGACTCTACCCTTGGTCACCCGTACCCGGACGTCCCTGACTGTGACTGCGATTACACCAATGGATTCCATCCCTCCCACGCTCCTTCAGGCGCTACAGGAGCCGCACCGCTATCCAGGAGACGTCGGGCAGGTTGAACTGGTCCAGACCCATATCTCATGGGTTTTGCTGGCGGGCGCATTCGCCTACAAGATCAAGAAGCCGGTGACCCTGCCCTTTCTGGACTTCAGTACGCTGGCGCTGCGCAAGAAGTACTGCGACGACGAACTGCGATTGAATCGACGCTTTTCACAAGAACTCTACCTGGATGTTGTTGCGATCTTCAATACGGTCCAGGACCCGCGTTTCGACGGGGCGGGGGAGCCCATTGAATACGCAGTCAAGATGCGGCGGTTTGACCAGGCCGGGCGACTGGATCGGGTGTGCGCGCGCGGTGAGTTGCGGTCCGCCCACTTGTCAGGCCTGGCAGACACACTGGCTACGTTCCACACCGCAGCGAAACGGGCACCACCAGCCTCTGGTTACGGATCACCCGACGCGGTCATGGCCCCGATGCGGGACAACCTGCGCGATCTCATGGCAGCCCGACCGCCAAAAGGGGTTGCGCAGCAACTGGTGGCCCTGCAGGCCTGGACCGAGTCCGAATTTGAAAAACTCGCGCCGCTATTGCAGGCACGCCAGCTGTCCGGCTGTGTGCGGGAGTGCCATGGCGACCTCCACCTGGCCAACCTGGTGTTGATCGACGATCAGGTGCAGATGTTCGACTGCATCGAGTTCAGCGATGAACTGCGCTGGATTGATGTGGCCAGCGAAATCGCCTTTGTCTACGTCGATCTCATGGCACACCGCCAGCCAGGGCTCGCCAGCTGGTTTGTCAACGAGCTCTGGGAGCGTACAGGAGACTACCAGGCAGCGCTCGTGCTGCGCTTCTATGCGGTGTACCGGGCCTTGGTGCGCGCCAAGGTGGCAGCCATCGGAGTGCAGACAACCCACCGTGGCGCCCCGGAAATGGTGGCCTATATCGCGCTGGCCGAAAGCCTGACGTTGCCGCCACCGCTCAAACTGGTGATCACACATGGCTTGTCTGGCTGCGGCAAGACGACCGCATCCAGCCACCTGCTTCAGACCGACGCGCACGCGCACACCGTGCGGGTGCGCTCCGATACCGAACGCAAGCGTCTGTTTGGACGGGAAGGCACCGTAACCGGCACTGGCTCTGGCATCTACACCCCCGATGACAATGCAGCCACGTACCTGCACCTGTTTCACCTGTGCGAAATGCTGCTCTGCGCCGGTTGGTCGGTCATTGTGGACGCCACATTCCTGATGCGAGCGGATCGGGAGTCCTTTCGTGCGTTGGCAAGGCGCATTGGTGCCGCGTTTTCCATCTTGGCGCCCAAGGCCACGCCGGAGCAACTGCGTGAGCGCATCGTGACACGCCAGCGCCAGGGTCGGGATGCATCCGATGCCACGCTCGATGTGCTGGCCCACCAAATGAAAGTCGTCGAGCCGCTTGCGCCCGAAGAGGCTTAGGCAAATATACCCATTTCCCGGTAGTTGGTTTCAGCCCATTTGGGTATTCGTGAATGGCGTTTGCGTGGATACGCTTGTGTCATCCACATCGCATCACAGGGGTATTGGCATGACTGCTCCACCGTACGCCTCGCACATGGTCGAAGTTTCCAGTGCAGCCGCTGCAGCCTCACACCATTCAGGCTGGTCTACCTCCGTCCGCCATGATATGGAAATCCCCAGCGCACACTTCTCGCGCGCCAGTGAGGCAGTGAGTCCGCCGGAGCATCGTCCGCATTGGCGTGCATCTCTGGACATGATCGAGCGGCACGTCCCGGTGACCAAGCGCCTGATCAGGGCGCAAGACACGCTCTATACCTGTGGCAGCCCGTTCGAGACGCTGCATTTGATCAACTCGGGCATTTTCAAGATCGTCAGTCTGGCGTCGGACGGCCGCGAGCGCAGTGCTGACTTTGTGTTTGACGGTGACTGGTTGGGTTTCGATGGCATACCCAGCGGTCACCACACCTGCACGGCCGTTGCGCTGGACATCGGCGAAGTCTGGGCTGTGCGCTATGACAGCCTGATGCAGGCCGCCGCCAAAGACCCTTCCCTGTTGCACCAGGTCCTGGCCGCGATCAGCGCCCAACTGGCCCGCAATCGCGATATTGCACTGGCCATCGGGACCCTCTCCGCAGAAGCGCGTGTTGCCGATTTTCTTCTGATGTGGGCAAGGTCCCTGGCCGAACGGGGCCGGCGCACGGATGAAATCAATGTGCACATGAGCCGATCCGAGATGGGTGCCTTCCTGGGCATACGGCTGGAGTCGGTGAGCCGGGCGTTGGCCAAGCTGGCGCGCTCTGGTGTCATTTCCTTCAATGAGCGTGGGCGCCGCGATATCAGCATTCCGTGCCTTTCTGCATTGAGCCGCTTCGTTCGCAACGAAACAGAGCCCCCGGATCGTCTTCTCCAGTGAGCGGGCCGTGATTACCCGTGTGATGTTGGCTGATTCGCATGAACAGTATCGCGATGCCCTGTGCATGGCGCTGGGACAAGAAGCGGACATTGCGGTTGTTGCCCAGGCCGGAAGCGATCTAGAAGCACTGGAGGCCATGACCCGCGTACCAGTTCACGTAGTGTGTCTGGATATGCGTATCGCGGTGCTCGGTGGCATAGCGACTACGCGGCTGTTGCTGCAGCGCTTCCCACACGTCCGGGTGATCGGCCTTTCGATCCACGATGACCCTCAACTGGTGCGGGGAATGATCGGTGCCGGCGCCAGTGCGTTTGTCCTCAAAATGGATGTGGGACGCGATCTGCCACTGGTCATCCGGCGGGTCCGTTACGACAAAACATATGGAAGTCAGTTCATGCCCAGGATTGTGGGAACTGTGTAGACTGAGAGCTCTGATCGGCTCTACCCAGGCATTCCCGGAGATTCTGTTTTGACACCCAAGCCCACTTCCAGACGCAGCCCCAAAGCCACAGTCGCCGCAGTTGCACCGGGGGCAGGGTCGTCTCCACTGTGCGTGGTCGGCATTGGTGCCTCCGCCGGCGGATTGGGCGCCATTCGCAGCTTCCTGCAGGCCATGCCCGCAGACACTGGTGTTGCGATTGTCGTTGTCCAGCACCTGGCGCCGTCACACGTCAGCATGGCGGCAGAAATATTCTCCAAATTCTCGGCCATGCCCGTCAGCGAAATTGTCGACGGCACATTGATCGAGGCCAACCATATTTACACCGCGCCGTCAGACAAGGATGTGGCGGTGCTTGGTGGACGCTTGTGCCTGGCGCCGCGCAGCGATGTGGGCAACATGCGCCTGCCGATTGACCGGTTCTTCACGACCCTGGGTCAGGACTTTGGGACGCGGGCTATTGGCATCATCCTCTCGGGCACCGGAAGTGACGGCTCGGTGGGCGCCAAGGCCATTTCGGAACATGGAGGCGTGGTGCTGGTCCAGGAGCCAGAAACTGCGGAATACGATGGCATGCCCAGTAGCGCCATTGCCACCGGCGTTGCCAATTACGTGCTGCCAGTGGCGCAAATGCCGCAGGTGGTGGCCACCTATTCACGCCATCCCTACAGTGCGGCCCGGGGCCCCATGGACGACACGGATGCTGCAACCGCTCCCACCGGTGCAATCCAGAGTGTGATCCGCACCGTCAAGGCGCGGTGCGGTTATGACTTTGCGGGCTACAAGTCGGGAACCCTGGTGCGACGCATTGAGCGGCGCATGGGTCTGCACGGGGTGCTGCGCCAGGCCGACTACGTCACTTTCCTCAAAGGCAATCCGCAGGAGGTGGACGCACTGTTCAAGGATCTTCTCATCGGGGTCACCGAGTACTTTCGGGATGGCGATGCCTGGAAGGCCCTCGAAACCCAAGTCGTCGCCCCGCTCATCGCCAGCAAGCAGCACGACGAACCCATTCGCATCTGGATTCCCGGGTGCTCCACCGGTGAAGAGGCTTACACCATGGCCATGGTGGTGCTGGATAGCTTGCGCCGGGCACGCAAGAAGTGCCCGCTGCAGATATTTGCCACCGACACCAACAATGATGCACTCGAAATAGGGCGTGCCGGCCGCTACCCGATTGGCATTGCGGCCCGGGTCACGCCAACCAGACTGCGCCGCTACTTTGATACCGGTTCGCAACGGCAGTACTTCACGGTGAAGGAAGAGTTGCGCAAGTGCGTGGTGTTTGGCATTCAGAACCTGTTTGCGGATCCCCCATTCAGCAGGGTTGACGTGATCAGCTGCCGCAATGTACTGATCTATCTGGAGCCCGACATACAAAAGCGCGTGCTGGGTATTTTTCATTTTGCCCTGCGTCAGGATGGGTACTTGTTTCTGGGCAGTGCGGAGTCCAACGGTGGCCGCGATGATTTTTTCCGGCCCCTCTCAAAGAAGTTTCGACTCTTTCAGCGCGAGGGATCAACGCGTATTGAAGTCTTGCCACCGCCGCCATCGGCACCCAATGCACGGGGTGGCGTCGACACTGCACGCCCACGCGTAGTGCCCGCGCTCAGTCTGGCCGCCAGCTGTGCACAGCGCCTGATTCTTGACCGGTTTTCCCCCGCCTCTGTGATGGTGAATGCCAACCATGAGGCCCTCTATTTTTGTGGTCCTACCGATGAATTCCTGATACGCCCTCGCGGGGCACCCAGCCACGACCTGATGTTGATGGTGCGTGAGGGCCTTCGGTCGCGCCTGCGCACGGCGTTGAAGGAAGCCGCCCGAACCGAGCTGACGGTCAACGTAGAGGGTGCACGCATGAAGCACGGCGGTGCTTTCGTGTCGGTGCAGATCACCATCGTTCCCAGCCGCACGGCGGACGCGGGGCGGCTTTTCCTGGTGGTCTTTCGCCGCGATAGCCAGGCCATCCTGGTGCCCGACGACCAGGCAGAAGAGATGACCCTGGTGCGCCACCTGGAAGAGGAATTGAAGACCACCCGTGACGACCTGCAGAGCACCATCGAGCAATTTGACCTGACCACCGAGGACTTGCGTGTTTCCAACGAAGAGGTGGTGTCATCCAACGAGGAGTTGCGTTCGCTGAACGAAGAGCTGGAAAGCTCCAAAGAGGAATTGCAGTCGCTCAACGAAGAGTTGACCACCGTCAACCAGCAGCTGGAAACTAAGGTACGCGAGCTGGAAACGGCCAACAGCGACCAGGCCAACCTCCTGGCCAGCAGCGACATTGCGACGATCTGCCTGGACGAATCGCTGCGCATCAAGTGGTTCGCACCTGCCACGCAACGGTTGTTCAATTTCCTGGCGGGTGATGTGGGGCGACCCATCAGCGACATGCTGAATGCCATTGGAGACGTCAACCTGCTGGGCGCGGCGCGCGCGGTATTGGCCAGCCAAACAGAGGCGGACCGCGAGTTTCAGGTGGAAAACGGTCGCTGGTACATCCGCCGCACCTTGCCCTACCTGGATGCGGCGCGCAGGATTTGTGGCGTGATCGTGACCTACACCGACATAACCGACAGCCATCTGGCCATCGAGGCCGAGAAGGCCTGTCGCATCGACCTGGTGGAGTCAAGCGATGCGGTGGGCAAGCTGCGCGAGTTGTCGGCGGCGTTGGCCATGGCCGAGGATCGCGAGCGTCGCCTGCTCGCGCAGGATTTGCACGACGACTTGGGGCAGATTCTTGCCATCATCAGCCTCAAGGCGGCAATGATGGAAAAAATGGACCTGCCGGATCCGTTGCGGACGGCTGTTGGTGAGTGCGCCAGGACCGTGGAGCAAGCCAATCGCAAATTGCGCAGCATGGCATTGCAACTCAATCCGCCGATGCTGGACCAGCTTGGCCTGGTACCAGCCGTGGAATGGCTCGCCGATGAAGTCAACCGGCTCCACAAGATCGAGATTGATATTGAAGACGATGGCCAGCCCAAGCCGATGGACCGCGCCGTTAGCGCCGTCCTGTTTCGTGCCCTGCGCGAGTTGTTGATCAACGTGGCCAAGCACGCCCGGGTGGCCAAGGCCGTGGTGTCGATGGTTCGCAATGCCGATGAAACCATGAGCCTGTCCGTCAGCGATGCAGGCGCCGGGTTCGACCCGCAGGCCGTGGTGACCAGTACGGACCGCGGAGGGTATGGCCTGATCAGTCTGCGCGAGCGTTTGGGGTTCCTGGGAGGCAGCCTGACCGTGCGCAGCGTCCCGGGCGACGGCACGGTGGCCGTCGTCAACGTGCCATTGATTTCACGCCATCGTGAAATCGTGCAGAGTCCGACAGCGGGTTCGCCATGACCATCCGGGTATTGCTGGTGGACGACCATCTCATGTTCCGTGAGGCGCTGCACCAGATGCTGAGCCAGGACCCGTCCATCCAGGTCGTCGGCGAATTGGGTGACGGTGCGGGCATATTGGAGGCCATGGCACAGTTTCAACCGGACGTGGTCGTCATGGATGTCAGCATGCCCAACGTCAACGGCATCGAAGCCACGCGAAGGCTGCTGGCCAGCCACCCGGAGGCCAAGGTGGTGGCGCTATCGGGCTTCAGCTACAAGCAATTTGTAGTGGAAATCCTGGATGCCGGTGCCAGCGGCTACGTGGTCAAAACGGCCGCGGCCCAGCAGCTGATCCAGGCCATTGGCAGTGTTGCGGCGGGCCACACGTATCTGTGTTCTGAGGCGACCAAGTTGCTGGTCCGGTCCAATCGAAGAGGCCGCCAATCCGCCTCGGGCGCCTCGGAGAACAAGCGCCTGGGGCAGCGTGAGACGGCGGTATTGAAGCTGTTGGCGCGTGGAAAAAGCTCACCGCAAATTGGTACCGAGCTGCACATTGCCACTAGCACCGTGGACGTGCACAGACGCAATATCATGCGCAAACTGGACCTTCACTCGGTAGCCGAACTCACCAAGTACGCCATACGCAACGGGTTTATAGACCTGTAAAACACTGCGCGTCAATACCGGGATTTAGGTATCCGTTTTTGGCCATTCCCGGTATATCTCTTTGTTGGGTTGTTCGCTAACCTCATTCGCTGTAATCACAGAGCCCGTCGGACGCGTCTGCGTCAGGCAACGGGCAACGGGCAACGGCCGTCAGTATGGGGAGACTTATGAGGAATCGCAATGAGCCGGCACCGCACACCTCCTCTGGTGACGGATGGTTTGGCGCTTCCGTCAAGTGGCTGACATCGCGGGGCAGGCTGTTGGTACCAGGATTGGTACAACAGCCGACACAAAAGGCGCAAATGCATGCACTGGAATGTCTTGAGGCGCTGGATGTTGGCCTTGCAGTGTGGGATGCGCAAGGACAGCGCCTGGTATGGAATCCCACGAACGACCGCCTTCAGGGCCTGGAGGGGCCAGCGGACGCATGGTCAGGGCACAGCATTGCGCAGGCGCCACACCTGCAGGGGATGGCGGGCAACCGTTGGGCACTGGTGTACGAAGCGCGTTCCGCGGCGGGCTACACCGCCATGGCCCGGGTAGACGTGACAGACCTTGTTCGAAGAACGCAAGATCTGGAGGACCGTGTGCATCAGCTCGCACGGGACTCGGCAACTGATGCCTTGACCGGCCTGGCCAACCGCCGCCACTTCGATGCAGTGCTGTCGGTTGAGTGGAACCGGGCCGCACGCACGCAATCGCCGCTCAGCCTTTTGATGGTCGACATTGATCATTTCAAGAAATTCAACGACTACTATGGCCATCTGAAGGGTGACCGTTGCCTGCAGCGGGTTGCAGCCACCCTGCTGGGCTGCGCCCGCCGGGCGGGCGACTTTGTGGCCCGATTCGGCGGAGAGGAGTTTGTTCTGCTTCTGCCAGGTGTCGGTCCGGAGGAAGCGTGCGAGACCGCGCAGCAATGCATCGAACACATGCGGGAGGTATCGCTTCCACACGCTGCCTCTCCGGTAGCCCCGTTCGTCACTTTGAGCATCGGGGTTGCCAGCCTGGCGCCCGATAGCAGTTCTACTGCGACGTCCCTGATCAACGCGGCAGATGCCGCCATGTACCGCGCAAAATCGGGCGGGCGCGCGCGGTACGAAGTGGCGGGCCTGTGCGACTGGGAGATCGACGATGAGACGCCCAGGACGCAGCCGGGCGCGCTGTAGGGGCAGGCTGCGTTGACATTTCGCAATGTCGATTGCATTGGGGGCGCATACGCTGAAAGGCCGTTTCGAGCAAATCAGGAGTTGTCATGAAAACAGATGCTGAGTTGAAGAGAGACGTTGAAGATGAACTCTCATGGGAGCCGGAAGTTCCGGACGAACGGGTCGGCGTTGCCGTGACAGACGGTGTAGTGACCCTGACCGGCCATATGGACACGTATATCCAGAAAAATGCGGCACAGCAGGCAGCGCAAAGGGTAGCGGGGGTCAAGGCCCTGGCGGTGGAAATCGAAGTCATTCCATTGGTCATTCACCAACGCAGCGACACCGAAATTGCCACCGCCATTGAGCATGCACTGGCGTGGAATACTGCGGTTCCGCAAGATTGCGTTCAGGTGACCGTGGAAAAGGGCTGGGTGACTTTGCGGGGTGAATTGGAGCACAACTTTCAGCGCCTGGCGGCTGAAAAAATGATACGTCCGCTCAAGGGAGTGGTGGGAATCACGGACTTGATTCGACTCAAGGATGCGGCAGCCCCGGCCGACCTTTCAGCACGGATTCAGAGTGCCCTGATGCGCCATGCCATGCGCGAAGGCAAGCGCATCGACATTTCCATCGATGGCGGATCCGTGACCTTGCGTGGCCATGTGCATTCCTGGGCCGAACGCAATGCCGTCGAAGGGACCACCTGGTCGGCACCCGGTGTCAGCTATGTCAACAACCAGTTGACGGTTGAGGCGTGACACCAAGAATTCGCGCGTTGCGCGATCAGATTGCTGCGTTACAAGCCGAATTGCTCGACGCCTTGCGCGAGCAGGAGGCTGACGTCTTGATTCGTTTGCACGTACAGAGGGTAGAGTTCGAGGAATCCGTTCGTCAGGCGCATGCGCAACTGAAGACCAGTGTTTTTCGCTGGCTGGTAACCAACCGGCCGCAGAACCTGCTGACCGGGCCTATCATCTACAGCCTGATCGTGCCCTTGGTGTTGCTGGACTTATGCGTCAGTCTCTACCAAGCCAGCTGTTTCCCGATCTACCGCATGGCCAAGGTGCGCCGCAGTGACTACATCGCCTTTGATCGCCACAAACTGGAATATCTGAACTGGATTGAAAAATTTCACTGTACTTACTGTGCCTATGGCAATGGTGTTCTGGCCTTTGCGAGCGAGGTTGCTGCACGCACCGAAGAGTATTTCTGCCCGATCAAGCACGCCCAAAAGGTATTGGGTTGCCATGACCGCTACGAGCGATTTCTGGCGTATGGAGAGGCAGTGGATTTTTCCACGAAACTGGAGGAGACCCGATGCAAGCTCAGTGAAGGAGCGTCGACTGACGTGCACTGATTGCGGTCCCGGCTGGGCTAGGGTCGGGACGGCTTTTTCTCGGCACTCTTCCTGGCAGGCGATCTCCTCTTGCCGGGAGGGAGTGTGTTCAGCATGGAGTGGAATTCATCGTGGAAGAGCTCGACGATACGCTCGGGGTCCGGCAACAGGTGGGCGTCGGACACGACCGTCAGCGCCACCATGCCACGGTAGCTGAGGATACTGATTGCCATGCCGAGTTCCTTTCCAGGATGCGGAGCCCAACCCAGCATGCGATCAATTGGCACGCCCGCAAGGTAGAGTACCTCGGGTGGACCGGCCACGTTGGTCACTACGAGGCTGGCCTTGCTGGCAAACAGGCGGTTGGAGAAATCCTCCACAACCTTGGGCACCCGTCCAAGCACTTCCAGCAGGGCCTGCGCGGCCACCGGCTCCGACGAACGTTTGAGAGCCGCCATGCGGGCTTGGGTCAGAGCCAGACGCTGATCGGCACGCGCGGTTGAAATCGCCAATTCCAGAATCACCAGCCCAAATGCATTGCCCAACGCATCAGCATCGCCGGGGGAGCGCAAATTCACCGGCACCATGGCACGCAATGTCATGTGGTCGACATCGACACCACGCCCCAGCAAATAGACGCGCAGGGCCCCAGTCATGGCCGCCACCAGCACATCGTTGATCTTGGCTCCATGCGGGCTTCCTATGGCCCTGACGTCCCTGAGCGCAACGGGGCTGGACCACGCCACGCGCTTGCCCAATGCAAACTCGCCCTTCAATGGAGACGCGGCGTCGGGTCTCTTCATCAACTCACCCATCAGCATGCCGGCGCCCGCAGCCAGGGTTGCCGCCTGTTCAACCACCTGCCGCGGGTGTGCCGCCGCGTGGATCGCCGCGTCGACCAACTCCATGAAGACCGTTCCCTCCGGCCGCGCCGGAACCGCTGACGGGACCGATGTGTGCCACAAACCGGGTTTGGAGTCAAAGAGCCTTCTGGCCACCGCCATCATGGCGGACCCATCGGCAATGCAATGGTGGCACCGCATGATCAGCGCGCTGCCCCCCTGCACGCCATCGACGACATAGACCTGCCATAGCGGCTGACCGCGGTCCAGCGGCGTGCTGGCGATATCGCTAACCAGTGCACGCAAGGCCACCTCGTCATGCGGCTCCGCAAGGGCAATGTGGTGCAGATGCTGGTCAATGTCGAAGTGCGGCATGTCTTCCCAGCAAGGTGTCGCTACCAGCAGACCGCGTTCAACAACGCGCTGGCGAAAGCGCGGAAAAACCAGCAACCGCTCCTGGTACACCGCACGTACCGCGGCGAAATCCAGCGGCTGCTTTGTCAACAGCGCGCCGGTCACTATGGCCAGGTTCGCTGGGCCGTCGTTGTGGAACCACGCTGCATCGGCTGGGCTCATGGGATGGATTGTCATGACAGGCCTCGCTCACTATTTCCCTGGAAGGGTGCATGCAATGACATGTCAACCACTTGATAAATGTCAGCCCGTGCAGTGGCAACACTGCCAGAATTTTCATTCGGTGGTCAAGTAACCGGAGAAAGGCTTCCAAGTTTATGCATGCAGGTACGCTGTCTCTGAAGGTCGGGCCATGAGTGCATCGACTCTTGCGCGCATTGCAAAGCAGGTGTCGTCGCTGGCGGTCCGACCGAACCTGGTGGACTATGACGCCACGGTCGCAGACTTCCAGTGGGACGGCGCCATGCGGTGGTTGGACGGCTTGCCCGGTGGCGGCGGACTCAATATCGCGCATGAAGCGGTGGACCGGCACGTGCTGCATGGCCTGGGAGCCAAGACCGCGGTCCGCTGGCTGGGTAAGAGCGGTGCTCGAATGGAACTCAGCTTTTCGGATCTGGCGCAGGCCACCAGCCAGTTCGCGCACGCGCTGGAGCGCCTGGGGGTGTTGCCTGGTGAACGGGTATTTGTCCTGATGGGGCGTGTGCCCGAACTCTATGTGGCGGTACTGGGTGCACTCAAGGCGCGGTGCGTGGTCACGCCGCTGTTCTCCGCCTTCGGGCCCGAGCCCATTGTCACCCGGGCCGAAATGGGGGATGCGCGGGTGCTGGTCACGACCACGGAACTCTACAGGCGAAAGATACAGGGGCTACGGCCGCGTCTGCCGGGCCTGCGCCATGTGGTCCTGGTGGGTGACGATCCCGTGGAGGGTCCTGGCGTACTTGGCTGGAGCGCGCTGACGGCCCCCTGCCCGAGCGACTACACCATCGGCCCCACCGACCCCGAATCGATGAGCCTGTTGCACTTCACCAGCGGTACCACCGGGCGCCCCAAAGGCGCGGTGCATGTGCACGCGGCTGTGCTGGCACATGCAGTGACGGGCCGTTATGCGTTGGACCTGCACACGGATGATGTGTTCTGGTGCACGGCCGATCCGGGTTGGGTCACCGGCACCAGCTACGGCATCATTGCACCGCTGGTCAACGGCGTGACCAATGTGGTGGTGGAAGCTGAGTTCGACGCCGAAACGTGGTACGGCGTGCTGGCGCGCGAACGGGTCAGCGTCTGGTACACCGCGCCAACGGCCATCCGCATGATGATGAAGCTGGGCGCCGACGCGGTGAAGGGTCACGATCTATCCAGCCTGCGGTTCATGGCCAGCGTCGGCGAGCCGCTGAACCCCGAGGCGGTGGTGTGGGGACAGCAGGCATTCGGATTGCCGTTTCACGACAACTGGTGGCAGACCGAGACCGGCGGCATCATGATCGCCAACTTTGCGGCACTCGACATTCTTCCGGGTTCCATGGGCAAGCCCTTGCCTGGCATCACGGCAGCCATCGTGCACCGCATCGAAGGCGGCGGCATTGCGCTGGTGAATGAACCCATGGTCGATGGCGAGTTGGCGCTGAGGACACCCTGGCCGTCGATGATGCGTGGCTATCTGCATGAGGATGAACGCTACCGCAAGTGCTTCGTCGATGGTTGGTACCTCACTGGCGATCTGGCCCGGCGCGACGCCGAGGGCTACTACTGGTTCGTGGGCCGCGCCGACGATGTCATCAAGTCGTCCGGGCACCTGATCGGCCCCTTTGAGGTGGAGAGCGCGCTACTGGAACATCCGGCCGTCGCCGAGGCCGGCGTGATCGGCGTCCCCGACCCGGTGGCGGGGGAAGTGGTGAAGGCCTTTGTGGCACTCAAGCCCGGCTTCGAAGCCCATGAGGCATTGCGGCGCGAATTGCTGGGGCACGCCCGAAAGCGCTTGGGCGCCGCAGTCGCCCCCAAAGACATTGAATTTCGCGGCAATCTGCCCAGGACCCGCAGTGGCAAGATCATGCGCCGGCTGCTGAGGGCGCGCGAGCTCGGCTTGCCCGAGGGCGATCTGTCAACGCTGGAGAGTGACGAAGCGCCATGACCGGAAAAATCCATCTGGGCCGCACCCACCTGCATGGGATTTATCAACAGATGCTGCGCATCCGCCGTCTGGAGGCCAAGTGTGTGGAACTGTATCAAGCGCAGAAGATCCGCGGCTTCCTGCATCTGTACGACGGCGAGGAATCCATTGCGGTCGGAGTGATGGCCGCTCTGGAGCCGCGCGACGCCGTGGTGGCCACCTACCGGGAGCACGGGCACGCGCTGGCGCGCGGTGTCCCGATGGACAGCCTGTTGGCCGAGATGCTTGGAAAAGTTCAGGGCTGTTGCCGTGGGCGCGGGGGTTCCATGCACCTGTTTGATGGCAAGCGCCGCTTCTTTGGCGGCAACGCCATTGTGGGTGGCGGCCTGCCGCTGGCGGGCGGCATTGCCATGGCCGACCAGCGGCTGCGTCCGGGCACCGTCACGGCCTGTTTCTTTGGCGAGGGTGCCGCGGGAGAGGGCGTATTCCACGAGACTCTGAACATCGCCCAGCTGTGGCGGCTGCCGGTGCTTTTTGTGTGTGAGAACAACCTCTATGCCATGGGCGTTCCGGTGCAGGACTCCGAGGTGGAGACCGACATCTGGCGCAAGGCCAGCGCCTACCATATGCCGGCGGAACAGGTCGATGGCATGGACGCCATCCAGATTCAGGCTGCGGCCGAACGGGCGGTGGCACACATCCGCAGCGGCGCAGGCCCCTACTTTCTGGAGGCTCGCACCTACCGCTTTCGCGCGCACTCCATGTTCGACACGCAGGCCTATCGCACACGTGATGAGGTCGAAACCTGGAAACGCCTGGACCCCATCGAGCGCCTGCGGGCATGGATGCTCGCCAATCACCAGATCACCAGTGATGAGGTCCAGGCGATTGATGCCGATGTCACAGGCGAAGTGGAGGCCGCGCTAGCATTTGCCGAAGCAGGCACGCCAGAACCCGTTGAAGACCTGGAGCGGTTCGCGTTGATGGACAACGTTGCGCAGGAGCTGACATGACTCCCGAGCCAACCAGCACGGTGCGCATGTCTTACCGGGAAGCCTGCCGCCAGGCCATTCGCGAAGCACTGCACTCCGACCCGCGCAGCTTCGTCATGGGCGAAGACGTGGGGAAATACGGTGGCTGCTATGCCGTGACCAAAGGCCTTCTGGAGGAGTTCGGACCGCAGCGCATCATCGACGTACCGCTGGCCGAGAACGGATTCACCGGCATCGGCGTTGGCGCCGCGGTGGCGGGCCTTCGACCCATCGTGGAGATCATGACCTGCAACTTCAGCCTGCTGGCGCTGGACCAGATCATGAACAACGCGGCAACCCTTTCACACATGAGCGGCGGTCAATTTGCAGTTCCGCTGGTGATACGGATGGCCACCGGCGGGGGCCGCCAATTGGCGGCCCAGCATTCGCATAGCCTCGAGGGTTGGTACGCACACATCCCCGGCCTCAAGGTCTTGACACCGGCCACGGTGGAAGACGCGCGCCATATGCTGGCGGCAGCCCTTGCCGATCCGAATCCCGTGCTGCTCTTCGAGCACATCGTGCTGTACAACGCAGAAGGGGATCTTGATCCTGCGGTCACCGCCGTGGACATCGTCCATGCCAAGGTGCGCCGCCAGGGCCGGGATGTGAGCCTCATCACCTATGGCAACAGCTTGCCCAAGTGCCTGACGGCGGCCGACCGGCTGGCGACCGACGGCATTGATGCTGAGGTCATCGACCTGCGGGTCTTGCGCCCGCTGGACATGGCCACGGTCACGGCTTCGGTGGCGCGCACCCACCGCGCAGTCATCGTTGACGAGGGCTGGAAATCGGGTTCACTGTCCGCGGAAATCGCCGCCCGCCTGGCCGAGGATGCCTTGTACGAACTCGATGCACCCGTGCGCCGTATTTGCAGCCGGGAGGTGCCGGTGCCGTACGCCATGCACCTGGAGGAAGCGACCCTACCCAGCATCGAAGCGATCGTGACGGCCACGCAGGCTCTTGTCCATCCACGCTGAGCGCACAACGCGCTGGAGATGCACCCATGCCCGATTTCACAATGCCCGCGCTGGGCGCCGACATGGAGACCGGCAAGGTGGTCGAGTGGCGCGTCAAGCCGGGCGACACGATCAGGTCGGGCGACGTGGTGGCCGTTGTGGAGACCCACAAAGGCGCAATCGATGTCGAGTGCTTTCTTGACGGTGTCATCAGCGACCTGGTGCCGCTGGGCGTAGACCTGCCAGTGGGCGCGGTGCTGGCTCGCGTAGGTGGCCCGGAGGTGACGCGCACGGCAGTTGAACGCGCCAGAATCAGCCCCGCCGCGCGGAGCAGGGCCTTGGAGCTCGGCTTGCCATTGGACAGTCTGCACAGCGCCAACGCAAACGGGATCGTTACCCTGGCCGATGTGGAAAGCGCGGCAGCCCCCCGCCCCAAGGCGTCCTTCGATCCGGCACTGATGCGCCAGGCCATCGCCGCTGCCATGGGTCGATCCAAACGCGAAATTCCCCACTACTACCTGAGCAGCACGGTGGACTTCGGCGCGGCCCAGGCCTGGTTGGACGACTGGAACCTCGCCCATGAACCCATCGACCGCTTGTTGCCGGCCGTGCTGCTGCTCAAGGCCACTGCAGTGGCCCTGACCAAGGTGCCACAACTCAATGGTTTCTATGAAAACGGCGCGTACAAACCCGCATCCGCCATCCACTTGGGCTGGGCCGTGGCCCTGCGTGGTGGCGGTCTGGTGGCTCCCGCGATTCATGACGCCGACCACAAGACACTGCCCGAATTGATGGGCGCACTGCGCGACCTGGTGCAACGCGCCCGCGCCGGGGGCCTGCGCAGTTCCGAGCTGAGCGACCCTACCATCACCGTTACCAGCCTGGGCGACCGTGGCGCCGAAAGCGTGCTGGGTGTGATCTACCCACCACAGGTGGCTATCGTCGGTTTCGGGCGCGTGGTGCAGAGGCCCTGGGTGGTGGACGCGCAGGTCGTGCAGCGCCCAATCGTGACCGTCAGCCTGGCGGCAGACCACCGTGTCAGCGATGGGCATGTGGGTGGCCAGTTGCTTGCAGCCATTGACTCCGCGCTGCAACGTCCCGATGGTCTTTGAAGTGCCTCTCTACAGGAAGCCCCTATGAACCGCTCTGAAATCCGCACCCTGGCCGCCAACGTTCTGGCTGGCATTGCGCCCGAGGCCGATCTATCCAGCGTCGGTGACTCCGAGGATCTGCGCGAGGCGCTGGACCTCGACTCGATGGACTTCCTCAATTTCGTCGTGGGCCTCAGCCAGGGCAGCGGCATCTCCATCCCCGAGGCAGACTACCCGCGCCTGTTCACGATGAAGGGATTGCTCGACTACATGACGCATTGATCAAACCGTTGCAGCATGCGCCGCGGGAACCGGTGCTGGCGGTGTCACGGGTGCGTCCCGCAACTGGCGGCGCAGAATCTTGCCAAGGGCGGTCTTTGGCAGTGGCTCACTGCGAAACTCGACGATCTTTGGCAATTTGTAGTCCGTCAAATGCTGCTTGCAGTGGGCCAACAAGGCTTGCTCGCTCAGCGTGGGGTCGCTCCTGACCACCACGATCTTCACCGCTTCGCCCGACTTATCGTCCGGCACACCAAAGGCCGCCGCTTCCGCAACACCTGGATGCATGGCGACCACGTCCTCGATCTGGTTGGGGAACACCTTAAAACCAGACACCACGATCATGTCCTTCTTGCGGTCGGTTATGCTGAAATAACCACGCTCATCCATGAATCCCATATCACCGGTTCGCAGCCAGCCATTCTTGGTGAACACCTTGGCGGTCTCGTCAGGTCGCCCCCAGTAGGCCGTCATCACCTGCGGTCCACGCACACAAATCTCGCCCACCTCCCGCGGTGGAAGCTGCACCTCTGCGTCGTCCAGCACAGTGACCTCGGTCGACGGGAATGGCATGCCGATGGTCCCGGTCCAGTCTTCTATATCGAGGGGATTGCATGTCGCGCCGGGTGAGGTCTCGGTCAACCCATAGGCCTCTATTAGCGGCACACCGGTCACCTGTTTCCAGCGTTGTGCCACCACGCGTTGAACGGCCATTCCGCCGGCATTGGCGACCTTCAGTGCATGGGTGTCAACCTGTGCGAATTCCGGTGCATCGAGCAAGGCCCGATAGAGGGTATTCACACCGATCATGGCGGTGAAGCGGTACCTCTTGAGGTCATGGATAAAGGCATGCATATCCCTGGGGTTGGTGATCAGCACGGTGTGTGCACCGATCTTCATGAATACCAAACACGAGTTCAGCGCATAGACGTGGTACATCGGCAGGGGGCAAACAAACACCTCCTTGCCATCCAGCAAGTCCTGTGCAATCCAGGCACTCACCTGCTGCAGGTTGGCCACCAGGTTGCCATGGGTGAGGACCGCGCCCTTTGCGACTCCGGTGGTCCCGCCTGTGTACTGAAGAAATGCAACATCTTCATGAACCAACGGTACCCTGTTCAATGCAAACGTGCGCCCCGACCGCAAAGCCGCATTGAACTCTGTTGCGTCCGCGATCTGCCACGCAGGAACCATCTTCTTGACATACTTGACCACCACGTTGGTGACCACTTCCTTGACCACCGGAAACATGTCTCCCACCTCTGTGGTGATGACGGCCATGCTCATGGCGGGATTCTTGTCGAGAACCGCCTGAACCGTATGCGCGAAGTTCTCCAGGACGACGATAACCACGGCGCCGGAGTCCTTGAGTTGATGCTCAAGTTCCGACGCGGTGTATTGGGGATTGACGTTGACAACCACCAAGCCAGCACGCAGTACGCCAAACAGCGCCACCGGATACTGCAACAGATTGGGCATCATCAGGGCAACCCTGTCGCCCTTGTGCAGGCCAAGGCCACCTTGGAGGTACGCGGCAAAGTCCCTGCTGGCCTCATTCAGTTCAGAGTAGGTCATGGTCGCACCCATATTGCTGTACGCGGGCAATTCCGCGAAACGCTCGCAACTGCGCCGCAGTACCTCATTGAGCGATGCGAACTCGTCCAGCTTGATTTCAGCCGGAATGTCTTTCGGGTAGTGTTGCAGCCAGATCTTTTCCATTCTGATGTCTCCTCATGACTGACCATGCAAAACGCAAGCATTCACCTGTACATGTAGCTTCTTGACCATGGCGTTGGGTTGAGGGCCTCGCCCGTGCCAGCCTTGCATGCCAGTATTTGGTACAACGAAACCCAGTTTTGGGTGAACGCATGGGCGCATCCGGCCAGGTAGATACGCCAGACACGGTAGGTCGTTTCATCGACCAGGGTTCGGATGACGTCTGCACTCTCCTCATAATTCCGTGCCCACTCGCTGAGGGTGCGGGCATAGTGCCGTCGCAGACACTCGACGTCCAGCGCCTCCAGCCCGGCCGACTGCATGTCCCTGAGTGCCAGGCTGATGTGTGGCAATTCACCGTTCGGAAAGACGTATTTGTCAATGAAGCGCGCCGCGCCCAGTGGCGTGGACCCGCTGCCCGGGTCCGTTGATGTGATGCCGTGATTCAGTACGAGTCCCCCATCTTTCAGGAGCGCTGAGATGCGTGAGAAATAGTGAGGAAGGTGGTTCAGACCCACATGTTCGAACATGCCGACCGACGTGATCTTGTCGAACACTTCATGACGCCCATCCAGATCGCGGTAGTCCTGCAAGCGGATCTCCACCTGCTCGGAAAGCCCTGCCTGGGCCACGCGTTGGCGTGCCATTTCGTATTGGCGATTTGACAGGGTGATGCCCAGAGCCCTCGCGCCATACTTTTCGGCAGCGCGTATCACCAGGGCACCCCAGCCGCATCCGATATCGAGCAATCGCTCCCCTGGCCGGAGCATGATCTTGGTCAGAATATGGTCCAGCTTCGCGGTCTGAGCCTGGGCGAGCGTCTCGGTGCCATGCGGGAAGTAGGCACACGAATAGACCATTTGCGAGTCCAGCCACAAGCCATAGAACGCGTTGGATACATCGTAGTGGTATTCAATCGCACTGGAATCTTCTGTCCGATTGTGGTGGGTCGGGCTGAACAGGCGCGCGAACCGACCCTGCATCGGAACACCCAGATGCGCCAGTCGGGAGGCGACATCCACGACATCCTGCGCGGGACCCTGGACGTCGAAGTGCCCATTCACATAGCCTTCCGCCAGATTGTCCAGGCTGGGCGGGAAGAAGTACCTCAGGGCACGCGGACTTGGTAGGTGCACAGTAACCCGGGGACTGGTTCCGAGATCGTGTTGCGATCCGTTCCAGAGCGCCAGGCGCAATGGAATGTTGTGGTGACGGCCAACGCCACTGAGAAGGCGTGCCAGCATGCTGTGTTCAGCAATGGGTGTGGAGACCGTGTTTCCCATCGCCATGGTCCGTCCTCTAGGTGGTTTCCTGCCGGATCGCTACCTGGACGGCCTGCTCGACATCGTTCAGGAAGACGAATTCCAGTTGCTCGCGGGCGCTCGGTGGCACATCCTCAAGGTCCTTCTGGTTGCGCTGGGGCAGCATCACCCGCTTGACGCCGGCCGCCATGGCGGCGAGCACTTTTTCCTTGATTCCACCCACCGGCAATACCAGGCCCCTCAGGCTGATTTCGCCGGTCATCGCCAGGTCGTTGTGTACCGGCCTGTCCACGAACAGCGATGCCATCGCAACAAACATGGCGACACCCGCGCTGGGGCCGTCTTTCGGAATGGCTCCCGCGGGGATGTGCACATGCACGTCGGACTTCTCGAATACGCCAGGGCTCAAGCCCAGTGATCCTGCCCGAGACTTGACCAGCGTCAGTGCCGCCTGGGCCGACTCCTTCATGACGTCTCCGAGCTGCCCCGTCAGAATCAGGCGGCCGGTGCCATCGGTCCGGGTGGCCTCGATGAACAGAATGTCACCGCCCACCGGGGTCCAGGCCAATCCGGTGGCAACACCGGGCATTGCCGTGCGCAGGGCCACTTCATTTTCATACTTGGCCGGACCCAAAACAGTGGTGAGGTCGGCTTCATCGATGTGTACGGCCTGGGCGGCGCCCTCCACAATGCGCACCGCTGCGCGCCGACAGACCGTGCCGATCTGGCGTTCCAGGCCGCGCACTCCGGCCTCGCGCGTGTAGTCCCGGACGATGGCCATGAGCGCGGCGTCGGTTATATCGAATTGCCCGGTCTGCAGCCCGCTTTCCTCCATCTGGCGGGCAACGAGGTATTTGCGGGCAATTTCCCGCTTTTCCTCGTGCGTATAGCCAGACAGCTGCAGCACTTCCATGCGGTCACGCAGGGGCCCCGGGACAGGGTCCAGCACGTTGGCGGTGGCAATGAAAAGCACCCGTGACAGATCGTAGGGCACTGCCAGATAGTTGTCGCGAAAACTGCTGTTCTGCTCCGGGTCAAGCACCTCCAGCAAAGCCGACGCGGGGTCACCGTGGATGCCGGTACCGAGCTTGTCAATTTCGTCCAGCATCATCACGCAGCCGCGGGTGCCAGCCTTCTTCAGGGCCTGAATGATGTTGCCCGGCAAGGCGCCAATATAGGTGCGACGGTGCCCCCGGATCTCGGCCTCGTCGTGAACACCGCCCAGCGCAACCCGCACAAACTGACGTCCCAAGGCCCTGGCGATGGACTGCCCCAGCGAGGTCTTTCCCACGCCAGGCGGGCCGACCAGGCACAGGATGGGGCTGTGCCCGTCCGGCTTGAGTTTTCGCACCGCCAGAAACTCAAGAATGCGCTTCTTCACCTGATCGAGGCCAAAGTGATCGGCCTCCAATATCTGTCGGGCGCGCACCACGTCGATGTCATCCGGTTGCGGAACCTTCCAGGGCAACTCCACCAGCCAGTCCAGGTAAGTACGTGTCATGGAGTATTCGGAGGAACCATCGGACATACGCTGTAGACGTTTGAGCTCCTTCTGCGCGTGCTTGAGGACCTCTTCCGGCATCTGCGCCTCGTCAATTAGACGCTGCAGTTCCTCGATTTCCGCGCGGTTGTCGGCGCTGTCCTCACCCAATTCCTTCTGGATAGCCCTCATCTGTTCACGCAGCAGGAATTCACGTTCCCGCTTTTCCAGACCGGCCTTCGTGGTCTTGTCAATCTCCCGCGAAATGTGCAAGACCGCAATGCGATGGACCATCGCCTCGAGCAGGCGGTCCAGGCGCTTGCGGAGGTCCACTTCCTCCAACAGGGCCTGCTTGTCCTGCACCTTGAGGTCCAGGTAGCCAGCGACGAGATCGGCCAGAGTGCCGGGCGCCTCGATGTTCTGCACGGCATTCACGATTTCCTGAGGAACCTGCGGCAGCAGGTTGAGAACCTCGGTTGCAGTTTCCTTGAGTCGCAGGAATCGGGCCTCGATTTCCTGGTCTTCAAGGCCCGACTGGTCCTCCATGCGTGCAATCCTGGCAACCAGGAATGGAAAGCCCTCCAGATAGCCGACGACGCGGAATCGCTGCTGCCCCTGGCAGATGATGTGGTGCTCTCCGCTGGCCGACGTGACGTAACGCAGAATTGCCGCGATGGTCCCCACCGGGGCCAAGTCCTCGGCGCCCGGGTTCTGGGTGTCTGGATTGAGCTGTGTGAGGATGCCGATCACCCGCTCGCTCTTGACTGCGTGCTGTGCTGCCGTAATGGAGGTGGGTCGGCCAATCGCGATGGGCACCACCAGACCGGGAAACAGCACCATATTACGAACGGGAATGATGGGCAGTGCATCATCTGGCAGCGGACCTGCCGAGCCGACATCTTGCGGCTCCTTGCTTTCGAGCAGTTGGTTGGAGGTATTCATGGGGTGCGCTCAAGTAGCAGTCTCAGGCAGCCGTGCTCCAGTTGCGCGTCAACCAACTGGTAGCCAGCAACAGGCAAATCGATACGGCGTTCAAAGCGGCCGTAGGGGATCTCCAGCCGAAGGATGGCACCACGAGCGAGGGAGGCCGCAAGGGTCCTCTCGCCCCGCACGATCAGAGCCGTGTGCTCAACAACCACCTGATAGCGGTCGGGAGGGACGCCCGGGAGCGCCACCCAGATGCCCAGTACCTCGTCATTGCCGATCATGTCGACTGGCGGCTCCCAGCAGGGGTTTGCAATCGACGAGCCGATGCCAAAAAACTGACGCTGCAATCGCCCCGCCGATTCAAGCAGCCCCACAGCCTCAAGCAGCATCCATGTTCGCGGGTCGGCACCTTGCATTCACGCCTCCGATCTGGGACTGAACGTCGCTTCCCGACGGCCAGTGAGCAGCAGGTTAGATGGACTGCCGCCGTTGGCCGTTGATAAATCGCAATTTTGCAGAGGCCGGAAGCCGGGCGCTGAGGCCGCCGAGGGACATTGCGATTTGTCAACAACCGCGTGCCCCCCACGTGTGACGATTTGAACGATGAAGTGAGGGAGGTTGATCCATGGATGCCAATGTGAAGAAGACGCTAGTGGTCTACTATTCGCGCAGCGGGTTCACCAGCGCGGTTGCCAAGCGCGTGGCACGCGATTGCAACGCGGACCTGCTCTCGATCAAGGATGTGAAACGGCGCAGGGGAATGGTGGGCTACCTGCGCTCGTCGCTGCAGGCCTGGCTGCATCTGGGGACGGCAATCCGGAATGCGAACTTCCGTGGTGGCTATGACCTGATTGTGATTGGAACGCCGATATGGTTCTGGAACATATCCAGCCCGGTGCGTGCCTTCATCGCGATGCACCGACCTGAACTCAAACGCGTCGCGTTCTTCTGCACCTGTGGCGGCTCAGGGGCTGCCAAGGTCCTGCGCGACCTCGAAGCGATGTGCGGTGTCCATCCGGTTGCCACGCTGGCGTTGCGGGACGATGAGATCACAACAGATATGGGCGGCAACAGGCTGACCGACTTCACGGATCGGCTCAATCATTCAGTTCAGCTCTCCACCAAGACTGCAGCGCCCGACGCCGTAGACGGCAGGACGCTGGGCGCTCCAGCCGCTGAACCGCGCAAAGAATGGAGCGCATCATGAAAGAAGGCACGCGGTTCCTAGGGCTGCTCGGGCTCATGCTCAGCCTGTCTGGCTGTACCGTCATGGGGACGGGTGGCGGGCAGATGTCGGGTGCCGGCGCAAGTGAACAGCCCGTCGAATTTTCCTGGATGAGTACGGACGGGGGGATCAGCGGAACCCTCGCGGCATCCCTCCCGGGTGACACGTTTGAAGGGCGCTTCTTTCAAATTACCAGCCAAACCAGAGCCGAGACACTGGACCCACTCTGGGTTCACTGGCGCCGGGGTTGGCACGACTGGTCCTACTGGGGTCCGCCCTGGACGCCGCCGTATCCCACCACGCAATTCATTACCCACTACAGCGGCAAGGTGGTCGCCACGCTGACCTCCAGCACCGGACAGCGCATGCGCTGCCGCTTTCACTTGTCTGCGCCAGCGATGGGCATGCGCGGGGGCGGAGAAGGTCAATGCCAGCTCTCCGATGGTCGACAGGTGAGCGCGGTCTTCTCCGGCAAATAGCGCATCCATTGCTTTCCTTGCGTTTTCGCATTTGCGCAGCCAGGGCACCAACCTAGCATATCGCTACGTTGTGTACCCAGGTGTCAACCATGAAACCCAAACAGCTCATCTTTCACGACGAGGCCCGCGACAAGATTCGCCGCGGCGTTGACGCACTGGCCGAGGCCGTCAAGGTAACGCTGGGTCCGCGGGGGCGAACCGTCATCCTGGAGCGGGACTTTGGCGCTCCACAGATCGTGAATTCCGGCGTGCTGGTGGCCAAGTCCATTGAGCTGGAGGACCGTTTTGAAAACATGGGCGCGCAGTTGCTGCGCGAAGTGGCGGCACGCACCAGCGAGATGGCGGGCGATGGAACGACCACGGCGACCGTACTGGCCCACGGCATGATTCAGGAGGGACTGCGTTACCTGGCTGGCGGCATGAACCCGATGGACCTGAAGCGCGGCATTGAGCTGGCGATAGAGGCGGTGGTTGGCGAGCTCAAGAAAATGGCCAAGCCCTGCACCACCTCGCAGGAAATTGCGCACGTGGCAGCGATCTCCGCCAACAACGACCGCTCGATCGGTGAACTGCTGGCCAGCGCAATCGACAAGGTGGGGCGCGAGGGTGCGATTTCGATTGAGGATGGCTCCGGACTGGTGAGCGTTCTGGAAGTTGTCGAAGGCATGCAGTTTGACCGGGGCTTCCTGTCACCCTACTTCATCAACAACGCGGAGCGGCAAAGTGCAGTGCTGGAGGATGTGTCCATTCTGCTGTGCGAGGGGCGGTTATCTGCTTTGAAGGATCTGGTTCCCTTGCTGGAAGAGGTTGTGAAGGCCGGACGACCACTTTTGGTGATTGCCGAGGAGGTCGACAGCGACCCGCTGGCAGCCTTGGTCATCAACACCATGCGGGGCACCTTGAAGACCTGTGCCGTCAAGGCACCCGGCTTTGGCGACCGGCGCAAGGCCATGGTGCAAGACATTGCCGTGCTCACCGGGGGCCGGGTCGTGAGCGACGAGGTGGGGCTGTCATTGGCCAAGGTCACGCTCGCGGATCTGGGGCGCGCAGCACGCGTGGAAATCACGAAGGAAAGCACCACGTTGATCGGCGGATCCGGGAGCGACAAGGCGATCAAAGAGCGCATTGCGACCATCCGCAAAGAGCGCGAGTTGGCTGGCAGCGACTACGACCGCGAGAAGCTTGATGAACGTGCGGCCAAGCTGTCGGGTGGCGTGGCGTTGATCAAGGTGGGTGCGGCAACCGAGACGGAATTGAAGGAACGCAAGCTGCGGGTTGAAGACGCCTTGCATGCCACCCGCGCCGCCGTGGAAGAAGGAATTGTTCCAGGTGGCGGCGTGGCGCTGCTGCGGGCTCGGCGGGTTCTGGCCGGGCTCACGGGTCATACGCTGGACGAAACCTCGGGCATTCATCTGGTTGCCCGTGCGCTGGAAGAGCCCCTGCGCCGGATCGTCAGCAATGCAGGGGACGAGCCATCGGTGATTCTGAACCGGGTCAACGAATCACCGGAGAACGCGTTTGGCTACAACGCCGCAACGCGCGTCTACGGTGACTTGCTGCAAATGGGGGTTATCGACCCGGCCAAAGTCACGCGCTTGGCGCTGCAGAATGCGGCGTCCATCGCCAGCCTGATCCTCACCACGGATTGCATGATCGCAAGCGCCAGCAAACCCGTGATGGACGAACCGGCTCTAGGCCCCGGTGCCGGCGCCGCAATGTACTGATCTCATCAAAGGAGCAAGAACCATGACTACTGCTTACATTCTGATTGCGGATTCCCATAGGGCACGTTGTTTCGGGCGCGAAACCGTCGGTGGCGCGCTGGTGGAGTTGGAGGACTTCGTGTCACCGCACGGGAAGCTGGCACGCGAAGGGCACGGTCGCACCGCACACGCCGGTACGCAGTTCGAGCCTGCCACCAGCGACGCCGGCAAGGAGCGCGCCCGGTTTGCACAACAGATCGCCGACCACCTCAATGCCGCCGTCGCGGAGCATCGATGCCAGTCGCTCATCCTCATCGCCACCAGCCCAATGCTGGGTGAGATCGAGCCTCGCCTGAACAAGGCGTCCACCCAGGCTGTGTCGCACAAAATTGACAAGGATCTCACGCACTTCACCGGGCCGGAGTTGACTGCGCGGGTCAAAAAGGCGCTGGAGGCATCAGCCTGATGGCGTCCAAGGGACATCGAATTTCTTAACCACTCTTGCACAAAAAGGAGCAATGCCATGTTGAAAATACTGATTGCAGTCGACGGGTCCGAACACTCCAACCGAGCCATCGAGGCCGCCGCAAAGCTTGCGAACTCCACCGTGTCGCTGGAAGCGAGTCTCATCAGCGTGCGCACGGGAGCCCTATTGGATCCGCTGTTCACCAATGACTACTCCATGATCACAATTCAGAAGTTGGACGCTGAACAGAAGGAGCAACAGTCAGCTGTGCTCAGCAAGGCCAGCCAACTTGCGAAGGAGAAGGGCTTGTCGCTGGGCGAGCCCATAAGTGCATTCGGCAATGTGGCCCAGGAAATTGTGCGGGCAGCCAAAGCGCGCCAATCGGACCTGATCGTTATGGGTACCCGGGGGGCGGGCGCGCTGAGCAACATGCTGTTGGGTTCAGTGGCACAAAAAGTGCTCCACGACGCATCGGTGCCCGTGGTTCTGGTGAAATAGGCCCAGGCACCGCGCGCTGGGATCAGTCGATCATCTGCGCCCTGCCAAAAGACCTATGAGCATACCCAGGCCAGCGGCGATGCCAATGGCCTTCCATGGATTTGCGTGAACGTATCCATCCGCATCCTGGGCAACGGCCCTGGCTTTGGTGACGGCGACCTCCTGCATATGGGCCATTTCATCCTGCAACCGGCTCATGCGATTCTGCATTCGCTCTGCGATGTCGCCAGCTTCCTTGCCTGCCTGCCCTGCCGTTATTTTCACCAGTTCATCTGCATCGGCAACCACCACTTTCAAGTCACTCAGCAGCTTTTCCCTGTGTACTGTTGTCATGTCATTCACGTGGAACCTCCATTCAGAAAAAACCTCGCCAAACCAGCTTTTCGATAGTAAGAATCCTCGGAGTACTTGCGTTGCGATTAATCAAACGCAGACAGTCAGACAGGCAAAGAATGGGGTCCAGGATGCACGATGCGATGAATGTGGGTGGCCATGCAGGATCGGGCATTCACAACTTCATACCGGGGAACTGCCATGTACCAGCGTATTCTTGTACCCGTTGACGGGAGCCCAACGTCCGACAAAGGGCTCGACGAGGCCGTCAAGTTGGCGCGACTGACTGGCGCCGAATTGCGATTGGTTCATGTCGTGGACCAACTCAGTTTCGCGTCAGGGCTTGACCCCTACGGCGCCTATGCGGGGGATCTGATCACGTCGCTGCGAGAGACAGGCGAAGGCGTGCTGGCCCAGGCGAAGTCGAGGGTGGAGGCGCTCGGCATCAAGGTGGAAAGCAGGCTGTTTGACAATTTCGCAAGCCGCGTGTCCGACATGGTCGTTGAGGAAGCGAGGGACTGGGGGGCAGACCTCATCGTGATCGGCACACATGGCCGACGTGGGATCAGTCGCTGGATGCTCGGGAGTGACGCCGAACAGATTGTGCGGATGGCGCCAGTTCCTGTTTTGCTGATCAGAATGCCCGGTGTGGTGGGTGACTCCAGGCCACGCCAGACCGGCTAGGGAATCAGCACCGCAGTTCCATCAATGGCTCCGGCCCGGATGTCTGCAATGGCGGAATTTGCCTCGGACAGGCGGTAGGTCTGAACGTGGGTAGTGACCGGGTGACGGGATAGTTCCGCGAAGAAGAGCTCGCCGTCCTGGCGGGTCAGGTTCGCGACGGATCGCAGGCTGCGCTCGCCCCATAGCAACCCATAGTCAAAGGCCGGAATCCTGCTCATGTGGATACCCGCACAGACCACGCTGGCACCCTTGCGCACTGCGCGCAAGGCCAGGGGCACCAGGTCACCGACGGGCGCAAAGATCAGGGCAGCGTCCAGTGGCTGCGGCGGCAGCGCATCGGAGGGACCGGCCCAGCAGGCGCCCATTTGTCTGGCAAATCGCGCGCTGCTGTCATCTCCCCCTCGCACAAACGCATAAACCAGCTGTCCATGTCCCACGGCAATCTGGCACAGCACATGCGCCGCGGCACCAAATCCATAGAAACCTATGTGCTTGACCTGCGCCGCGCCGCTGAGGCGATACGCCCGGTAGCCGATGAGACCCGCGCATAACAACGGCGCAGCATGGATGTCGTCGTAACTGTCCGGAATGCGAAGGCAAAATCGCTCATCCGCTGCGGTGTACTGTGCGAAGCCCCCGTCGCGGTCATAGCCTGTGAATACGGGAACATCGCACAGGTTCTCCTGGTGGGATGCGCAATACGCGCAGGCTCCACACGTTCCGCCAAGCCATGGGATTCCTACCCTCTCGCCCATTTGCATCGTGCGAGCATCCGACCCGAGGGCAACAACACGCCCGACGATCTCGTGGCCCAGCACAGTACCAGGGCGGCGCAGCGGCAAGTCGCCATCGATGATATGCAGGTCTGTCCGACAGATTCCGCAGGCGGAGACCTCTACCAGCACCTCGCGCGGGAGCAGCGGGGGTGTTGGCAAGTCCGCCATGTGCAGCGGGCACCCCGGGGCCGGCAAGGTCATCGCGCGCATAACGGCTGCAGGATTTGACATGGGACTTCCTAAAACGGGGGCACGACGTTCCTCTGGCCCGGGATAACGTAGTAGGTGCGTATGGGCACTCCGTCGCGGTATATATGGAATGAGTCACTCCGCGAGGAGGACGCAAAAAGGGAGCCATCGGGGCCAATGAAATCGTTGATCGACCATATGTAAAGACCATCGGTACGACCCGAATCCATCGGGTTCCGCCACAGGTTGAACTGGCTCGGCCGGGTCATGCGGGCGGTTTGCGCAACGATGTCTGTGTCGGTGTAGTAGACGATCTCGGCGCTCAGTTGGTGGGACGGTGTGAGCGCAAATTTCCTGTCGGGATACTTTTTCAACTCAGATCCAAGCTCCCGCCATCCATGAAACGAATTCGTCGCGTCGGCGGCAGCCATTTCTTTTGAGTAGCGTTCCAGCGGAATGAGGTTGAACCTCGCGTGCAGCGTCACAACTGCCGACAACAGCAGGCTTGATGCAACCGCCACCGACCACAGCGAGCGTCGCACTCTTGAATCACCCGCCAGGCAAAATTGGGTGACCAGTATGCAAAACGTAAAGTAAGCGACCGCCGGCCAGTTGGGGCCTGCCACTTTCTTGAAGGACGACAGTCCAAAGAAAAAGATTACCGGGAGGGCGGCTGCCAGCAGAAGCAGCGTTTCTTTGTCTCGGCGAGAGGTCCAGACGATGCCTGCATAAATTCCCAGCAGCCACACCACGGGGCCGGTAACAAGAAGTTGCCCACCAATGTACTCGGCAACCTTGTCGAGTGAATACCCTTGCGCATCCAGACCGTTCTTCAGTTGGAAGGAGAAGGAGACCCATTCATGATGGCTGTTCCAAAGTACAACAGGAAGAAAGCAGAGAAGCCCGATGGCCACCGAAAGATAGGGGTAAATGGTTCTTAGCCACCGGCGATCATCGGTCAACAGGAGGTAGATCAACAAGCATGGCGCCATCAGAATCGCGGTGTACTTTGAAAGCAGTGCGAGGCCAAACGTCAGACCCAATACAAACCACAGCCAGGTCTTTCCGGTACGGATAATCTGCCAGAAAACATAGATGCTTACCGACCAGAAGAGCAGTACCGGAATGTCGGGGGTCATGACGATCATCCCCAGCATGGTCTGCGGATACACGTTAAAGAGGGCGACGCTGCCCGCAGCGACCTTTGCGCTCCTGAATAGTTGCATCGACAGATGCCAGATCAATCCGCTGATGAGCAGCGAAACGACCGTTCCGGAGAGCCTCACCCACAACTCCGCTTTCGAAAACAGCGTGGTCAGCCAAATGAAATAGGCGACCAGTGGCGGGTGGTCAAAGTAGCCGACGTCCAGATTCCGCGACCAGAGCCAGTAGTAGGCTTCATCCGGGTGAAGCTGCAGCTCCGCCGACAAATACAAGCGCCACAGCGCCAATACGCACACCAGAATGATTGCATTGCGTCTGGTCAGTATTCTTTCCAGGTAGGGGGGTTCAGGGAGCATTTCTTTTGTGTGCGAGCAATGGACAGACGGGCAAGATTGGCATTCTTGATCGGCTTAACTTCTTGGGCTTGACATTTGTCATTGTTGGCAGTCATTCGCGCGCTTTCGCTGGCCTCGATTGGGCGTGCCGCTTGCGAATTGTCAAAACCGGGCTGCTTGGCCGACCGCATCATCAAACCCTTTTTCTCAACTTGCCCAAGAGAGGTTCATATGCTCGACTCCCTGAAGTCCACTGGAAAGTCCATCGGCCGCGAAATCACGCGCGCGTGGTCGTCGGTGGCCGATGGATGGAGTGAAATGCTCAGCCGCAGCGGTGCCGCACTCACCCACTTCACGCATCCAAAGGAAGGAAAAAGGGCGGAATCGGAAGATGTCACCACCGCGTTTCCACGCTGGAGTGTTTTGGCAGGCGAGGTGGAGGAATCCGACAAGGACATTGTTGTACGGCTTGAAGTGCCCGGACTGGACAAGGAAAACTGTGAGGTATTGATCGACGGCAACATGCTCCGCTTGAACGGGTCAAAGCAGATGGAGCGCGAAACGGATACCAGTACCTACCATCTCATGGAGCGCGCCTATGGAACATTTCAGCGCACGATCATGTTGCCGCGCAGCGTGGATACCGAGCGGGCCAAGGCGAGTTTCAAGAACGGCGTTTTGACCGTGCGCTTGCCCAAGCTGGGAGCGGATGGCTCCCGATCCATCAAGGTCAACTGAGTGCCGGTGCCCGCAAATCAATACCAACCACTGGAGGAAGCATGCCCCAACAATCCGATGAAGAGTTGAAAGCGAACCTGATGGAAGTCCTGGACTGCATTCCCTCGGTCAATGCCTGCGACATCGATGTGCAGGTCGAGGGAGGCATGGTGACCTTGAACGGGCAAGTTGACACGCACCAGACCCGATTTCACGTGGAGCGACTGGCCCGGCGCGTCATCGGCGTGCGGGGGCTGAAAGTCAATATCCATCCAAAGGCCCTGGTCTTGAAAGGACAACCCCAGCACAGCGGGAAGTCCAGGCCATGAGCGGCAGTGACTGCCCGCAGTCGGTGCGTCAAACGCTTGCCCTGGTTCTTGCCGGCGGGCGCGGCTCCCGATTGCATGGACTAACGGAGCACTGTGCCAAGCCGGCGGTGCATTTTGGAGGTAAGTTCAGAATCGTCGATTTTGTGCTCTCCAACTGCATGAATTCGGGGGTACGCCGCGTCGGGGTGCTCACACAGTACAAATCGCACAGTCTGCAGCGGCATCTGCAGCACGGCTGGTCGTTCCTGCGCAGTGAGTTCAATGAGTTCATTGACCTGCTTCCGGCGCAGCAGCGCCTGTGTGAGGAGTACTGGTACCGGGGAACGGCGGATGCCGTGTTCCAGAACCTCGATATTCTGCGCAGCCACCACGCCAGCTACATTCTCGTTTTGGCGGGTGACCACGTCTACAAGATGGACTACGCGAGCCTCATCAACGACCATGTCGCGCGCGGGCTGCCATGCTCTGTGGCCTGCATCGAAGTGCCTTTGGCACAGGCCTCTGCGTTCGGCATCATGCAAGTCGACAGCAAGCGACGCGTCACACAATTCCATGAGAAGCCGGATAACCCAGTCGCCATGCCCGATCAGCCGGAGATGGCACTGGCCAGCATGGGCATCTACGTTTTCAATGCCCAGTATCTGTACGACGCACTCCAGGCCGATGCATCGGACCCTTGCTCCTGCCACGACTTCGGCAGAGACCTGATTCCGGCCATGGTCCAACGGGGCGAAGTCGGCGCACACCCCTTTGGTCTTTCCTGCGTCAAAACAGGTGCGGAAGCCGTGAACTACTGGCGCGACGTGGGTACCGTCGACGCCTTCTGGGCCGCAAACATCGATCTGACAGCCACCGTTCCCGAACTCGACCTGTATGACCGGAGCTGGCCGATCTGGACATGCCATGACACGCTGCCTCCGGCAAAGTTTGTCTTTGACGACGACGGGCGCCGCGGCATGGCGGTGGACTCATTGGTCGCCGGAGGCTGCATGGTTTCGGGTTCTATGGTCAGGCGTTCCGTGCTCTTTACGGGTGTTCACATCCACTCTTTTTGCAGCATTGACAATGCCGTAATTTTGCCGAATGCAGACATCGGGGCGCGATGTCGCTTGCGCAAGGTGGTGATAGACGAAGGTTGCCGCTTGCCCGAAGGAATGACCATAGGCTGGGACGCCAAGGCAGATGCACAACGCTTTTACCGCAGTCCTTCGGGTGTGGTGCTGGTGACCCGTGCCATGCTGGATGCGCTGGAGAAGGCATCCGATGGCC
>Ga0208636_100079_pt1 | contig 60137 bp, 51 predicted proteins | sample LakWasM103_HOW12_2_FD_183921 | JGI IMG/M metagenome (GOLD analysis project Ga0208636, IMG submission 183921) | Freshwater sediment methanotrophic microbial communities from Lake Washington under simulated oxygen tension - Sediment Metagenome... | ecosystem: Environmental > Aquatic > Freshwater >... | reverse complement strand
AAACCGCAGCATGGCAAGAAAAAAGAAACGCTATTGCTCGACCTATGGAATGGCGATTTAATAATGAGGATGCGCGGGTGAAATTGAAGAAGCTATACCCGACATTATAAAATTGACTGAGTACTAGGAGAGATAAAAGAACATTTGGCTCGTTTCGATTTGCTGCGCGAACATTACGAAGTCGACATTGCACGATTAATGGCTATAAAGGAAAGTGGATCAATGTTTGCCTATGTCCAGCAGGCTCCATGTCCTCTATGCGGCGCACCACCAGAGACCCAGCACGTCGTGGAAGCATGCGATGGCGATGTCGCAGCAATTGTGCAAGCGGCATCTGCTGAAATCCTAAAAATTACAAGACTTAGGGTCGAACTGGCCGACACTGTTGCCGAACTACATAGTGAGACATCGAAGCTTATAAAAGACCTTGACGCCAAGAACGACGAGTATGACCTCATCGACTCGGAGATTCAGGAAATAGTCGCCCAACAGGTCGGTGATATGCGCGTGGCATTTTCGGTACTCGTGGAAAAACGAGCGAGCGTACAAAAGGCTATCGAGCTGTATACTCGAGTGACAAGACTAGAAGAGCGAAAGCTTGCTCTTTTGCAGGAAGGTGAACAAATAGGGGGTCGCCATCAGGTTGCTACTGGTATTCCAACTGCCGTTGCTCATTCTTTGTCGATGAAGGTTTCGACTATCCTGAAGGCATGGGATTTTCCCGGCGATTGCCACGTCCATTTTGACAAAGTCTTAAGTGACTTCGTTATCGACGGTAAACCACGTGGCAGTCGCGGTAAAGGTTTGCGTGCAATAACCCATGCGGCCGTTTCAATCGGATTACTGGAATATTGTCAGGAGTACGGCCTGTCACACCCCGGCTTCGTGGTTCTTGATTCCCCCCTACTGGCTTACTTCAAACCCGAGGGTGCTGACGATCTCGCTCTACAAGGTACGGATCTGAAAGAACGTTTCTATAACTATCTCGTGGAGCATCATGCTGCCGAAAGCCAGGTAATAATCATCGAGAACCAGCATCCGCCGTCATGCGTCGAAGATCAGCTTGCAATGACGGTGTTTACTGGCAATCCGAATGAAGGACGTTTCGGCCTACTTTGATAGCTTATTGAATTCGCCTAACGAATAAGGTTAGATTGTGTGAGCGAAGCGAACCACAATCTGAACCGTTTGTTGGACAAGCCCGGCCTGTTCAGCGGTGGTCGAAAAATACGAAAAAGTAAGGCTTGACAAGTCATGATTTTTAAGATATTTAGAAAATATCTTTTTTGAGGCGGGTTTCTAAGAAAATCAACGAGTTGGACTTTATGCATTTTTGTGTGATTTCCATGTTAAGGAGTGTAACTCGAACCCCTGGTTTAGACAAGATGCAAATTAATGCTTCAATTGAGCCAGTTCGTTTAGGGTGTTAAAGTCATAATTTGGATGTTGCACTCTTTTGACTTCGACTAAGCCCGCTTTCTCCGCATTAGCGGCTTCGTCCAACAAATGGTTGCAGTCGGCTCCTGCTCCACCTTCGCTAGGCAGTAGCGGCTTAACACATCCAGAAATTCGCCAGCCTGTCGTCATTCTGCGATAATCCTTGTGATGTATTTTCTATTTGCGCACACTTTTAAAAATATGCAAGTCCAGTTAGATCGCAATCACTGATCAGCAACCTGATATAGAGTATTTATTTTCAAAATCTTAAGAAGACACAGAATATCCGAGAATACGATTTTAGTTTCTCCGCTTTCGATACTTTCAATTAATGTAGCTTCCAATCCCGTCATATTTGCAAGTTGTTGAATAGAGTGTAACTGTACGATTCACGAGCCGATTTAATTGCAGACGAGAACTCGGTAAATACTCCATTCGATACACTATCTTGGTTTATAAAATTATTAGGCTTTGGTGGTTTGTCAGGTTTATTAATCCACTCCCAGTTAGATGAATAATGTTAAGGATTGCACTTTCAGCGATCTTCATCAGGTTCAAGCAAAATATTAAAACTCGTTGATCAGTTAATTCTTCAAAAGATAATTTAGAGTCGAGAGCATGAATGCATTGCCAGGCGTTTGTGCTCCGATCGTTTCTTGGATTCGGGCTTTAATCTGGGTCTCGGCAATCCCTGCATGATTGGCAGCCAGTATTAGCGATTTATAGGCATCCAATACATCGGTTGCTGTGATTTGGTATCCATAACCACGTGACATCCAGTAGAGTGCTGTGAGTCCAGCAGATACCGCAAAGCCTGGTTGTTGTTCAGCATAGTCGCGAGCCGCCCGCACCAGTGTTCGCGGATCAGTCGGCGATTGACTGGCTAACTCAATGGCTAAGTCAAACAAGCCCGCGTCTTTGGCAGCAGCAAACCATTTGCCTTCAGAGCCGGGTTGACTGGCTACAAGGTCGCGCAAAATATCTGCGGCTGGTTTATGGGGATATTTTTTGACGATAGCACGGAAGGTGGCCAAGTGGGTGGGACCTTGATTAGCTTCCAGCGCACAGCGGCTGTAGGCTTCTTCGTAAAGTCCCGATGACAGCAGGATCTCCTCACAAGTGCGAGCAATCACTGACACCGGATCGTTGATGCCTTTGCTATCTTCGGCGTAGCGGATCGCTTCGGCTTTTTTACCCATGGCGACTAGCGCCTTTACGCCCCAACGTCGATTCCACCACATATTGAAGGGTGCTTTATCCAAAAGTGTCAGTAAGTCTTGATGACGGCCTGCTGTATAAAGTGCAGAAAAGCAGGCAGCCATGCCGCTGAAATGACCGTGACCGGAAGACTGAGGTGCCCAAATGCGCTCAATCACAGGCGCAAACTCATCGGCCCAACGGGATGCCGTATCCGGTGTTACGCACAGATCACCCCAGTGGTCGCCTAATGATTCGATGTAAGGCATCTGGTCATCCTGAATAGCTTCCCATAAGCGTTCCAGCCAACGGTCGCGAACCGGTTGTTCCACCTTGGCTTTGGCAATAATCGGCACCAAGGTTTCAATAGCCCGATTGACCATAGTGCCTATGGCACCGGACGAGCTATCAACTTCTTCAATGGCAGGCGATATTTTCTCCAAAAAGAGAACGGCACCTTCGGCAGCCAGCGCCGGTTCCTTCTTGGCCACTTGTTTGATTTCAGTTAACGCTTCTTTGATGCGTTGAATCGGTTTATCGGATTTCCAACCGAAGGCGTGGTAACGAAACCGTGGAGCGAACTGCCATTTGTAGGCGGTCATGCTGAATGTTAGTAAATGTTGCCCAAGAAATCCTTCTTGCCAATCTCCACGCCGTTATGACGCAGAATCGCGTATACGGTGGTTACGTGGAAATAGACGTTGGGTAGAACAAAATCGAACAGGTAGGGCAAACCTTTGAAGGTGACCGTTCTGTCGTGCATCGGCAATGTGATAGTTTTATCCTCGGAACCGTCAACCTGTTCGGGCTTGCAAGATTCAAGCAGTGCAACAGTCTTATCGAGTCGTGCTAACAGTTCAGGAAAGGTCGATTCATTGTCTTCATACTTCGGTGGCTCAAGACCTGCAAGACGAGAAACTGCGCCTTTGGCAACATCGGTTGCGATCTGAACTTGCCGTGAAAGTGGAAACATATCCGGGTAGAGACGCGCATTGATCAGAACGGACGGGTCAATTTTCTTTGCCTCGGCATGAGCGGCTGCTTTTTCGAGGATTGACCGCAAATTGGTCAGGCTACGAATAATGGGCGGAACAGATGCAACATACATGAAATTCGACATGGTGAATTCTCCTGAATCATTGAGGTACTTAATCAGCGTATAGACGGCAGAGTATCAGACATGTTCTAACCCAGGGCAAGTGAAAACCCAAAAAATACAATTGTGGGGACTGTATTGTTAACATAGCAAAAACATTTCTAGGTTATTGTCGGCAGCAGAATTTTACAACCTGGAGCATACAAAGACATTGAGCAGGTCAAGAGATCTGGTTGAGGTGGTGCATACCTTGAAGCAGATTATTTCCATCAAGGGCTGATGACGACCGAATGCTTACGCGAGCATCTGAATTAAAAGACAATTCGGGGCGAGGTAGTGGTTCAGTTTTGGCAAAAGTAGCAGCACTAGCACCAGTGGTTTTAAGCGAGTAGTGAAGTAGAAGAAAAACAAAAAGACTTCCAAGGCCGTTAAGCCCTGAAAGTCTTCAAGTCACTTGGTTAAGCGGTTCAGTTAGATGAATCAATCGCATGATAATTGACCAGCTTTTCCTCTTTTACGGTTCAGGTTAACGTTACTGGCAATGGCCGCTGATGCGAACAGCGTGGATGAGATGATGAATTCACCAGAAATAAAGCCAAGCAGGCCGGTTATAAATACCGTTCCGGTTAAAATATCTTTTTGAAAGTCGTTCATGGGTAAGTCCACATATAAAGTTGAATGGTTTTTTTCATACTACAAATTAATAATAGTGACGATTCCTATTGTTGACAATGGCGCTAGGAATATATGGATTGTTTCCTAATTGGATGCATTAAATTCATAATCTATTCATATATACCAGGTAGGGCGTTAAAGATTTAGTGTCGGAGTTTTTTCTTGATGGTATTTGGAGGGTGTAAATAATTCCGTTCACAGGGATTGGGAGCTGACTTATTGATAGACTGAAAAAAATTTTTCATAAAATAGCTCGTTTGCTCGGAAAAGCAAGGTTAAGCCGGGCGGTGCTAAAACAGAATGGCAGGGCAGAGGGTTAGGGAACTAACGGGATGAGGTGAGCGCCGAGGCCGCCCAAGCCAACGGGAATAAGGGCAGCAACGCAAATTTTCAGGCCGCCACTAACGACAGTGGCATAACCTGCTAATATAAACCCTCTATATAAGGGAGTTAAACGATGGTCAAATCAGAACTGCTGCAGGCGCTCAGCGCCAAGTTACCTGAACTTCAGGCGCGGGACGTGGAAACGGCGCTCAATTGCCTGCTGAAACAGATGGCGGATGCCCTGGCCCTGGGCGAGCGCATTGAAATCAGAGGCTTTGGCAGTTTTGATTTGCGGCGTCGACTGGCCAAGTTGGGGCGTAACCCAAAAACCGGGGGCGCGGTTTATTTGGCGGCTACAGTGGTGGTTCACTTCAAGCCGGGCAAAGAAATGCGGGATAGGGTGAATGCCGCGCGTGAAAAATGCGGCATCATGGAATGATTATTTGTTGGACAATAAGTCCGATTGGAATGAGTCCTCTGGTTCTTTGTGGCTCAGTTATAACGTATTCTTTTTATTAACCGTAGTAGACATCGATAGTTTTTATGAACGTAATACATGGAGCTTGGATTCCCAAAAACACACAAGACTTCATTCAATCGGGGGATTTTTACCTGTGGGTAGAAAGCGACGAGGTTCAGAATCAGGTAAAAAATGCGCTACATCCGCAGCACTTACCCGAAAAGCCCTGTTTAGAGTTTTTAAAAAGTGACACGCTGTCAGCCCCCATTAGTGCAGGGCAGGGTGCATTGTTACCGCTACTTTTTCCTACCTTTGAGGATAAACCTCTGCCATCGCCTGAGCTGCAGCGTGTAGAACCTGATGAGCCGGTGACTCTGCAAAACTGGCAGGTATACGGCTATCCGTTGCAAACGCCTATAAAAGCGATTAACAACATCCATTTTTTGTGTTGTTTTCAGGCTGGCAATAATAGCCGTATCGGTAGCGACTTGCTGTTTTGGTATTACTTTAGCCAATCGTTAAAACAAATTATCGCCAAGGATCAGTATATTCCGCTGCTATTGAGCAGAAAAACTGGGAAGAACATTGAGCTGTATCGGCGTTGGCAAGCGGTATCCAGTCACTATGAGGGCTTGATACAATCAGCTATTGCACAAATGCCGGTTGCTTGCTGTCAGCAGTATCAACCCGAATCGTTGTTACGGCATTTTGCTGAAGTGGTCATTGATGAACTGCTAAGCACAGCAGCACTTGAGATGCCGCAGATTTTTACTAAAAAAGTTCAGTACGATTTTTTAGAAACAATCTTGTTGGAAAAACAAACAGCTGAGCCGCTTAGAACCAGCCAGCAACTACCCGATGAATTTAGACACTGGCAGCAATGGCAGCAAAAGCTGTTGGGAGTTGAGGCGCAAAGTACCCTGCACTTAGGCTTGCAATTACTGGAAGCCGATGCCGAGGCTATTGACCAGTGGCGTTTGGTTTTCTTTCTGTCCTCACACAAAGACCCATCGCTTAAATTGGATTTGGCTGATTTTTGGGCAGATAAAAATCACTTTCATGAGCTGTTACAGCAGCAATTCGGTCAGGCGATTGAACAGCAAATCTTAATTAATCTGGCGCAAGCCGCACGTATTTATCCCAAGCTATGGCAGGGCATGGAAGGCAGCGAGCCTGATAGTGTGCTGCTCAATTTGGATGAAGCCTTTGAGTTTCTGAAAGAAAGCGCATGGATATTAGAAGATGCCGGTTTTAAAGTCATTATTCCTGCGTGGTTGACACCCAAAGGTCGCCGTCGAGCCAAGGTTCGCCTACGTTCCGGCGGGAAAGCCAAGTCTGCATCAGCCAGTGCGCAATCCTATTTTTCTATGGAGACACTGACTGATTACCATTATCAGCTGGTCATCGGCGATGAAGCGTTAAGTCCTGAAGAATGGCAACAGCTGGTGGATGCCAAAACACCATTGATACATTTTCGCGGTCAATGGATGGAGCTGGATCGCGATAAAATGCAGGAAATGCTGGCCTTTATACAACAGCAAAATGACACTGTACCGGAAATGTCGGTGCAGGAATTATTAAGGAAATTAGCCGAAGAAGAGGATGGTTTTGAACTGGATGTTCACGATAGCTTGGCACAGATGCTGGCAAAATTATCCGATAGCAGCCAATTAGAACCCATAGCCAATCCTGAAAAACTTAACGCAGAACTGCGAGATTATCAAAAACGCGGGGTAGCTTGGTTGCGTTATTTGGAAAGCTTAGGCTTAAACGGTTGTTTAGCTGATGACATGGGCCTGGGTAAAACCATGCAAGTCATTAGCGTACTAGTGTTGGAGCGCGAGCAAACCCAGATAGGTCCTACGCTGCTTATTGCACCCACATCCGTGATTGGCAACTGGCAAAAAGAAATTGAAAAGTTTGCCCCGCATCTGACCACGCTGATTCATCATGGCAGTGACCGTGAACAAGATGTCAAATCATTCAAACAGCTGTGCTTGCAGCATGATTTGCTGATTACCTCTTACACGCTTGCGCGTAAAGACAGCAAATTACTGGGTGGATTGCAGTGGCGGCGCATCGTGCTGGACGAGGCGCAAAATATTAAAAACCCAAAAGCAGCGCAAACCAAAGCCATTTTAAAACTCAATGGCGATTCCCGTCTGGCGTTAACCGGTACGCCGGTAGAAAACCGCTTAATGGATTTATGGTCTATTTTTAATTTTCTAAACCCTGGTTATTTAGGCAAGCAAGCACAATTTCGCAAAACCTACGAGTTGCCGGTACAGCGTGACAATGACCCGATACAGTCGGCTATCTTGAAAAGACTCATCCAGCCGTTTATTTTGCGGCGTTTGAAAACCGACAAAACGATCATCAAAGATTTACCCGATAAAATTGAAAACAAGATTTATTGCAATCTCAGCAAAGAACAAGCCTCCTTGTATGAAGTGGTGGTAAACGATGTGGTTGCGCAATTGGAGGAAACCGAGGGTGTCCAGCGCCAAGGCTTGATGCTGTCCACCTTGATGAAATTGAAACAAATCTGCAATCATCCGATGCAGTTTTTACAAGATGGCAGTGCGTTTACCCCGGAACGTTCGCATAAGCTTGAGCGCATCGGCGAAATGCTTGAAGAAGCGATGGAGCAAGGTGATAGTGTTTTAGTATTTACCCAGTTTACCGAAATAGGTGAACACCTGGAGCGTTATCTGGCAAAGGAAAAACACTATAAAACCCATTATTTACACGGCGGCACGAGTCGCATTAAACGTGAACAAATGATCAGTGATTTTCAAGACCCGGAAACAGGTCCCACTGTTTTTATTCTATCGCTCAAAGCGGGCGGTGTAGGTATCACCTTGACCCAGGCCAATCATGTATTTCATTTTGATCGCTGGTGGAATCCTGCCGTTGAAAACCAGGCCACCGACCGGGCATTTCGTATCGGTCAGAAAAAGAATGTCTTTGTGCATAAATTTGTAACCTTGGGCACCTTGGAAGAGCGCATCGATCAAATGATTAGCGACAAGCAAAAAATGGCCGACAGCATCGTCGGCAATGACGAAAGTTGGTTAACCAAACTCGACAACCAGGCGTTTAAAGAACTGATTGCACTTAACAAACACAGTGTTATGGAAGATTAACATGAGCAAGTATGCAAAGACCTGGTGGGGACAACGCTTTATAGCCGCTCTGGAAGATTTTACTGACAGCGGTCGTCTGGCCCGTGGACGCTCCTATTCCACCGACAACCGTATCAAGCAATGGATATTACAGAAGGGTAAAGTCGACGCAAAACTGCGTGGCAACATCAACCCCTATTTTGGCGTTTACAAAGAGCCGACTTATAAAGTCAGTGTGCAAATGACGCATCTATCCGAGGCTCAATGGCAAAAAATCATTCAAAAACTCAGGCTACGAGCCAGTTTTATTGCCAGATTGTTGCTCAATGAAATCCCGGAAAACATTGAAACCGTCTTTGCTGAGGCCGGTGTGCATTTACTACCCAAGGACTATCGAGATTTTAAAGTAGCCTGCGATTGCCCGGATTACGAAGTCCCGTGTAAACATATTGCCGGTGTTTGCTATCGCTTGGCCGGGCAATTAGACCAGGATCCGTTTTTATTATTTGAAATGCGTGGTCTGGCACCCGAAAAGTTGTTACGGGAATTAGCCAACTCACCCTTAGGCAAAGTGTTAAGTGATGCTAAAAGCAACGCCACAGTTGAACTCATGCCGGTGGATAGTTTTTACACTCGTCCGGTACTCACAGAGCTCCCCCAGGAAATCAGCCTAAAAAGCTTTTGGCAGGGACAGCAGCCTTTGCCGAAAAGTATAGAACCCAGTCAACCGGCGATTATTCCAGCCATGTTAATTAAAAAAGGCGGAGATTTTCCCGGATTTTGGCAAAAGCAAAACTCATTCATTGAGGTCATGGAAGATTTTTATATCAGGATGCGCAAGAATACCTTGAAAGGCCTATGAAGAAACTGGAGCAGGAAATACCCAAACTCAAGGGCGAAATCACTAAACCCAACACAAACCGAGCAAGATGGATAAGGATTCTGCCGAGAACGGTAATGGGGATGACAGCACCCCTTCAAAACTGCTAAAAAGTGTGTAAAGTCTTATCCAGGGCGAGGATGTCAATCTTCAGCAAGCGTAGAGAAATCCCATGGGCATGACTGGACGCAATCGGCCACGAAAGTGGCAAAAGGTTCAAGATCCTGATCGACACTGGCAGACTCCAGCGCGGCCATGTATCGATCGCGATCCTCAACCCGAATTACGGTCCACGGATAGCCTCCCGAGGCTAGCATCAAGTTCATCGTGAATCTGGCCATGCGACCATTTCCATCCATGTAGGGGTGTATGAAGGCGAATAGCCAATGACCCAATACTGCACGCACAAAGGCATCGTCTTCGGCATCAAAGCACTCTTGCAATGCCGTCATGCCGTCTCTTACATAGTCATAGTGCGGTGGCGAATGAAGCGAGCCACGCAGAAAAACCATATGTCGTCGATAGCCGACCAAATCGCGGCTATTAAGAATCCCGGCATCCACCGAGGGCATGAACAGCTTCTGAAACCATTTCTGATGACTGTCGGCAAATAGCTTAGCAGCTGCCTGCTGGTTCCGCCTTTCCGTGAAAGCTGCTCCAGCTGATTCCTTCACAAGCTCGAAGGCTTCAAGATAGCCACGAGCCGCCATGGCATCGATTTGCTGCTTATCTTCCGGATTAGTTTCAGGACTCCATAACCCTTTTGCTACTTTCTCGATGAGTTCATGAGTCACTCGGTAACGCTCGATGGATAAGCTGTGATAGGCATCATTTATTTTAGTGGCTTCGACCTGATCCAAGTAGACTGCATCTGAAATATCAGAGGCTGTAGCCCTTGGGCGCTTGGTCAAAACAGTCCGGCGATGCTTGCCCCAGAGCATTTTTATCCGAGCATAAAGTGGAGTCTTGTCAGGTGAGCCAAGCATGTAAATGGGTGGCGTTTCGAACGGGTTATTTTCAGTCACTTTAATATTGATCCCTGACAGTTGACTGACGATGCTGTTGGCGAAATCGTTTCGGCCAATAGCTCGGGAGGCTGCTATGACTCTGCCAATCCCGCTGACATTGACGTCAACCAAAGCAGCGATAGCGCTTGGGTCATTAAGGGTACCTAAGACAAGTTGCGCCTCTTCGGGGTGCGTCCGGAATATATTGGGCGTCAACACGACCAAGCAATAGGGTGCCGACATGCATCGCAGACCTTCCACATTGACGATGTACTCCTGTTTCGGAAAGTTATTCCCACCAGGGTACATGACTAGCGAATGTTGGTATGCCAACTCCTGTATTTGACTCTGGTTGGTTGCCAAAATAACGTTCACCTGTCTCGGAACCAGGTTGTACCGTGAGTGTCTAAGCAGAGAATACTCTGCTGTCAGGCAATACTTATTGTCGAAGCGATCCTTCAAATAATGGGCAAGATATTCCCAGAAGTTGGCATAAAACAAGGTAGTATCACCCTGATCCGAAGAAGGATCCGACACAAAATACCAGCCTTTCAGAACTTCCCGCAGAAACCTTTTTTCAAGAAGCAAGACCCGTGTCGAATTCTTGAGTTGGTTACCACGAACAACGCCATGGTCTGATCCGATAATTTGACGCAGCTCCTCAAGCGCTTTTGCTAATTTTTGCTGCTCGCTTAATCGTGGGCGACCCATGTTGCATGCCTCATAGATAGATTTACATGTTTTGGTTAAATAAATCTACATGTTTTAGTTAATTAAATCTACATGTTTTGTTGGAATATATCTCAATAGGCAGACAAACCCTGTGTTCTACATGAATGAGAGCGGCGGGCAGCGAGGAGGGGAAAAGCTGTTTGCTTTGCCTTTCGCCCTTCGCTGCTTCATGGGATGGGGGCGGTGATGACAAAAGCGCAAAAACGATTTTATTTTTGGCCCGTTGCGAACAGTGCCCAAGGCATGCCCAAAAATGGCGGCAAAACTTTTTTCATTTGACGCACCCGCTAATCCGTCGTGTAGCATTATGAACCCCGGTCTGCTTTTGGCAATAATACGAGTATCCTGAGTGGCGGCATCGAGTTTGATGCTGGCCGAACGCTGATATTGCGGTTATTGTGGATTAAACTGGTATTTGCGGGATAGAGCTAGAGGGGAGGCATTTGGAGTCGAGGAATCTGGGCGTTATCTGTCCAAACAAAGCTTGGAAACGTTTGCTCGGGATTCGTTTGATTTTCTTGAATGGTGTGATTGGGCTCGCCGCTCCTGGCAAGAAGTTGAGTATACAAGTGACCGGATCAATGGTTATCAAAAGCACATGGAGGCTGGCACCTGGCCGGCTAACCATAGAAGCTTTGCCGCGCGTACTATCAACAGACAAATCGACGAAGCCTGTTATTTTCTCAAGTGGGCAGGACAGAAGGAGCTATGGCCATCATTCAAGCTAACAATACGTACAGTTAGCCGGGTACGGCTCGCAGTCACTATTCATAGGAAATCGTTACCAGAGTTGGGAGGATCCGCGCCGACCCAATAGTATTGAACATGTAAAGCAGCGCACTGATGACATTATCCAGAAGGTACGGTTGGCGATAGCTACAATAGAAGACGAAATAAAATTGAACGGCAGCATCTACCCAGAAAATGCGGGTCGCCTGATCCAATTTGAAGTGTGTCGCCGTGTCGGTATAGCAAAAATTACGCTACAGCCCCTCGCATAAAGAAACAACCAAACTAGAGGTGGACAGGTGGGTTGTTGATCATCATATCAAACGCAAACCGGAGGTACGCAAGGCAGTAACTGAATGCGCAAATTTCTGGAAAGTCGAACATGCGAAAGTTGCCAGTTGCCAGTCAAATCTGCATCTATGAATTGCAGCTAAACGAAAAAACATTGAAATCAGAAAACTGAAAGAGGAAAACAGAGTACTGCGCGAATAGCTCGCGCTGGCTGGGTCAAGCAAAATTATAGCACCACTGCAACCAAGGGAGAATAATTTGCCCCAGCCAAGCGTAACCTGAGAGCACCTGGATCAATGCTGTCATTAACAAATTATAGATGCACTGTTGTAGATGTTCAGCGTACTCAAGTCACTTCGTAGTCTCTCTACCACCGCTCCACAACGCAAATTAGTCCGGCAGGCGTCCAGATGAGGGATACCGCTGGCAAGCCGCCCGCATCCTCGGCAATGTGGCGCAGAGTTTCACGGTCAATGCCGGAATGTGGGCCGCCGGACGGATGGCTATGCCACGTACCGATGAACGTCAGATACCCCACTGAAGTGTCATGTGCATTACGCAACCCTTGAACCAAACCTGCCGTGCCTAGTACGAAACACATCCGCTCCCTGATGCTATCTGGTGGCGCATCGATAATTCCCGCAATCGTGATGGTGCGGTTTTCGTAGGAAATACGACCCAGTAGTGCTCCACCAGTTTCTTTTGATGCCCATTTATTAACGTCAGCATTGATCGCCTGAACGACCGGGTGCAGAACCCGAACCTTCCAGCCTTCATCTTCCAAGGCATCCAATACCGTAGTGGAACCGAGCATCGTAGTGATCCATGACATTCCAACGTTAGCGGCATCCGCAACCCCGACACAAAGCTGCGCGTCCTTCGGAAGCCCGTCCACCAGCCAGTGTTCCAGTTGGATGCCTGCTAGCGCTGCTGTGCGTGAAACAATGGCATCAGACATAGGCGAAGTTAGGGAGCTGCAGTTGTCTCCTACGAAAACTCGCGTGGGATCGGAGCTATCCCCAGCGATGCTTGCTCGAAGTGTCGTGTCGAATCGGCAGCGTTCGAACAAAAAAGCGGTAATGTCATCGACACGACAGCCCCTCCCGCTTCCTTCAAGTAACACCACAGCACTACGTCCCTGTCCATACATCATGACACGGACTAAACGTGCGGCGGAATCATATAGAGGGGTAGATACCGATTCTGCTGCGAGTACCTTGAGCGACGCCGTCGCATCCACAATAAGCAAGGTATCTTTGGATATAACTTTGTCGAATTGATTGGAATCAATAAGTACAGGAACGACATCAGTGTCAAAGGCACGGGCCTGAATGTGCGACAACTGCGCGAATGCGGTTTTTATCAGCTCCGCCTTGCGTGGCGGCACCAAGACGGAATGCCCATCCACGAGTGCATGCCGCGCTACGTTATGAGGCGACATGAATTCGTTGTCCACAAACGTCATGTCGCCGAATCCCGCACGCCCGAGGTGCAGCGCGATCTTGGAGCCTAGGCTTCCACAGCCGAGCATCACTATATGCTTGGATGTATCCGCAGTTGCCAAGCCGGACGTATTGGCCAATAGCTTTGCAGACAGCGCGTGGGCGTGAAAGGCGGCATGCACCGTCGTCTCCCGCTTGAAGGGTGATTCCGCAGAATATTCGTAGCGAACTACATAGGGTAGGATCTCGGTACTTCTGCTAGGCGATCCAACGAGCGACACTGGCCGTTGCACGATGAATACCACGATCACATATAAACCATGTATCCAAGTACGTGGATCTTGTTTTGTGTCCAAGACTGAATGGCTGTAGTAGGCGTCCAGGCACTTTGTCAGGGCCGAGCTGTCGATACCGAGCTCTGTTGCTCGAATAAAAAGGGTGTTGAGGTCGAACACCGTCTCCGGCTGGTAATCTCCGACCACGTCCGGCACACGGACAATTAACGTCGCAGCATGACCTAGCCCCCACTTACCCCACCGATCATCGTGAGTAATTTGATTGAAAGTGGGGGCGGCCTGCGCTGTTAGCTCAGGGTCGAGGATCGCGTATAGGCCGCTGTCTATAGTTATGTAACTTGCGTTGACCAAAAGAATCGAGCCATCGGTTGGGGCTGCGGCTGCGACCTGTTCTGCGCTGAAAATCACGGTAGACGGACAACTGTCCCGACGTGTCGGCTCCCAGCCCTGCTCCAGATCAATCAGCGCACCAGCGGCTGCTTTGTGCAGCCAATCGATAAGTTGGTCCACGATGGCATCTAGGCCAAACCGGTGCAGTACCTCATCCAGCGATCCTTCGAACAGACACGGTGAAACAAGCTGCCCCGGCAAATGAGGGTTGATGTGCGGCAAATTGAGTGGGAAATCTTCGCGCAACAGCACGCGAGGAGCCGAAAGGGGCCAATTCTTGCCGAAAGACAAAAAGCAGGTCTCGATGGCACGAACACCAGTGGCGGACACGCCGTTCCCGCAGCACCTACTCGGCAGTTCGACTTCCACATCCACTTCGATTAGTGTGGTTTCGCCTTCAGTACTCGGTTCACCGACTCTAGCAAGCCCTCGGTGACGAGTGAGCTGATAAATTGCATCGTTAATGGAGTCAGTCATCATTTTATCCATGCGGCATAGGTGTACGTGCCGCAGTGATCACGGCGGCCGCCCTGGATCCGCTTTCCTTTTTTGACGGTGGCTGAACACCCAGTGCTGTCACGGTAAAAACAAGTGGCTCCACCGCTTTGGTGTCAGGGTATTCTCCCGTGCAGTAGAAACGGTCTTTTGCGTTGCCCACAATTGCCAGATACTCACGCTTTGCACGAATGCAGGGAGGATCCTTTTCGTCATCAGCAATCGGCTTACAGCTTGCTACTACTATCGCTCCTTTACGGGCTTGAGACAATGCACTCCGAGAGTCAGTATCGGTCTTGGCCTTTTCGCCATAGTCCGACCAACTGTCCAAGGAAAGCGAATGCCAGGAACAATGGTGGGGCGCTAGCAGAAGATCGTATTCAAGCACATCGGATTCATGCTTATGGCGTTGCCACAGACGATTCCAGATGAACACCTCTGCATCGCCACCAGTGAGAAATTTGACGCCATCCGGGGTCTGCGCATCAGCGGCAAGCGTAATGTTCATGATCACACTTGACTGGTTCTTAGCTAAAGACTCTTCCACTTCTTCATCGTTTTGAGCATCGAGAGGGCCCAGTAAACAAGCCGAGAAAAATTCGGACTGCTTACCGTTGATCACGGAAAAACATTCATTCACTTTTTTTAGGATGGGGCCAAGGTCATCCGTTTTGCCGTCGATGTCCTCGCCCATAACCAAGATACGGTCACCATCGATAACTGAAAAGTTCTTGTCACGATTCACTGCGATGCGTCGCCGCGCTTCCGAGTTGAAAGCCTTGGCATCTTCACACAATGTATGCGTCTTGCTTGCGCGACGGAACACAATGGGGGAAGACCATATCTCACGGATTACGATCTTCTTGTCCTTGTAGTCTTTCTTATCATCTGGGTAATCGTTCAATGACCCGAGATGAAAATGTCGAGTCAAACCTCGGCAATGATCCTCATCTGGATGGCTCAGCAAAAAGGCGTCGACGTACGGCCGACCATTCTCATCTTTCTTCAGCCTGTCCCGCAAGCCCTTAGCAACGTCGTGCGTGTCGGTATTGGAATTATCAGCATCCATACGAATATGCATATCGATCAGCAACGTAGTAGCATCGGCGTCGCCGAATTTAACAAGAGTCATGTCACCGTTATCGACGGGAAAGAAAGTAATGGTAGTAGGCATGTAGGAGCTCCGGTAGACCGAGAAAGAGTTATCGTGTATACTTAATATACGCTTAATTTTTATGTTAGTCTATTTTTTATACTCATTACCCATGCAAAAACATTTACTTCACGACGCAGAGCTTTCAGCATCCAAAGGAATGAACTGGAGCCAAGAACGTCGGCTCCAGTTCATCGACTTTCGTCTACGCTGGGAGGGTCGTATTAATCGAACAGACCTCACGGAATATTTTGGCTTATCGATTCCTCAGGCTTCCCTCGACATCTCAAAATACATCGAACTTGCGCCAACTAACTTGGTCTATGATCGTAGTTCAAAGACATATGTTGCGACATCACAATTTTGCGCGCTCTACCAACGAAGCTCAGCTCAACACTATTTGGCTGAACTGCTGGCGATGAAGAGGGGGATCATAGAGCCAGCTACCAGCTTCATCGGATCTTCCCCCGAGGTGGACTGGACTCCTTCGCCATGGCGAACGATCAGTGAACCAACAGTGGAAGCTCTGGTCAAAGCAATACGGGAGCGTTTGTCAGTCCGTATCCGCTATCAGTCGATGACATCCTTAGAAGAGTCACACCGACTACTGTCTCCGCACGCCCTATGTAATGATGGTTTTCGTTGGCATGTGCGATCCTATTGTCACAAGAAGCAGCGCTTCAGCGACTTCGTGTTGGCACGCATCCTCGATATAGACGGCTTTGAGCCAAGCGATGTTGATCCTGGTAAAGACTCACAGTGGCAAACGATTCTCATACTGATACTGACCCCGCACCCGGATTTACCTCCTGCGAAGAAGAGAGTGTTGGAGCTGGACTACGGCATGACGGATGGAGAGGTTCAACTTCCATGCCGCCAGGCTTTTCTCTTTTATACCCTGAGACACCTTGGTCTACACACAATAGGTGAGTCAGACCCACTCGCCCAACAAATCATCCTAAAAAATCGCGATGAGATACAACCATACATCGACGGTTTAACTTCCTAAGCATAGAGCAGCCATGACAAATATTTTTGAACTATTCAAAGATCCATATGAACGTAAAGCGCGTGCGGTACCAGGTTTGTTGGTTGCCCTACCATTGATGGTTCCACTGCTTTGCGTTTACGGCGCGAAACACCCAGCACTCACCGGCGTTATTGGTCTGCTCGGAAGTTGTGGCGCCCTTTATGCGCTTGCAAGTGTAGTACGTGGTCGCGGCAAGAAACTTGAGGAGACTTTGGTGAAGGAGTGGGGCGGCATGCCAACAACCATAGCACTGCGTCATCGAGATGCGTTCTTGGACAGTATCAGCAAGCAACGCTACCACGACGCGATCTCAACTAAGCTGGGAATCCCTATGCCGACAGCGGAAGAGGAAACATTAAACCCAGCCAAGGCCGATGATACCTACGTTGGCGCTACCAAGCGACTTCGTGAATTAACACGCGGCGACAAACAACTATTGCTCAAGGAGAATATCTCGTATGGTTTCCACCGCAACATGTTGGCCATGAAGCCAGTTGGAATATTCATATGCTTCTTCGGCTTATTTTACGGATTGGTGATATCAAAGGTATTGCAAGTTGCTCCGCCATATTTCGTTCCTATCAATATTGCTGCTCCTGGTCTCGCTGCTGGCTTGACATTCCTCACCTCCCTCTCGTTATTGGCAACTTGGCTCTTTTATTTCGACAAGGAAGCAGTCCGTTGTATGGGGTTTGTGTACGCGGAACGCCTGTTTGAATGCCTTCCATCTCTTCACTCTACCATGCAGCGGAAACGCGTGGCGAAGACTCCACTCGCAAATTAGCGATCACATTATGCTCATCCTACCTATTGCTATCTTGTTTTCGGAAGTGCAACTACTGCTTACGGGTCGGATGCGTACATGTGTTTGAAGCTAAAATTGAAAACGAACATCCCTTGGTATGATAGCTGAGTTATTCTCGAAGGTCTGCTCCGACCGATGACAACCGCTTGGATGATCTCACAATGATCCACTACCAAGCGTTGAGTCAGATACACTGATGCTCGAAATAGCGGTCAAATCGGGGAGTCGCTATTTTTGCGAAAGCTTTTATGAGCATCCCTGCTCAACAAGCGGCAAAAACTACGCGACCGCTAATGCCTGCGGCGGCCCCAGCCGTCCTGGTCACTCGATCGCTACCCAACAAGGGGTAGCTCACATGCTCTCCAATGACTCGACGCGATTTCGTAAAGCCTGCATTTTCACTTCGCAAGCTGCGTGAAAACACATGCACTATCGCTTCTGGGGACTACTACGACTCCTGTCTCGCAGCGGCTGCGCAGGGTTTGACCCAAGTGCCAATCCGAGGTGTGCAAAATTTTCAAATGATCTTCCTTTCTAGCATGAATATTTAACTTATCGGAAACTATAAATTGAATGTTTTGATATGTCAAAAAAGATGACATATAATTAAAAGTATGAATACAATTTCCTCTATCAATCAATTGAAATGGGACACTCGCCAACGCCTAGCCATGATTGAGGCAACTTTGTTGTGGGAAGGCAGGATTACCTCGGGCATATTGATGGAGTTGTTTGGTATTTCCCGTGGACAGGCATCCAAGGATTTTTCCTTGTATCACCATTTGGCTGAAGGCAATATGATTTACGATCTTAATCAAAAAGCCTATTTTCCGGGTAAATCCTTCATGCCCTATTTCATAAGGGGCACAGCCGATGAATATTTGCGGCTTATTGAGGCAGGTAGCCGTCTGGGGCAATCGGTCGTGTTACCAATTACACCCACCGGAGTGGGTGTTGAGTTGCTATATCCACCGCAGCGTAAATTGAATTTTGAGGTATTGCGGTTAGTGCATCAGGGGATTCGAGAAAAACGCCAATTAAGCGTTACCTATCAATCTATGAACCGGGAATCAAGACTTTTGACACTGGAGCCACACACACTGGTATCCAACGGTTTTCGTTGGCATATTCGAGCATTTAGCTTGGAACATCAGGCCTACAGAGATTTTGTCTTAGCCCGCTTTTTAGCCTCACCTGAAATGGGCGTAGCGGCCCTTCATTCCGTTGAACAAGATCAGGATTGGCAAAGCTTTGAGACCTTAATTATTGCGCCCCACCCGGATTTAACGACAGATCAGCAAGCTGTGATTGCTGATGATTATGGCATGGAAGATGGAAGACTGAATCTCCCTGTGCGACGTGCATTAAAGCTTTATTATTTACGTATGCTACATCTCGACGAAGCGCTGGGAACACCAAAAGCCCAACAAATTGTTTGGCTTAACCGCGATAAGCTAGAACCTATGTCAACGCCAACTCCATATGATTAACCCTCGCAGCCTGATTCGAGCTTTAGATAAACACTGGGACGCGATAGAGCGCATCGTGCTGCTGGGTCGCGATCACATTGCCTATGAGCGGGATGAGGTGCTGGCGTTACTTGGAAAAATCTATTTGCACGAATCGGCTGAACAATGGGTGGAGCGTTTGCAACATCTAGTTAACGCCGAATTGTTGATTCAAATGTCGCACAGTAATACGTTGCAACTCAACGAAAACGTCCGCCAATTTGTCGGTAGCTTAATGCATGAACATGAACTGGGCTTGTCTGATATCTTAAAAGCCCGGATTATTGACATTAAAACCGGCCTGGATCAATTGCATCAGGCGATGCAGAATCGGGATATGGCCGCTCTGCAACAAGGAGCTGTGCGTATAGACAATCAACTTCGGCAAATTTTACAACAACTGGATCAGGATACGCATGCCATCCAGGATATTGCGGAACGTGCCAAAGCCGCTGATGAGCGAATGCAATTGGCCTGTCGTTATCGTGAAGTGCTGGACGCTTATGATCGTTATGTACTGCCTATGACCGAACTGATGGATACCGGTGCCGGCGGAAGTTTCTATCCATTACTGGAGAAAGCCGAAAGAGTACTGGAAACACTGGCTCAGCAACTGGCGATTCAAGGCGGTTTATACAGCCATCAGCGTTTGTTACGGCAGATAGGATTCAGGGTTAAAGAGTTACGACAAGCCGGACTTATCGCCTTGAAACAGTGTACCAACACCTTGATGCCACTTAGAGAAGAGATTCGCCGTCATAACCAGTTAAGTGCCGCGATTGGGCAATTACTGGGTGAAGTGCGCAAAAAAGGCTTGCGCAAAACTTTCCCGCAGCAGAGTTTGCCGATTTGGCGTAAAGAACGTTTGGTATCGGTCGCCATCGGTCCAGAATTGTTGACGTTAATGGAGCAAGTGCGGCACTATCAGCCTAAAGCTGTTGAGTTTCCGGAACTGATGACTGAGGATATGCAGATTCAGCTGGAACGCGTCGATGAAGAGGCCATCCGCAAACACTTTTATCAGAGCCTGCCGCTACCAGACTTGATGCGCTGGCTGGCTGATCATTACAGCGATTATCAGGACATCACCTTGCTAAGGCTTTATCACACCTTCATCCGCTTACCGGATATTTCCGCGATCCCAGATCAACACGAAACGCGCATTGCACTCAAGCAGGTCGCGATTCGACACCACAGCCACGCGCTTGAATCTTTATGACCATTGATTTTGCTGCTCTGACCCAGTTACAACCACTCTTTAAACTGTTAAGTTCAGGCGCCCATTTAAACCGCTTAAAGGATACCGAACTCTGGGTAGAACTGGAGAAGCATCAAAACCACTATGAGGCCCTGTTTGCCGCGCTAGGTTTTGTTCTGATAGTGGATGGGCGCGGTTTCGCGTATTTTAAAACCGAGTTAGCCAGTACTTATACGGGGAAGCTAACCCGTCGCCTTGCCTTACTGCTAATGTTGCTGTTTGAATATCAAGCCGATCAAGGCTTGCATTTATTTCAGTTTCAGCAATGGCGGCTTGATACTCCGTTGCTAGGCAAGCTGTGGCAGCAGTATTACGCTCTATTCGAAGCCGAAGAAATAAACAGTCCGAAAACGCTAAAAGAGATTTTAGACAGTGCCTCGCGTGTCGGCTTTCTGGTGTTTGAAGACGAAGTCTATCGACTATTGCCTGCAGTACATCGTTACCTGGACCTGTTTGAAGAACTGGCGCAGGCTGAACGGCCCGATCACGATCACATTAAAGATGAAGCCAAAGAGGATATACTTTGAGCCTGGCACAATATGGATTTCAAAAACTGGTGTTATTGAACAGCGCCGGTTACAGCCGCGCCGAATTGCCGCTAGATGATTCGGTGTCGATTATCGCCCCCAATAATACCGGCAAAACAAGTTTGATCAATGCCTTGCAGTTTCTACTGATCCTCGATAAACGGCACATGGATTTTGGCGCGCACAGTGTCGAAAATTCCAGACGCTTTTATTTTCCCGACAACAGTGCCTATATTTTGTTGGAAGTGTTGTTGCCTTCCGGCATGGCGGTGATTGGTTGTGTCGGCAAAGGCTTGAGCCATGATTATGAATACTTCGCCTACCAAGGCAGCCTTGATCTTGATGATTACCGATTGGACGATGGCAAGCTGGTTGCCCAACCCAAATTAATCGGTCGTTTGTTCGAACGCGGAAAACCGGCCAAAATTTATCCGCAAGCCGATTTACGGGCATTGCTGTACGGTAATCGCCAAAAGCAGCGTTCTGACGATCCTGATTTGACTATTTTCCCACTGGAATTCACTTCACAAGCTGCGACTTATCAGCGCATTCTGACACGAACTTTGCGCTTGGATCGCCTGGATAGCAGGGAAGTGAAAAACTATTTATTGGAAATTTTCAAAAACGACTTACAGGATCGTAGCGTCGATTTTAAAAGTGAATGGGACAAGTCTTTTGCCGATGTTAACTACGACAAATCGCAGTATGACACGGTGTTTCGCAATAAGGCGCTTATTGCAGCCATGGAAGACAGCCAGCAAACGCGACTAGCGTTACGCGGCAAAATCATTCTGTGGCGGCCCTTGATAGAAAAAGGTTTGAACGATTGGGAAGACTACAATAACAGCGCTTCTGAACAACTCCGACAACGACTTCGAGCTTTAGACGAGGAAGCCGAGGCTTTGGAAAATCGCCAGAAAACGATTTACAAAGACCAGGCCAAAGTCGAAACCGCGTTAAAAGACCAGAAAAAAATTGAACTGCGTTATCAAGAGCTTAATATTCAGTTTCAATTTGTCAGCGACTTGGCGCAGTTACAAACCCAGCGACAAGTCTTGCAGGAACAGCGCGACGAGTTGGTTCGTAGCATCGGCAATGCCGAACAACAGCAATCCCCCGAGGCAATCAAAAGAAACATTGCAAAAATTAGTAAGGAGCAAACTGATCTGCACCGGCAGTTGGCGAGCCTCAACAACAATTTATATCTGCAATTGCAAAAACTGTTGCCGACTGACAGCTTTGATCTCTTAACCCGGTTACTGGCAAAATCGGTTTTGAGTTTGCCGGTCGCTCAAGGCAATGCCGTAGAGCTGAACGATCAAACCGCCTTCCGATCATTTGCAGAAAAACTGGAAGAGCGGCTGTCAGCTAATCGGTTGGAACTGCCCGGCTTGTTACTGGATTTGTCGGCGCTGGAACCTAATCTCACCATCAAAACCGCGCAAGAACTGGAAGCCGAGATCAATGATTGCGAACATCAGCTGACTGAGTCGAATAATTTGCTGAAAACCGTTGAGACATTGACACAACAAAAGCAACGGCAACAAGAGATGGAACGGCGAATTACGGAACTGGAAAGGGATGTAAAAAATTATGAAGAATTATTGTCGTTACAGGCCGGTGCTTCGGAAAGATTACAAGCAATAGAGGATTTAGAGCAAAAACTGAAAGCGCTTGAGCGAGAAGAATCGGTATTGGGTGAACAGAAAAAAACTATTGTCCAAACTCAGGAAATACATAAAGCCGATCAGAAAGAACTTCAAAGCCAACATCAACGCATCAACTATGCTCGCCATCAACGAATTGATCAACTCCCACCGTTTAACTTTTTGGATCAATTGCCTAATTTGCCCTGTATGGCAGCCGCAGAGCTGGCTATGCCGAGTTTAGCCGACTGCATTGAAAGCTATAATCGCGATTGCCAAAAGCTAAAACAAATCGACGATCAGCTGAATCAACATCTTGGGGAGCTGCATCGAGACGGCGTAAGTAAATTTCAAGCTCAGGATAGTGCCGAGCAGGAACTGAACTCTTTATTTAATTACACGGCACAACTTACCCAGGAACAAGCCGCAATAGAACGCAAAGCCCGTTCAGCCGTGGTACAGGTGGCTGCCATTCTGCGAGATTTACGTGACAGCCTGGAAACCTTTAAACGGCGGATGCGCGAGTTTAATAACAAGATCAATCGCCGCCAGCTTTCCGATCTTAAGGTATTTAAAATCGAACCCAGAGAAGAAGAAGCCTTAGTCAAAGCGATACAAACCTTGATTTCTACCTCGGAACAGGTTGAATCGGGAAACTCTTTCGATTTGTTCGACCACAATGCAGTGTTGGACGATAAGGATCTGAATAAGGCCAAGGACACATTGATCGCGGAAGGCGAGGCGCGTGGCGGCTTGCGGGTTGAGCATTTATTCCGGCTGGTTTTTATTATAGCCAAAGAAAATCAAACACCGGCAGAATTCGAAGACATCGACAGCGCCGCATCGAATGGCACGGTTCTGATGGCCAAACTCATTACCGGGCTGGCGATGCTTAATCAAATGCAGGACCCACGCAAAGCCATCAAAACCGCCTGTTATCTGGATGAGGCCGCCTCGCTGGATCAACGCAACCAACGCAATTTGATTGAAATAGCAGAGGAATTTGGCTTTACCCTGATTTTCGCCTCACCCGAACCGCAAATCACCGCTCGCTATTGCGTACCCATCGGCACCACAAAGGGTAAAAACCACATCAGCCGACTCAACTGGCAGATTCTGGAAACCCTTTCCGATGTGGGTAAGCAACCATGAGCATTTTATCAGACGCTTTAAAACGCCTGCTCGCCAGTGACCACTTGCTAACGGCCTCGGCTTTAACTTCTAGCCAGCGAAAAGAACTGGATCAATTTGCGTTGAGCACCCGGCAAATTGAAATTCTCAAACAAGGCCGGAGCACAATTTATCGGATCATTAACCGGCAAAGCGTTATCAATTACCTGCGCCAACTACATCCGTTGGATGAAGATTTGTTACCGGCCAATCTGCCGATACGCAGCCGTAATATTGGCACAGATCGCAACAGTAAGGCCGGCAAAACCGGTCATGAGTGTTGTTATTTGTTGATGAAAGCGTGGGATTCTGAAGTAGTCTGGCAGGATGAAAATAACACGATGCATGTTTCGGAACTCACCGAGCACTTCGGCGCTGCTGCCTTACAGATTAGCGGCGGTCATGCATGGCGGTGCAACAGACCACTACTATTAGTAGAAAATCAGGCATTGTTTGATCGCTACGACTGGTTGCCGGTAAATTTTAACGGCTGTCTAGCCTATTATGCAGGGCAGTTATCTGACGTGCTATTACAATGGTTTTCTGAACAAAAGCGAACCGATGAAGTTATTTTGTTCCCGGATTATGATGGCGTTGGCTTGTCCAACTTCGTCCGGTTGACCAACTCTCTTCACCTCGACTCCAAATTACATTTTTATTGGCTACCTGATTGGGAGAATAAATTGGCAATATTTGGTAACACCGATATTTGGTTAAAAACCCGCGTGCAATTTGAAAATGCCCTTGAAATGCTAAGTGCCATGAATGCTTTGAATGCTGATTTCATTAGACTGGGTAGTCTATCGCAACGCTATGGTAAGGCATTAGAGCAGGAATCGATTTTTTTGTAACCCGTTATCGCTCTAAATATGTAAACCAGTTGGGGTAGAGGCAACATATTGCTGCGCCAGTTACTGAAGACTATGGCTGCATTTTCTAACCAAATATTTTTCTGTTCAGATCAGTCAACTATAAAAACATGAATAAAATAACATCCCCATCTGAAGCGATACTCTACCATTTCGCAAAACCGCTATCTGCGTCAACTATTGCCTTCGAATTACCTGACTGACTTGCAAGATAGCTTTGTCGTTGCCGAACAGCAGGTCAATGATCATCCCTAAGCGCTAGCCTGGAGCCAGCGAGAATTGTGGTTATCACACTGGGATGGCGTGTTATCCAGTCATGTCGAATTGGATACCGTTGCCGCAATACTTTCCAATGTATTGCTAAAAAACTAGCAAGTGATGATACGTTACCAAGGGAAAGACGAGCCTCTTCGGTTCAATGTGTTTGGCTTAATTAAACGTGATGAGAACTCATTGGCTTTTGGGTGTTCTTATTGCCAAAGTAGCGATCCCTTAGTGCTATTGGTGCGTAAGATTTTAACGATTGAGTTGACAAATCATTCAGCCCCTCAGTCAGCGCCAGGTTTTGATTTACAATATTTTCTATTTGTCCACACTATTTTAAACTAGGCAAGTCCAGTTAAATCGCAATCACTGATCAGCAACCTGATATAGAGTACTTATTTTCAAAGTCTTAAGCAGACAAAAGATATCCGAGAATAAGATTTTAGTTTCTCCGCTTTCGATACTTTCAATTAATGTAGCTTCCAATCCCGTCAAATTTGCAAGTTGCTGAATAGTGTAATTGTACGATTCACGAGCCGATTTAATTGCAGACGATAACTCGGTAAATACTCCATTCGATGCACTACCTGAGTTAATAAAATTATTAGGCTTTGGTGGTTTGTCGGGTTTATTAATCCACTCCCAGAGCTTGCATATCCCTAGCCAATAATCGTAGGATACCTTTTCAGATAAATCCCTGTGAGATTTCCAGAAGTTGATAACATGCCGTTTGCCTAATCTGTCTAGCGAGGTTAGTTTCTCGGTTGAATCCGTAAATTCGAGAAAGGCAATAATTAACGACACTTGTTTTTTCCGATTTTGTTTTCCACCACGACGCACATAATCGTGAGTGTGCGCTTGTAATTCCTCAGCCCAGGTACGCATTTGTAATTTCCACGCGAGAATGTCCGAGTTCAATTGATATTATCTGACGAGCCGATTTATCAATTTCCTTCGCATCTGTTTTGTTAATATTTAGATATTCAGCAAGTTTATTGAATCGTTCCTTGCGGGGCCATCCGGCTTCTATGGGTGATGGTGCTCCGGTAATTTCCCGGTAGCGTGCCTGAGCATACGCATGGCGTTCAGAATGGAAAACAAACCCCTTTTCACCGGCTATGGCGTAGCATTCCTGACGGAATTTGACATAGGTCATAGTCTTGGGAATCATTGATCGTTCATCCTGGACAGTGACCGCCTGTTCGAGCGCAGTGATGCCGGCGGGGCTGCATGGAACCGTTCTTTTGCGACCTCCTTTAGTGCCCGCTTTTACTGAGATAAAACCCTTTATCCTGGCTTCTTTCAGCGCGGCTTTGGCGTTTAGAAGGGCTGACTCTTTGAATCTAAGGCCAAATGCACGTTGAAGAGCAAGAAGCGAAGAAATACGATCACCTGCAGCGCGTTGAGCATTTATGTGTCCAGCATCCGTTGCCGCCTTGTTCTCTGTTGCAATATAGAATCTTTTTTGAATACCGCAATCACGCCCAGGAAAAATAGATTTCCATTCACCCTGGGTTGCAAGTTTCATTACGGCATTCACCGCAGACACGTAATTTTTTGGCGCTGACGCACTTGCATGTTCACCGGCTTCAAGTTGGCTCTGAAGATGTTGTCCGTATGCGATCACGATGTCTCTGGTGACATTTTCCATTTTTTTTACATCTCGTTCAGACGCCCAGCTGCAAAAAAGCCGCCAGCGATCTGCGTAGTCATGCTGGGTTTTAAAGCCATTACGAGATCTCCGTTGCAGTAGCATGCGACCAGCGACAAACATGTCCCTAGATCCGATTCCGAAATTTCGGCTCATAGCGAACCCTCTAAAATATTCAAATTGAATGTAATCATTTTTCCAAGCTTCCTGGTTGAGTTTTAACTCCACCTCAAAAACGTCTAAATGAAACGGTTTTGAGGTGGAGCCGGATTGTCCTAAATTTATTGATCGCGAGCAGGCTAACCGGCTCCAAAAAACGCCTCTTCTTCTACGGACACAATTCTCGCGATTGATGAGCGTAGGGGCACAGATCGTATATCTGGCGGATTTGTAGAAAAAAGGATGGCGTCAAACTTGCGCGTTTTAATACTCGCTGCGCGATGCGAGATATGTGTTTGGTCTTGCCTCTAACCTTGGGTGTCAAGCTTGCCAGCGTCCAAAATCGACGATGGGAAATGAGGGTCCTAAAGGGGTTCCAGTAAAAGAAATCACAACTTTTCCTCGAAGATAATTACCAGGAAATAGCACGTAAGACATTAGAAATAAAAAGAATTATCTTTTTTGCCTTTCAGTGTCTATGTTTTAGAGCAGTTAAAAAAAAGGATTTTAAGGGGGCTTTCTCGAACGCTAAGCTATGAGATCAAATCAACGAATACACAATAAATCCGTCGTCGGTTTGGTCATGGGTTAGAAATATTTTGCGCCAGTCCAGTGGGCGAGTTGATATTTTTAGATTAAACAATGAAACTATTTTAAAAACACAACCGTTGAAATGGTTAAAAAAGCAAAATCATGGGAGGCTACAGCGAGTGCCGTAGTGAGAGACCAAGCCGGTGAGTACTTCATAAACTCGGACGCGCAATTGATCTTGTAGAGCTAAAAATGTTGAGGCTTGTCCTATGGGCAATGGAACATTTTTGGATTAAAACGCAGAGCGATTGGTAGTGCCGTTGGATATAGGGATCCCAATTTGATCGCTAGCTGGTTTGTGGTGCCCTGAAAATGAGCTTAGTCGAACGACGCATTGGTCGATCAGGGGATGTGCGTAGGCACGAGGATATCCGGACTCTCGAGTCCAAATAAACACCGCAGAAGCGGTTATAGCGCACAGGGCGAAATGGAGCTCGACCGATCGCGGACGATCAGAATTGAGCTATTAAAACGGATTAGCCAAATTTCGGCTGTAAAAATATCAATATATACAATGGCCTGGGAGTTTCCGTCCCACCTCGGTTTGAGGCTATCCAGGTAAGAGACCTTTTCTATCCCGACGTCATACCGGCCTTTCGGGTGTAGAGCATCATGCAACATTCCCATTAATTGCCGGCGATTCTGACAGAACCCATCTGAAAGAGTCAAGCTTTCTAAATATAAAATTAAAAGAGTCATTTTTAGGCCGTCTTTCACCCCGACACAAGTATAAAAATGCTGTCAAGATGTTCTCGGATGCTCTAGGAAGCGAACAGAAGTCACGGAAACATCTAAGGTGTCGCAAGAGGTTCTAGGCTTTTTCGTGACGGAATATGCCGGAACCACTAAGAAGTTCTGATGTGTTCTCGGGCGCTTTAAAAACCTCTTAGAGGTCGTAAAAACATTTAACAGGTAATAATTATGAACAAAAGAATCTTTGCCATTGCATCGTGTGTGGCAGTTGTCAGCCTTTCAGGGTGTGCTCTCACAACTGACCGGATTGAACTTCAGTACAACCAGCAGCATGGCGTTTCGAAAATCCCTGGCGCAAGTAGTGTCTCTGTCAACGTTCAAGTGGCTGACCAACGCCAAGACAAGCGCAAAGTTAGCAGTAAGAAGAACGGTTACGGAATGGAAATGGCACCAATTCTTGCGACCGAAGATGTCACCGTAACTGTCCGTAAGGCTATTGAGCAGGAACTCCGGGCAAGTGGCTTTCTGCTTAGTTCGGATGCTGCACTTGTCCAGATCGCAGTAGACCTAACTCGCTTTTATAACGATCATAAGATTGGTTTCTTTTCTGGTGACGCAGTCGCCGATCTGGATATGTCCGTTATTGTGAAATCGAAGAAAGGTGATTTGCTTTATTCACGGCGGGTTGTTGCCCAAGGTACCGAGCCGAACACGCAACTTGCGTCCGGTGAGAACGCAAAGCTTGCACTTAACCGAGCACTTGAAAATGGCATGAAATCCCTGTTCGAAGACCAAGCATTTTTGTCTGCATTGATGGGTGACTCGTTATGATCATTCGTTCGATAGATGTCGGTTATGGAAACACGAAATTTTGCTACGGTGGGGGTGACGCTAGACTCAAATGCGGCCACTTCCCCTCAATTGCCTCGCTGTATACAGGACTGGACCGGGGCGCTGGGTTAATGGTTAAACGGGATCTAATCGAGGTAGAAAGTGATGGCAGCCGGTATCTGGTGGGGCGAGATGGTATTGACACCCTATCTGCCCGCGATGATCAAGGCAGGAACTTGCTTAACAGCTACATTGATACACCGCAACATCTCGCGCTATTTCGAGGGGCGCTGGCGTACCTGGGTGAATCAAAAATCGATTTAATGGTTTCAGGATTACCCGTGAATTTTTTTGCTCAACACAAAAATAAAATGGCGGAACGTCTAAAAGGTGAGCACGTCTATCCCGATGGCAGGCGTATTTATATTAAAGACGCGTGGATTATTCCTCAACCAATTGGTGGGTTTATCAATTATTTTATGAGCGCCAATCAGATCGATAATCTTACCGATTTAAAAAGCCTGACCATTGATGTTGGTTATTACACGGTTGATTGGTTAGTGTGCCGGGGACTGAAGCTCCAAGACGAACGGAGCGGTAGTACGCCAGGTGGGATGTCGCTGGTTTTGGACAAATTAACGCATTTAATCAGCGAAGATCGCCAGGCACCCTTTTCGGACATTAATATCGTCGACACCGGCATTCAAAATGGATTTAAGGCTCGAATACAGGGCAAGGAATATAATTTCTCTCATTTAATTAAAAAAATGGACGCCTACATTATTACTGCAATCCAATCGGTTTTAAGCAGCGTCGGTTCATTGGATGATATTGACGTTATCGTTTTAGTTGGCGGTGGCGCCTTGTGCTATAGGCCGATTGTTGAGGAGTTATTAAATGGCCGCGAAATTATAGCGCCAGAGGATGGTCTTTACTCAAATGTTAAAGGATTTTATTTGGCAGGTAATGAGCGCATTAAAAAATTAGGGAGTTAATTTGATATGGAGAGAATTAGAATTAATCTGATACTAGAGTCTGATTCAGACGCTGACTTGTATAGCTATTTGATAAATACCCCGCCAAGACGCAGAGCGACATTATTACGCGCCTTGGCCTCGCAAGTTCTAAATGGTAGTCATCTTTTAAAAGCCGGAATAACGAAAAACGTTACGGAAAATAAACCAGAAACACCGAACTCAGTCATTAAAAATGATGCGCAGATAATCATAGATGATGTAAAACAAAAATCATTTAGCAGCGCCTTTGATGACATGATGGAAATCTAAATCTAATTAAAATGTTTGATGATAGTTTATTCAATACTACTGGAGGCAGATTGCTCTGAACTGAATATCAGACGTTCGTATTTAATTGAAGCTGGACAGGATTTATTCGGCAACTGGATTGTAGAGATCAATTATGGACGGATAGGATGCAAAGGACGAAAAAAAGTCATATTAATGGACTGCGAAGAAGATGCCAAAAGGGTAGTTAAAAAAACGCCTAAAAAAACGCGAGAGCGCAGTCAAACGAATAGGGGTTGGGTACGCCGCCAGACTGATTTACGGTAAAGATTGGCTTAATAATGACCAAATCTATGCGGGAAATTGAAAAAATATCAGTAGGTATTGCGGTAAAAAAAAGTACCCGTGACTTGTGAACTTTCCCAAAAAAAATTAAAAAACAGCGATTCCTCCCCTTGCGTCTTTTTCGACCTGTGAGAAAGTAAATTTTTAGGTGTTATTTATTTTGGGGAAAAACTATGTTTAGGTTATTTGTGTGGATTGTAATAATCGGGTTGTCAGGTTGTACGCAACTCCAACGTGATAATCTTCTGGATTATGTGGCAAGGAGCGGTTGTGCGTCTCAGTATCAGGCGCGATCAGGATCAGGAGGGCCACAGAGTTCCTATCTTAATGGTATGCACGAATGTCGCTACGCAGGTGTTGATAGACGGACACAGGCAAGGAAACGTAACATGGCTGAGGAGGACATTAATCAAATGAAAAGGCTAATGGGCGTTAAAGACGACTGCATGGATGCAGGAGGTAGAGCAATGCAGGAGCAATTGCCGAGGACAATGATGTTATAGGAATTATTAATGGTATTGAAGATTCGCATGGTGTGACGCACCAACATTGCCTACATGGATGTAGGTAAGAGGCGTGAGCAGGAGCGGTAGCTTTGAATGTAGGCTTTAACAGATTATGATTGGTGGCTTGAAAAAAGCTAAGGCACATCAATTCGCTCAACTGATCGCCGCGATATAAATTAAAAGAGGTCGAAAAGCCGCGTCTTTTACCCCGACACAGGACTGGTGTCGCTGGCATAATCTTTTTTCAAAAATTATCCGGCTAAAGAAAAATGCTCTTTAACTCACCCGAATTCATCTACTTTTTCATGCCTTTCTCAATTGCCGCATGGTGGGTCTTGCAGCGAATGAATCGCGAGCAAGACGCTCAATGGCTGGTTGTCATTTGTTCCATCTACTTTTATGGCTGGTGGGACATTCGCTATGTGCCGCTATTGATCGGTAATGCTCTGGGTAATTTCTATCTAGGGCAGAAGATCTCGCAGACAAAGTCGAAAACGCTGCTGGCTGCAGGTTTGATAGTCAACATTGGCTTACTGGGGTATTTCAAATACGCTAACTTCTTCATTGAAAACTGGAATGTGCTGGCCGGCAGTCAGAATTCTCTGTTGCACTTGATATTGCCGCTTGGCATATCGTTCTTCACGTTTCAGGTGATTGCTTACCTGGTCGATTGTTACAAAGGCTATGTCAGCGATTTCAATCTGCGCCGCTTTGCGTTTTCTATTTCGTTCTACCCGCATTTGATCGCTGGGCCGATTCTGCATTACTCCGATGTCATGCCTCAACTACTTGGCCGCATTATTTTTGATGCTAGACAGTTTTCGCAAGGCTTGTTCATTTTCGCTGTTGGATTGTTTAAAAAAAGCGTGATTGCCGACCGCATTGCCGAGAAGGTTGATCCGTTGTTTGCGGCGCACACCGTGCTGCAATTTTTTGAATCCTGGGTTTCGGCTATAGGCTATGGCTTACAAGTCTATTTCGATTTCTCCGGGTACTCCGATATGGCAATCGGCATCGGCCTGATGTTTGGCATCATCCTGCCACAGAACTTCAATTCTCCTTACCAGGCAAGCAGCATCGCCGACTTTTGGAAACGCTGGCACATGACGCTGTCCAGATTCCTTCGAGACTATGTGTATATTCCTCTGGGCGGCAACAGGAACGGTTTTGGCTGGGGATTATTCGCCGCTGCCATCACCATGATCATCGGTGGTTTCTGGCATGGCGCCGCATGGACGTTCGTGCTTTGGGGCGTTTTGCATGGGCTGTTCATTGACATTCACCGACTCTGGATGAAAGCCGGTGTCAGAATGGCCGAGCCGCTGGCTATAGCCATTACTTTCCTATCGGTCACGGTGGCCTGGGTGGTATTCCGTGCAGAATCCATCGGTCAAGCTATTTCCATCTGGAAAGGGATGATAGGTCTCAATGGTTTTGCTATTCCCAGTGTCATGTCCGGATTTTGTCAGACCTGTACCCAAACCACATTAATCACCGGCATGGAATTCGCACAGGGTGCGATTTTGTTGGCGATCTGCCTGGAATATGTCAACGGCCAGAAAACGGCACAGCAGCTTGAGCCGAACTTCAAAAACCTCGCTTATTTCGCCACGCTATTTTTTACCAGTATCTGGTTGTCAGGATCCCATGAAAGCTTTATCTATTGGCAGTTTTGATTCGTTTTGGAAAGTGGCATTAGTAGCTGGTGGCATTATCGCCTGGTCATTGCCGGTCTGGAACGTGGTGGTAAATCCATACCAGATCTTCAATCCCGCATTTTCGATAGGCGATCGATTTTCATCCTCGACAACCAATGAACGGTTTTTGAAGGTTGAATATTTGCTTAATGAGGCCAAACAAACTTCACCGAACTCACCCGAAGCGATCATTGGACAAATTAATGATGAATCGCCCATAGACAGTGATTCAAGAAAAACACTGAATACCACGCATGATGCCTTTATCGTGGGATCATCGATCATGGGGCTTGTCGATCCCGATCTGGTCAATCGGTATTACCCTGGTAGGCATTTTTATAATCTGGCATTCCTGGCGGCCAAGCCAGATGAAATTCTAGCTACATTGCGAGGATTGAAACGGGAAGGGGTGCCGATTAAAACCGTGGTGTACGGGCTGGAACCGATAGCTTTTACCGACATTAAATCTTACGGCCCAGCGTATCAATTACACCCAGAAGCCGGAGAACAAAGTCGGCAACGGATTATTTTTGATTACTTGTTTGCTCCAAGCCTTTCGGACGGGTTTAGCCGGTTGGTAACTGCTATTAGCGGCAAGCCGTCCGTTAGGTATGATATCGAGGGAACGGGGCGATATTACCTGGAACGCTATGACCGGGAGATCAAAACCGATCATGGTGCATATATTCGCAAACAATTCCCTATCAACGCTAAACACGTTAAAGCGCCACCGTGGATTGGCAGTCGATTTGAGAGTTTTCGAAAATTGGCTCAGTGGTTCAAAGATGAAAGGATTGATGTCAAATTCTATTTGAATCCGCTGCATCCCTATATTGCAAATGCATATGGGGATGGGCGGCTTGTTGAATTCAAACAGAAAATTGCGGAAATAACAGGGCAGAGCCCTATCCAGGATTGCACAGAGTTGTTAAACAGTGACGATGTGAATCGGCGATTTTATGATTACAAACATTTCAGGACGGTAGAAGCACCAAAGGTCATTGAATGCGCACTAAATCATCAATAAATGTATAAATATGCTAAATCGTCAATCCGTTTTTTGTTCAAAAAACGGGTTATGTCTACCAATTGCGTATTTCACTCCAATGCGGCCTCCCCAGAATTATGCAAAGCAGCCACCGAAAATTATTGAAAACCAGTCACTGGCTATTAATAAACTTGAGGTGGCATATTCTGCACCAACCTGAGCCCCCGTTCTTATTCAATCAGAATACGCAGAGGTTAGCTGTTCGTCTCAGATCGACCCCTATGTGTAGAACTGAACTATGTGTAGAACACAGATGGCTATAGGCTGCGAAGCCATATTTCATTGGTCTACAAGAATGATGGAAGCTCTGACCCTAACTATGCTTTCGTCGGCACATCTCATGGTCCTACCCAGATTCCGCACAATTCCATTCAGGAAACTGGCTCTTCTGAATAATATTTACTAGCCATTTTCTGGTTTCATCGTTAATTATAAGAGGCGGTTGCGTATTGCAATGCAGGATGTCTTTACAAATAGCGATCATTTTCTGGCGTAACTTTTCATCTCGCTGTATCGCAGGATGCGCGAGGCAACGTATAAAGTACGCCTGATGCTTTTGGTTGATGCGCAGTTCGAATCGCCAATTACGGATCAGGCCTAAGCACATTGCTTTAATCAATTCCGGCTTTTCCCTGTAGCCGATAGTAATAGAATACAGTGCATTCCGATCTATCCATGGTTTTCGAGGGTTATTGCGATTTAGTTTGGACCAGTTGCGTATGCCGTGCTCAGTGCTTTGTACCCATTGCGGCACATAAAAGAGGGGGATTTTGAGTATTTGTAGGTAGATGTTTCCCACACTATAGTCACCTGAGATTATTTCATTCGCCACAAGGGTAACCAGTTGCTGATGTTCCGGTTTGTCATGCAAAACATCCAGCGAACGGTATAAGAGAACGACATGACGACCAGCGTTAAATTCGTGTCGGTTTTCGAGAATAAAGACCGCCTTGTCGATCCCTGCTTTTTCGTCTTTCAACAAATCCAGGCAAGCATTGAATGCTTGATGATTTCCCCACGGTTTCTCGGTATCCAGAAACTCCCGCGCCTTGTTTTTGGCAAGTGCCTTGTCTTCAGCAAGCACTTCGTTTTTCAAAAAATTTAGGCAAGCAATGAATGCCTGTGCAATTGCCCACGGTTTCTCGGTCTTCAGAAAATCCTGCGCCTTGTTTTTGGCAAGGTCTTCGGTCTTCAACAAATCCAGGCAAACGGTGAATGCCTCTTGAATTCCCCACGGTTTCTCGGTCTTCAGAAAATCCTGCGCCTTGTTTTTGGCAAGGTCTTCGGTCTTCAACAAATCCAGGCAAACGGTGAATGCCTCTTGAATTCCCCATGGTTTCTCGGTCTCCAGAAAATCCCGTGCTTTTTCTTTGGCAAAATCTTCATTCTTGAATAACTCCAGACAAACGTTGAATTCGGTATGGTTTTCCCAAGGTTTCTCGGTCTTCAGAAAATCTCGCGCTTTGCCTTTGGCAAGCACTTCGGTCTTCAATAAATTCAGGCAAAAAGTGAATGCCTCTTGAATTTCCCACGGTTTTTCGGTGTTTAAAAAATCCTGCGCCCTTTTTTGAATAAGGTCTTTGGCAAACTCTTTGGTCTTAAACAAATTCAGGCAAGCGTGGAATGCCGTTTTAAACCCCCAAGGTTCCTTAGTTTCCAGAAAATCCTGTGCCTTTTTTTGGGCTAATGGCTCATTGCGAAGTTTTTTCAAGCAACTTTCAAATGCGTTTTGGTTACTCTCGGGGTGGCTTAGATTCAAATAGGCGCGGGCTGCCTCCATACCTTTTTCTCCGGACAGTCTCGACTGGCGATAATAAATTGAGCCAACTATCCAAGAATATTTATCTTGAAAAGATTTAAGCATCGCTTGTAACAGAGTTTCGTCGTACTGTTCTCCCACTAAATCGCCAAGCAGCATCCAGCCATTGTCCGCCATAGTGTCATGGTGAAAACAGAAGTAATTAACTACGTCGGTATTTTTTCTATTGACGGTTTTTAGACCAAAATACTTTTTCAATAGCTTGTCGTTCGCCAAGTCCCCTATGCCTGCACTGTATCGCATCGGTATAGCACCATCACCAAAATACGCCGCTAGGTCGCGTAGAAATTCCAGGGTAACGAGAACGCCTTCACTCGCGTATAAATTGGCATAAAAGTACAAAGCCTTAGCCATGCCTTTCCAAAAATCGGTAGAACGTTCTAATAATGCCCTGCAATCGCTGGCAAAAATACGCTGGTAAATATCCGCGATAGTCCCACTCATATCCTCGGCATATTGAAAAATAAACAATAATTGAAACAAACTGGCATTAGCAGCTTTTTCAATCTGCTCTGGTGTGGCTTTTGCTCGCCATTCCGGCATTTGAGTAAAAATAGTCTCAAGCAAGCCAAGATTTTCACTGGCATTTAACTCAAAAACACTTAATTCGGGAACATGAATCTCGTAGGCTTTTTTGCCGCCTGGCTTGGCTAATCTATCGCCGATGACCAATCGCACATAAGATGTTTTGCTGATCTTGGCTAATAACTCAGCGGTCTCCTTCTGCTGGCTGCTGTTTTCCACATGTTGATACCAGTCTTCAAGAAAAATTAGATACTTAGGCGGCATCTCTGCGTGATTTTGCTTTAAAACATCATAGACCCATTCACAGTCGAGAAAGCTTAGTATGCCTGTTTCCAGCCAATAAACGCTATATTCAGTACAAAGGTCATGGGCTAGCCTACGCAAAAGCACGGATTTACCACTGCCGCCATCACCCTTGATGAGTGCCGCTACTGCATTGTCGTTGGCAAAACTGTTAGTTATCGCCTGCTTGACAGTTTCGTAGGCAAGCCTGGGGGCGTCCAATTGCTGGACGATGCCGCACCATTGCACGGCTTTTTTGCCGCCGTAGAAAGCTTGTTTTAAATCGGTATCGTGGCCGTGTTTTTTATGCTGTTCAGCAAAAAATTCTTTGCTGATGAGTTCGCCGCCTTTTTCCAGCCCAAGCAAATGCGCCATAAGCCAAGGCGAATCGCTTATGTATTGGCTCATGCCTTGCCAATGCCAGCAAACCGTTGTGACGTTATGGGCTAAACCGAGCCTGATTGCGGCATCTAGTAAACTTTCGCTGCTGCTATTGGCGCGTGTCACCTTTTGACTGGCTTGCTCAAGACTAATTGTGCTGGCAAAAATGAACTGTTCCAAATCCGTACCAAAGTATTTTTGGGCCGTTGCAAAATCTTTTTCAAGGCTGCGTATCAATTCCGCTGGGTCTGGCTTTGCACGTTGTTTGCATTGAATTACCACATACTTGCCGTGCCGCAACCAGTAAATGTCTATGCCATATTGTTTCTTGCGTGAATAAAGGAAAACGTCCGGGCCATACTTTGCCCTTGCCAGCCACAGGCACCAGCGTTCAAATTCTTCTTCATTATTAGGTGGTTCAATTGCCAGATTTTGGGGCATAGGAATTTATTGTTATTTGTACATACGTTTTGTTTGAGAATGTTGATGCGTAGTTCTTAGGGCGCAATAGCTATTGCTAATTCGCCATACGAGTTAATTAATGTCACTCTGAGCCTAATTATTTTAAAAGGCCCCAATACCTGCGACGCTATTTTCAAACTAATAGCGTGATAAATCGGATGATTATTGCGTCAATGAAACTATGGATGTGACCAAATTTACAAGCCACTCTTTCGAAGGAACAGTTATCATAAAATAAATCACATGAGCAAGAATAAGCCCAATAACCAGTACTATATCAACAACGCAAAAAGCGATTCTTTGTACTTTTAAACGCTGTTCAAGGAATGGAAAGCTTTGGGTAATCAGGTCTGCAACAGAACTGTATTCTGTCAACATTTGGGTCTTCTTGCGTTTAATTTCTTCACCAATTGCCCTAAGTGTATGCTGTTGGTTTTTAAGTATGAGAAGGCTCAATATAACAAAAACCCAGCACCCAATTAATACAGCATTATTTACCCAAAATTCGTAACCAACATCTGTTGCTTTCTTCATTTGTGTGGCAACAATAACAGTCGCAACGGGAATTCCGAGAATCTGGTTTTGAATATCCGAAAACGTTTTGTGAATCTTGCCAATCTCTTCTAGTTTTGCAGCTTCTAACTGATTGATAATCTTGTCGTAGGAAAAGTCAGCAACAAAAAGGCGGTAACCTTCTGAAAAACTTTTTTGTAAGTCCACTAATTGAGCCAATAAAACGCCAAGACGTTCATTGGGATTGGCAGCTCCACAAATTGTATGCACTGACTTAGACAAAATCGCTAGTTTCTGATCACGATGCGTATCATTGTTGAACGCTTCCAGTAATTGACTGATTACTGACATGTCCGCCTGTTGCACTTGTTCGCCAAAATACCGAATAGGCAACGGAAATTTTCCATCGTCAATAAAGATAAATTCGCCGTTTTCTTCATCCAAATAGGCGGATGCTTCTTTAATCAGACCAATTAGTTTAAGCACTTGGCGATAACGGATAATAGAATCAGGAATTATTTCATCCGAACTACTGAATTTACTATCAATAGTAAAATAACGCACTGGTTCTCGAAATTTCGCCTTAGGCGCAATCAGTAAATCATCCAGATTAGTAGCTATTATGCCGATAGCTATTTTGGGATTGCCCACATTAAGCTCAATGGTTTCACCTATTGATGGACTTCCCGAATTAATACTTAACCCAAAGTCATCCCCATTCTCTAGTAATAAATTTAATACATCCAATTGCGTAGCATCAGTTATTCTAAGCGTACCTAACCGAGAATTTGCTCGGAATTGAATATTACGGCAAAGCGTAATTAATTGTTCAAACTTCGCATTGTTATCCATCACCTAACTCCGCCAATAAGTCATTACGCAATGCTTCGGGTACATTCGACAAAAGTAACGTGTTGTTATTTTTGTTATAACGTACATCCTCACAACGCAAGGCATCACGATCAAATTCAAGTTTCCAACGTGCTGCAACACCTTTGAACTTTACCAGTTTTTTAATTACTTTTCTGTCTGGTACAAAACCATCAGACAATTCCAGGCTATCATCCGCAAGGACGGCAAGAAGTTCATTTGGCGCACTTGACCAAAGGTTATTAGCAAACGCATCTAAACTAAGAGGGTTATTATTTTGTGCAAGATTGTCCAAGTAACCGTAAGCATGTTCAAACAAACTGTCGCGTGCTGTTGCATCCAAGTGTTGGCTGGTAGCAAATTGTTCTAACCCTTCCATTAGCTTTTGTGTCTCACGCCGGGCAATCAGTAAATCATTGCATCCTAAAAATTTCTTGAAATAATTGGCAATTTCGCCACGCCCCTTTAAAAAGCTAATGTAACGTTCTTCTTCTGCCTGCCATGAAGTGAGATTAATGCGTCCAGCAACTCTAAGATGACTCATGTCGAGATGAACACTATCGACGATTTCCATTCCTTCGTTAATCGCTGTTCCTATGACTTCTGTGACGATGACGGTAAGTAAAAAATCTGTAGCACCATTATTGACATGTGCAATCAACACATAACCCCCTGTCGCCAATTGTTCGTCATCGGCTCGTGCTTGGAGATGTTCCATCATAAGATGGGTCAATTCTAAAAAATTGATACTGTTATCTATGAAATGCTGCCGTACATAACGTGACATTGGAAAGTTGTTTTCATCGGTGTCAAATTTTCCATAACCTTTTCCGGCACGCTCCGAATATAGTTTGTGTAACTGGTCGATGAGTCTTTGTGCTGTAGGAGTAACATTAACAACGCCACCAGGACGTAATTCAATGCTTGCATTCCCGTGAGCTTCTTTTAATAGCTTGTGAACAATCAAGTTTACGATAGTGCTATGTGCTGACGGCATTTAGTTGTCCCTTTCCTAAGGCTATATGAAATTAACAATCATACTATCACTACAATTAGTGATTATATAGTTTGTAAAAAAATGCGATGAGGCGCAATCCGTAGAGCGCAAGGAGAATCAAGAATCAATGGAGTCAGTTTCGATTGATTTTGTAAATTTCTGACCGTCTACTGTTGGCCGTTTAGAGCAATTCAGCCAACAGACCGAAGTCGACCCCTATGTGTAGAACTGAACTATGTGTAGTTGCACCGCCAGATTGCGGCCCGACCCTTGTGCGACGGACATTGGGCCGAGCGAGCCTACACATAGTTGCACCGCCTGAAGAAACTGCAGCAGTGCATCACCGGGTGGGTGACAGTGGCATATTTTTGTGTCGGGTTCATGGAACCTAGCCATTCCCTTACCCTTCATCGCCAAGTCAGCCTCGACGTATTGAAGTAGGTGTTTTTTTACCCCAAAACACCAGCAAAATTATGTCAATACAATGAAAGCTCACCTTGCTTGTAACCCAATGAAATTACGCCTCTCAGCAAGCAACTATCTGCCCACTACACATAGTTCAGTTCTACACATAGTGGCCGAATTGAGATGGTTGGATAACGCAGGTTAAATAATTACCAGTGGTAGTTTCTAGAAATTATAGGTGGTTGCATTGCCGTAATTTTGGGTGACAGGTTTGACGGAAATAAGCAGTTTTATCAAAAGAGGCCGTTTTTACGTGTCTTTTACCCCGACGTAAAAAGAACCGCCCTTCTAAAATAGCAACTTCATTATTTGAAATGTTTAGAAAAAATGAAGTTCGAGCTGGGTCAAGACGACTATCTGTTATCCAAAAATCAAACATCCTCCGTTTATTGCGACTTCGACGCCTTGGTTAACGCTCACATGCTAATCATGGGTAAGACAGGTATGGGGAAAACCACTTTTCTGAGACGAGCGATACAGCAAATGCATCGTTTCTCGCCGGCGCCACGCATTCATATCATGGATGTGCATGGCGACATCGATATCAAGGGCGCTTCGTCGGTCAGATTCTCAGAGTCCACTGAATATGGGTTAAATCCGTTTGTAGTAAGCGCGGATCAACATTTCGGCGGCGTAAGGAAACGCACGCAAGATTTCATCGCGACCATAAATGGCTGTAGGCCAATCGGTTCAAGGCAAGAAGCCGTTATGCGTAACTTGATTACCGATCTGTACGCGGCCAACGGATTCTTTGCAGACAATTACAAATCATGGGGTTTGGAGGATGGGTATGCTCGGAAGCATCCCAAGCGATATCCGGCCATGGACGATGCCTGTCGCTACGCTTTTGGAAAACTCAAGCAGCTTATTATTGGTAGCGACACAACGTCTGGGAGAGCGCTAGAAGATCTGAACAAGATCACTACCAAGCTTTACAAGATATCCAAGCAACTCTGCCATTCAGGCGCCAAGCCTGATGGAGATTTAATCGAAAAAGCGATGGATCTGCGTACAAAGGCTTTACGTTCCTACAAAGATTACATCGAAAATTTGGAAACCGGTAAAGAGCTGGAAGACTTTATCAAGTACGAGTCGAAAGAAGTATTGAAGTCGGTTGTGGAGCGATTCGAGAACCTGAAGGCCAGCGGCATTTTCAAAAACAAACCAGCGCCATTCGACCCTGATAATCCGGTTTGGCATTACGACATTACTGCGTTGCGTGAAGATGAAAAACGCATGTTTGTCGAATTCAGATTGCAGAAACTATTCTCTGCTGCACTGGAAAAAGGTCCAGTTCGTTGTCAAGAGGAAGGCTTGTTGCGCGACATCATGATCATTGACGAGGCTCACCTGTTCTTTAGGGACGACCAGAACAACATTCTCAACACCATCGCCAAAGAAGGTAGAAAGTTTGGCCTGGGTCTGGTTTGCGCCAGTCAATCACCAACCCATTTTTCCGAAGACTTCTTTTCCAACGTCGCCACCAAAATTGTCCTGGGCGTTGATCAGATGTACTGGGACAACCTGGTGCGCAAAATGAAAATTGAATCGAAATTACTGCAATACATCAAGCCCTTTCACGTCATCGGTGTACAGATGAGCAACAAAGGGGAGACCAGATCACGCTTTACGATGGTTAGAGTGCCGAATTCTCGTGTCACACCAGCATAAAAAATTAAATATGGGGATTTAAGCATATCGACAAATGAACAGTTCTTAACAGTTAACTTAACCGATCAAGAAGCCTGGGATTTGGCACACAACTAAAGCGAATTGGGTTATTGGAATTCCGAAATCATGCAGCCGACGAAGACGAGGCTTACCGTATGTTCAGTGTTGCAGAAAAAGTCCGATCCAGTCTGGCCGAGATAGGGTATCAGCCACGATGAAGGTTCAAAAAGAACCCACAAAAACGAGGATTTCTTTGCTCTGTCCAGCAAAGAAATCAGACTCCACAAAGCAAAAGGCAGTTTCCATTTATGACAACAGATAACCCTATTAACTTACGACTTAAATCCTTTGCCAGTTTCGATGATGCCATGACTATGTGCGATCTTCTGAATAAAGAGACCGGTGATGAATACACTGTTGTGTCAGACAATCACCTGGGCTTCACGGCAAGACGGTACCAGGAAAACAGGCAGAAGCAACAACAAAACCCCGTCGAAACCTACGATCATAACAATAGGGCTTATCGCCAGGCATTCAGAGGCTTTATTCCGCATTATTCGGAAATTACGATCGGGATATTACTGATCGCCAAGCCCTACGCTGTTTTGGGCTGGATTTTTGCTTTGCTGAACATCCAAACAATACCTGAATGGTTCAGTTTGCCAGGATGGGGAGAAGTATTCAGATTCGGCGGCTTTTTACTATGGCTTTACGGCCTGCGCTTTATCTACAGCTACTACGCAATAAAGCTCTATTTTGATGATGACGGTGTACTCCTGAAAAAAGGCATCATTGCCCAAAATCAGGTTCAAATCCGCTTTAACGACATCAAAACCATTGGTGTTCAACAAAGCATTTTAGACAGGCTGCTAGGTATCGGCACGTTGCATCTCGATTCAGCGGGAACGAATGGGACAGTGGATATTGTATTCAATAACCTGATTAATCCGGTTTACATGCGCCACCGTATTCAGCATTTGATTGACCAGTATGCGAAGCGCTAGGTTTATGATCAAAAAAATCGCCTCCATGCTGTCCTTTTTTGGCAAAAAAGGACAAAGCAAAATTGCTCTTAAAAAAGACGATACCAACACACAAAATCAACTAATGGTCGATGAATATGTCTATCGATACCCACCCTTTCCAAAGGGAATACCGACGGCACCCATCGAAACGATCATTAACAGCAATCAGGAGATGATTCAGCAGATTATCCTGGCCCGAGGCTTGGCAGGTAACCATAATGCAAAGAAAGCCGAGATAACAATATTGGAACCTATTCGTCATCTTGCCGAGATAGTTCATCTATTGCCTGCATCCGAAAAAAACCATTTCCGGACACCGGGCGGGCTGTTTCGGTTTAGTCTGGAAAGCGCATTGTTCGGCATTCGTTATGCAGAACGCCGTATTTTGACGCGCGTGACCCCGGAAATACGCAGGGAAAATGAAGTGTTATGGACACACGCAGCCTTTCTGACAGGCTTATTTAGCGAATCCATCCTGGTAATCTCGCGGATATCCGTGTATTCCGAAGAAGGCGGGATCGAGTGGCATCCAGGTATGGAATCGATTTTTCAGTGGATGCAGCGGAATAAGCTAAAAAGCTATCACATTCGATGGAGCGAAAAAGAGGATCGGCCGATGATTTACGCATTGGCCGGCAAAACCATTAAACCGGAACAGGCGGAAATTCTGGCGCAAGGCGAAAAAGCCATTTACAAAACGCTATTGTCGGCATTACATGATCAGGAGGATCTCAATAATCCGCTGGTTAAGATTAACCGGTCGGTTAAATACAAACTCATAGAACGTGACGAAGCGGGTGATCCATCGCGTTACGGTAAACCATTGGCAGGTATGCACCTTGATCCATGGCTGATTGATGCTATGCGACATCTGGTAGAGAAAAAGCGCTGGGTCGTTAACGAAGAAAATGGCCGATTATGGCATGGTAAAGACGGGGTCTATCTGGTATGGCCGCTGGCCGCCAGCGATATGCAACGTGAGTTGAAAGAATCAGAAAGCCCGTTTGTACCTAACACAAAAGAAATTTTGGCAGAACTCATGCAGGAAGCCGGAATTATAGAAAGCATAGGCATGGGTGGAGGCTATTTATTCGATATTGCAATTCCTCAATCCGATAGTCCGGAAATGAAATATGTAACAGCCATTCGCTTGGTGCGACACGAAATTTTGTTTGAAAAGGTTGCGTATAGCCCACTGGATAAAAACTTGCAAATCCATTTTGAAGAAGAGGAGGAACCGAATCAGGAGACCCAAAAGGCGGTGGTCAATAAAGAACCAGATACAAGCTCCGAAAAGAACACGGAATACAGCGATGACAACGATGATGCGGCTCCAGTGGAATCAGACAAATCGGCGTCGGCACCAAGGAAAGAAACCGACATGGAAATCCTGTTTGGAAAACCGGACAAAGCGGGCGACGCTGGGCAGGACGAAATTAAAGGATCATCGACCTCAACAAAAACCGAAGAGACTCGTAGTGAGCCGTGCCGAACTATTGAAATGGACATTCTGTTCGGAAGACGGGTTGAGCCGGTAGAAACCAATCAATACGACGATGAGTACGCATCAGACTACCACAATGAACAGATCGTCTATGCAGGCTCGCCTGAAGTGACCTGCGCGGACACTGACGATCCGGCACATGACATCATAAAGCGGCCTGAGGAAACAATAACTCCAGTGTCTGTGATCAACAATGCCAAAAATAAAAATTTATCAGAACCTCTCTCAACCGATCAGGAGTCGGCAGAAGTCCTCCTAAAAAATTCAGATTCTAAAAAAACGGATAATCCGAAACTGACTGAAAGCGTCTTAGAACTTCTGACGAGCGCTCGGAAGTCGCAGAAAGTCTTCGAAGAACTGGATAATACAAAAAAACCAATGCTAAAGACTGCCTCAAAGCCCTCAGAAGCTTTCAAGGCTTCTGAGAAGCCAAATAAAGTTAATTCGCCCCGTGAAACCCTACTCGAAGTCGATGAGCAACACAGTAATGCGACATCGGTTTTACTGAGTGAATTGACGAGAACATCAACATCCCAAAAGACAGACAAAATCAAGTCAACTGCAGGCACTGTAAAAGCAGACAGTAATTCAGACATTTCAAAACTGTTTGGTAACACGAACACACAGAAAAACCATGACGACTTGAAATCGCGTAGTGGCATTGTGTTGAACAGGCTTAAAAAACTCCCGATTGAATTTTTGGAATCGAGACCCGGTGGAATTACCAAGATCATCGCTAAAGGGCTGAGGAATACTAATCTGAATCTGAGAGATTGTGTGTCCGTGTTGAAAGCAGCCGATCTATTGGTCTTGGTGGATGGCCTTGAAACGGGTATGGATTCTTTAGGCGAAAAGCTATCGCAATATTTTCTGGTAAAGGCTGATTTGTTGGATGGCAAATAATTACGATCCCTACATTCGCCAGCCCTATGAGCTGTATATCGCGGCAGCCTGGTTTGTAGCGACTGCAACCACGTTCACGGCGTACCTTGTGCTGCCCGGTGGAAATTCCATGCTAATACCATGGATCTGCTTTGGCTTGCTAACCTTGCAATCGGCGGTAAAAGGTCTGGATTTGGTGGGGCGTGGACGGTTAGGTCAAATGCTGACGTTTCTGGATGTCGACAAGTTATTGAAATTGATCCAGCCTGAAAAGATGTGGTTTGGCTGGGGGTTCGACTGGATGCCTATCCATACGCAGCGAGCGGTCGACACCATGCTATCCGGTATCAAAATGAGCGATGACCAGGAGCATCCAGGTAGCCCCTGGATACATGGGCTGAATCTCGGCAAGGAACATGAGATTAATATCCCACTCAAGTCACTGGAAGGGCATACCATTATGTTTGGTACGACTGGCGCTGGAAAAACACGGGCTTATGAGCTCATGGTAACGCAAGCCATTCAACGTGGCGACACTGTGATTATGATTGATCCAAAAGGTGATAAGGAATTGCGGGATCGCATGGAACTGGAATGCAAGCGAGCCGGACGGGGTGACGCTTTCCTGTTTTTTCATCCAGCGTTTCCCGGATCATCAATCCGATTAGACCCTATGCGGAATTTCACGCGCACCACAGAAATTGCTTCCCGAATCGCGGCATTATTACCATCGCAATCGGGCGGCTCCGATGCTTTTACAGCGTTTTCGTTTCGTGCGCTAAATCTGGTTGCACAAGGGTTACTGGAAACCGGCAAACGCCCGTCCATTAAACAGTTGCGCTATTACATCGAGGGCGGCGCCGAAGCTCTGTTGATTAAAGCAATCGAGGCGCACGCCGATCGCGTCGATCCGGACTGGAAAAACAGTGCCGATCCTTTTTTTGTAAAAGCCAAGGCCGGCAAAGCCAAAAAAATGGAAACCATTACCAACCCGGAATGGCTGGCTATTGTTGAATGGTATCGAACCACACTAAGCAATGGGCCAAAAGGCTCAGAAGGCATAGACGGATTGTTGTCTCTGGTCGAGCACAATCGCATGCACTTTTCGAAGATGATCGCATCGCTGATCCCGGTTTTGAATATGCTGACATCGGGCGATTTGGGCGATCTTCTATCGCCTGACGAGGAAGATTCAAACGATCACCGGCCAATCTTTGATACATCGAACATTATTTCCGGAAAGCATGTGCTGTATGTAGGGCTTGATTCATTGTCAGATTCCATTGTTTCGTCGGCTATTGGATCCATTGTATTAGCCGATTTCGCGTCGGTCGCGGGCATGATTTACAACAGCGGCAAGAAATTTGGGCGTATCTCAATGTTCGTTGACGAGGCTGCGGAAGTAGTGAATTTGCCGTTTATCCAGATTCTCAACAAAGGTCGTGGCGCCGGATTCCAGGTCGTCATGGCGACGCAAACCTTGCCGGATATTGTGGCAAGACTGGGCGACGAGGCACGCGCACGACAGGTTATCGGTAACTGCAACAATTTGATCACCTTGCGCATCAAGGACGGGGAAACACAAAAGTTTGTTGTTGAGACCTTCGGGCAAACCTATATTAAAACCGTTCAACAGAGCATTTCCAGCGGCGTTAATTCGGCCGAAAACTTTGCTCACTATTCCGGCAATAGCGGACAGTCATTAACGTTTAGCGAACACGATTTGTTCCCGCAACACTTACTGGGGCACCTCCCTAATTTTCATTACATCGCATCAATAGCCGGCGGCCGTGTCATCAAGGGACGACTGCCTATTATTACGCACTAGGATTTCACATGTCAGATCAAGCCGTTTTACTTTTTTTGAAAAAACCACTCAAACAGCCATTGCAATCACCTTCCATTGAAATGAAAAAAGCATGCAGGGCCACAAGACGCCAACCCGCAGCGCAAGAACTATTTGCGCGATGGCCAAACCTGCGCGAATCATCTCAGCGCTTAACGTCACTGCTGACCTTGTACTGGCCCGACCCAAGAAAACGAGATGAAAGTTTACTGGTCAATTGTTTAGCGAGTGGGTTAAGCGATGCCGAACAAGTGATCCAAACCGATAATGACGATCTTGTCGAGCAAAAAGCCTTTATCTGTCGCGTATCCGAGGAATTGGTACAGTGCCTCGGATTGACTCTCATGATCAAGTACAAAGGGGGATGGTCGGCTTATGATCCGAATACTCATGGCTATCTGGATGACATTATGAGATCGTCAGCAAGCGAAGAGCTAACCTGGGTTAACAAACCCCACGATGCATTCGGCAGCCCACAGAGCAAAATCCTGTGCGCATCAAGAGTATTTACTATGAACGAGTTGAAATTAGCGGGATTGCTGGAAAGTTTTCAACGCAGTTTGACAGACTAACGTCAATGGTGAAGCATTTCCTGATTTGGTTGATGATTATAATTTTTACGCCACTGGCATTGCCGGCGCTGTTAAGTCCAAAAACCATGTCGCTGACTATACGGAAAGACTACAACGCCGCTGTCAGTATTTTGGGTGAAAAGGACGAGATTAATAAGCAGCTGATCACGTTATACAAAAATAACTTAACGGTGATTGCAGCGTTTGCCAATGAATTTCGAGATAGGCATGACGATTCAAATAAATTCAGAAACAGCGGCGATCATATTGGAGAAGCGATAGCCGATATTCCAGGAGATTGGGCGGAATCAGTGAAATTTCAGGCCTACAGCATGGCCTTACGCATGGTCATTTTGTCGAAATGGGCCATCTGGTTGCTGATACCGGTGGCGATGGGACTCATTGCCGGGGTTTTTGAGCGGAGACTAAAGTCAGACACATTCAGTCCGCCGATACCGCCGATTTACAACACATCGGCTCACATGCTGTTGGCGTCAACCTTCATGATAATTTTGTGGTTGATTTGCCCCATACCAATACCTTTGTCAATTATTCCGACATTTGCGGTATTAATTAGCGTTTTTATCAGCCTGGCAATTACGCATTATCCAAATTATTAAAAATCACAGAAGTCGAAGGAAGTTCTGGCGACTTCTGAAGTCGAGATTGCTGTGACGCTAAAACGCTACGACTTCTATTGACTCTGCATAAGCTATGAGAACGCATGGGAAGTCAATAGTTGGGTGACAAAGGCATCCATTAGAAGTTGAGAGAACTTTTTTGAAGTCGTAACAAGTCTTAAAACAAAAGGCGAAATCTATACTAAATAAAAACCAGGTCAACCTAGCAGTATGTACATGCTGATAAGGGTGCAAGACATAGTGCAACACGCGAGATGCTGGGCTGATTGTTGGCGAAAAAAAGTATGGTCGTGAGCATGGACTCAGATCGTGGCGTCTCTTTCTAAGTCTGAGAAGTTACTGATCTTGATTGCCCCATCTGGGAAGCGTGCCACGACCTCCAACTCACCCCCCATCGCCTCAATGTGACTGCGCAGGGTGGAAATGTACATGTCGGCGCGCTTTTCGATCTTGGCAATTGAGGGCTGCTGGACGTGCAGCACCTCTGCCAGCATCTTCTGCGACAGGCCGCGTGCTTTTCGTAACTCGTTGAGGGGCATCTCAGCAAGCCACGCCTGAGCCTTGGCTTCTGCCCTTGCACGAGACTCGGGCAACATTTGTGCGCGCAGTTCAGAATATTTATTAGCCATTGATCAGCCCTTCCTTTTGAAGTTGCATCAGGTGTTCATCGTAGAGTCGGTCGGCAATGGGAACGTGGATGTCGTACCAACGGTTGTCACCGGTCTTGTCGCCCCCGATCAGCAGAATTGCACTGCGCCGAGGATCGAACGCGTACAGCGTGCGCAGTGGCCTGCCATCGTGTTGGGTGCGAAGCTCTCGCATATGACCGTGTTTGGAACCGTTAATGCCGCTGCTGTGGGGGAAGCCCAAAGTCGGCCCTCGTTCTTCCAGCAAACGGACGGAGGCGTCCAACGAAACTTGTTTATCTTCAGACAAGCTGCTCCACCACTCCCCGAATTCATCAGTGTATTCTATATCCCAACTCATATTGTTAATATAGCCTTGACGGAATATTCCGTCAATGGAATAAACAAATTTCCTTAAAAGGGCGCTGATTTAGGACTGGTCGCTCTTGGCCGATTGAGGGCTACTATTTGCCGTCGTACTCGGAAATCTGACTTCCACCACTCAATCTTTTGCAGAGCAATTTTAATTGCGCTACGATTACCTCGTAGTATGTGCATGCTGATAAGGATTTAAGACATAACGCAATTTGCGAAATGCTGGGCTGGTTGTTGGCGAAAAAAGTATGGTCGTGAACTTGGACTCAGACCGTGGCGTCTCTCTAAGAGCGAGACTCAAGCATCACTGGAACTAGAAACCAGCGATGCATTAGAAGTGGCTGAATCATTGAATATCGAGAATGCCAAATTCAAGGCGGATAAAAATACTTGAGGAAACTGACGAAACAAAACCTATGTTTTTTAATTCGGTTCGGTAGGCACGCTCAAATGTATGAAGAGCTTGCCTGGCGGGATAGGTTCTTAAACTATTACCATGCTGGAAAGTGAAATCCTCGGTTACTTTTAACTATCGCGCGTGGTTATGAGAGTGGTAAATTTTGTAACTAATTGAATTAAATTAAAATTAAACGGCCTGCAAAGCCATCTACGGCGGTTCGATTCCGCCCGCAGCCTCCATTAGTGGATTCAAACAGACTCAAAGAAGTACATAAACCTGCAAGTCATAAGGCTTAGCGGGTTTTTTATTGTCCAACGAAGTGCAATAAGACTCGTTGACATACCCACTTTTGTGGGGGTATAAACGGGGGTATATTCAAATTCCCCAGAGTTGATACCCCCATGCCGCTATCAGATACCACCATCAAGAACGCCAAACCCAGTCCAGATAAGGCTTACAAGCTACCCGATGAAAAGGGTATGTATTTGCTGGTTAATGCTAACGGTTCAAAATATTTCAGGCTCAAGTATCGCTTTGGAGGTAAAGAAAAAGTTTTAGCCCTTGGCGTTTATCCCGATACCAGCTTAAAACAGGCCAGAGAAAAGAGAGATGAGGCCAGAAAGCAACTGGCGGATGGTATCGACCCCAGCGAGAACAGAAAAGCGGTCAAATCATCCAAGGCAGAAAGTGCAGCAAATAGCTTTGAAATAATCGCCCGAGAATGGGGGGCAAGAAAAGTTGATACCTGGGCAGATAAAAATAACCGTTCCAAACGGATGCTTGAAAGAAATATATTCCCCTGGCTGGGCAGCAAGCCCCTTACTGACATTTTGCCTAAGGATATTCTGGAATGCTTAAGACGTGTTGAAGATCGGGGCACTATCGAGACGGCACACCGAACCCTTCAGATATGCGGGCAGGTTTACCGTTATGCAGTGGCAACGGGCAGGGCAGAGCGAGATATAACCCCGGATTTACGTGGATCATTGCCGCCGGCCAAAGGTGAGCACTTTGCAGCCATTACCGAGCCGAAACAAGTAGCGGAACTATTAAGGGCAATCGACAGTTATCAAGGCTCATTACCTGCCGTTTGCGCGTTAAAGCTTGCGCCGCTGGTATTTGTCCGCCCTGGCGAGTTAAGGGCGGCAGAATGGCAGCATATCGACCTTGACGCTAAAGAATGGCGTTACTACGTATCAAAGACTTCTGTACAACACATCGTCCCGCTATCGTCTCAAGCCGTGGCAATATTGGAAGAGTTGCACCCGTTTTCTGGTCTTGGACGCTTTGTATTTCCGTCCGAACGCACCCCGCGCGGTGACAGGTGCATGAGTGATAACACCCTGAACGCCGCATTAAAACGACTGGGTTACGGTAAGGACGTAATGACCGCACACGGTTTTAGAGCCATGGCGCGTACTATTCTTGATGAAGTACTTGGGGTAAGGCCTGACTTTATCGAGCATCAACTTGCCCACGCCGTTAAAGACCCGAACGGCAGAGCCTACAACAGAACCGCGCACCTACCGGAACGTCATAAGATGATGCAGCAATGGTCTGACTATCTGGACGGCTTAAAAAATGGGGCTCAGGTGATAACGTTTAAGAAGATAGGGTAAAATCTACTGACATTGGCACAATGCTAAAACAAGCACTTGAAGGAGTGTTGATGGACGATGAAGATATATTTGCAGAGGGGCGTTCTCCATATTTCGATGAATGCAGGGAACGCATCAAAAATGGAACTGCGACAGATTTAGATATTGAAGAGTTCTACATGAGGCTAATGCAGCGTTTTTGCGTAAATGTGTATGAAGAAAAGCCGGTTGAACCATTTATTTTGTATGCTTTTGCGGATGCTTTTACAAAAATGCTTATGGGTGGCCACTGGAATGATGAAATTCCTTTACCCTGGACACCAAGAACCCCCATACGGAGCCGAGTTGAGGAAAGGGATCTGACAATATATTGCGAAATTGAAAATAATATTAGAGCCGCTTTAAAGGAAGATCCATCAAAAAAACTAAAAATAACGAAATTATTAGAAACCGCCGCGTTCAATCATCATTGTTCCTATGAAATAGCCCGCGATGGGTACTACAAGCTAAAGAAAAAACTTTCTTAAAATCACATACAAAACAAGAAATACAATCACCAGAAATAACTGAAAAATATAGCCAATGTTCAACAACCACCCAAGAGGTGCAAAGCATGGCTATAACAATCCCCCATCTACCAGAAACCGGATTCTTGAGAATCTGGCAGATCATAGGCAACCCCAAAACGAACATACCTCCACTTATCCCGATTGGCCGGACTTCGTTTCTTAATGGCGTTAAATCAGGAAAATATCCCAAACCTGTAAAGCTTGGAGAAAGAACGACGGCATGGAAAGTTGAAGATATACGCGCTTTGATCATCCATCTTGGAGGTGCGGCGTGATCGTAGCTACAGTTTTTCATAAAAACGAGAGCTTGACCAATACATCATTGGCGGTTAATCTGTCCGCGCTTTCGCAAAAAACGAAAGTCGGGCTCTCACTCCCGGATAACCAAGGCCACAATAGGCCACTTTGTACAGTGGTTTTTTTGTGCCCACCAAAAACACAAGCGGCATTATGCCGTTTATTTTCTGTTATGGCGGGATGTATTGAGCAGCCCCTTAAAAGGCTGGCCGGTTCCTTGGCCGGTAGTGAGAACTTGATACATTCCGCCACCCAGCGAGTCTCACCAATGGGCGGCGGTTATTCCCTCTACCAAGGAGTCACCGCATGAACACGTCACAAAACAATTCCGCTCAAAATTCAGAGCAAACCCACCCCAACAACAACGCAATAAAATTTACCCATGCAGCCGGCGGACAGATCGGCTTTAACCCAGGTGCTACCGTTTTTAGCGACCTGTTTATGATCGGCGCTTTTGCATCGACAAAAGGTATCAATCACAACAGTGAACATGTATGGAGTGAATATCCCACAGACATGGAAGGTCTGAAGTCATTGGAATCTAAAAGCGGTGAAATGATCTACACCCTAACCGATACGATAAGCTCCCTGGGTATGATGTTGGCGTATGTTGATCGGGGAGAGGTTGGCGATAAGCACCTTGATAATTATGCCTGGCTGATAGCTGGACTGGGTGAGCTTTTATCGCAACTGGTCAGGGAGAATCAAGAGATGGTGCACTCGTTGCTGGTGCTCAGTAAGCAAGCTAACGTTATCCCCTTTAGCCGAGCTGAACAAGCAAAAAGCAAAGCATAAAAAACCCCGACTTTAATAATTAAAGCCGGGGTTTTGTGCAGTCCGTTTGCCACCAATCGCAGGGTTATTCTAACTCATGGCGGAGCGGATTGCATACCCGGCAAGGAAGATATTCAAATGAGTTTTCAATCGATTGAAGACGCTTGCCGCATTGCTTGTGAAAGCATTGGCGTAGATTTTAAAAACGTTCCCGCTGATGGCCGCTTTCATGTGGCCGACCTGACCGACGATCACCGTGGAAAGACCGATGGCCGAATAAAGATTTTCTCGGATCGTCAAGGCGGTATCGTCTGGAATCACAAGAGCAACGAACAGCAAACATTCTTCGTTAACAATAACCGTGAATCTCGTGAACCTATATCGACCGCCGAACGTGAGCGCATACAGGCTGAACAGCAACGCCGCCAAGTTGAACAGCAAGCCCGCTATGATAAGGCGGCACGTAGAGCACGCGCTATATGGAAGGCTGCCAAGCCAGCACCTGAAGATCATCCCTACTTAGTCCGTAAGCAGATTAAGCCGCACGGTGTAAAGATTGGGACATGGAAGCGCACCGTTCAAGATGGCCAAGGCAAGCATCACCTACTCATCATCGAAAACGCGCTACTTCTGCCAATGGTTGATCAAGCCGGCAACATCAGAAGCCTTCAAGCCATATTTACCGAAAAGCATCCAATCCTGGAGCGAGACAAAGATTTTTTGCCGGGCGGTCAATTGGCCGGGCTATTTTGGCTGATTGGCCCAAGAACTGACAAGGTACTGATTGCCGAAGGTTTCGCAACTGCCGCAACACTCTATGAAGAAAGCGTTTATAGGGTGTATATGGCTTTTACGGCCAACAACCTGATGGCGATCGGGCGCGTTGTCCGCGAAAAACGTCCTGATGCCGGGATTGTTTTTTGTGCCGATAACGACACCCAAACACCTGGCAATCCCGGATTGACCAAAGCCACCGAAGCGGCGCAAGCCGTTGGTGGTAGCGTTGCAGTGCCGCCGAATGATGGAGATTTTAACGACTATGCTATTTTCTTGAAGGAATCTGATAATGACTCAGAAGGATAAACGACCTGTTTTAGAGGTGGTCGATTCCGCCAAGAAACCGACCGGCAAAAAAACCGGTAACACGGGTGGCAGTGGAACAAGCAAAGAGCAACGCTTTGGTGACTATGTCATCAAGAATGGCGCTTTCTACCAGATCAAGTCTGTTAGAGACGGGACGGACGGAAGCAGTACCGTTGAGTTCCCGTTATGTGATTTCACCTGCCGGATCGTGGAAGAGATAACCTCAGATGATGGGTTGGATGATGCTACCTTTTTGCGTATTGAAGGCCGAAGGGCTAACGGGGTGCTGTTGCCTATTGTGGATGTTCCGGCCAAGAATTTCTATTCTTCGCAAGGTAATTGGGCTAATGAGCATTGGGGTACCCTGCCATTTATCTATCCGGGCGCCGCCAAAAAAGACAACCTGAGGGCTTGTATTCACCTGTATTCACAACAGGCCGGTGATATTCCACGCCGTACCGTGTTCAAGTTTACCGGTTGGAAAAAGCTTGATGAAAAATGGCATTACCTGACTGGATCTGGCGCAATCAACGCCAAGGGTTTGATCGGTGTGACTGAGGTTGATTTAGGTGCTGGACACATGAGCCGTTATCAATTGCCCGAACCACTGACCGGGGAACCGCTCAAACAAGCCGTATCTGATGCCCTGGCCTTGCTGGATGTTTGTCCAAGTAAACCGCATATAGGCATAGCCTTGTTTTCAGCAGTAGCCCGTGCACCGCTGGGTGAATGCCACCCGACAGATTTTGCCGTGTGGTTGCATGGCCTAACCGGGTCGAGAAAATCAGCCATAGCCGCTATTGCCCTGGCGTTTTTCGGTAACTTCACGGCACGCAGTTTCCCAAGTAATTGGTCTGATACAGTGCTCGATTGTGAAATAAAAAGTCATCAAGCCAAAGATGCGGTGTTTGTGGTCGATGATTTTAAACCGAGTGTCAGCCAAACCGAAGCCAACAAGTTGCATGCGATGGCTGAACGTATTATTAGAAATACCGGTAATCAAGCGGGTCGTGGTTATCGCGGTTCAGATAGACGCGCTAATGCCGCACCTTATAACCGGTCATTGATGTTGATAACGGCTGAGGATTTGCCGCGCGGCCAATCCTTGCTGGGCCGTCTGTTGATCCTGGAGCTGGCCGGTACCGATGTCGATAACAATGCCTTGACCCGGCTACAGCGATCGGCAGCGGCTGGAAACTTTACCGGTTTGATGTCGGCTTACCTGCAATGGTTGGTTCCGCGCCTGGATCAATTAAAAAAGGATTTTCCTTCAAATGTAGAGGTGTGCCGCAATGCGGCTATTCGTGATGGCCTGGCCTCTTCCCACCCTCGTGCGCCTGAAATCTACGCCAATTTGATAGCGGGTACAGAAACCTTCCTTGAGTTTTTGGAAAGTACCGGCGCTATTAGTAGTGACCAAAGCAACATGCAGTTGTCATCTATCGAGATCGGCTTGCAACAGGCATTCAGTGAGCAAGGCGCTTACCAAATTGACCAAGACGAGTCAGAACGTTTCCTGCAATTGTTACGGGCTGCTCTCAGTTCGGGCAATGCCCATATCGCCTGTCGCTTAAAGTTAGGCCCTCCTGAAATAAGGCCGTACGCGTGGGGATGGCGTGATGCTGGAACCGATATGGTTGGGGATAAGAACTTTAACCCAATGGGCGACTGTATCGGCTACTACGCAGCCCCTAAAGATAAAACTCCCGCTGAGGTCTGGTTACAGCAAGACACGGCTTTTAAGATCGTTCAGCAATTTGCCCGAAGCCAAGGTGATGTTTTCTTGTTGACGCCTTCTAGTCTATGGCGGCGGATGTATGAGAAGGGTTTGATATTACATACGGAGCCGGATGCTAAAAACAATAAGCCCCGGCTTGCAGTAAAAAGAACAGTTGCCGGACAAAGTAAGCGGGTCATGATTCTGGCCAGTGATTTAATCGAGTCCGGATCGTAAATATTTTTTAATGGGAGAACCCAACATGCAACACTTTGAGCATAGTCAGTTATCAAAATATGACCGCGTACTGTCCCGTGGTCTAGTCGGCAAACAGATATTAAAAATCTGTTATGGATGTAAAAAGGGCTTTTGCAAGCGCAAAGGCAGAGCCAAAACGGCACCTGTGATTAATAATCCTGGCCGGTTTGTCTGCCTAAAATGTGCAGATAAGCTGGTAAATGGGGGAACGGTTGAAGGGATGACGGTATTAAATGAGTCACCATTATAGCTTTACCTCTTCGTGCCCCCTTTCCCCTTATGGTTACGCCAATAAGGTTGTTTGGGTCGTATGTTGCCCGCTTCACCGTTTTGTAGGTGGTATCGAGATAATAAATATATATATACCATTCTATATATATTTTTTTGGGGAATTTGGGGAGATATAGCTATAAGCCTTATATGGCGTGGTTTTCAAGCTCCCCCAATGTATTTTTTTCTTGGGGAGATTCCCCGAAAAAATGGGGAGATAAAAAACTAACCAAACAGACAAATAGCCGCTGATTGATTGAAAAAGTATTGAAACTGGCTGTTTTTTGGGGAGATTTTTAGTGGCATTTGGGGAGATTCCCCAGCTTTTTAAACGTCATGGGGAGTGCTAAAGCCGCACCACGCATGGGCTAGAAGCATATCTCCCCAAATTCCCCAAGTTTTTCAGACATAGGTATGCACTAGATATTTTTTTAATAGTACAGGAGGGGCGGTTCAATCTCTACAACCGCCCCGACCTAGACCCCGCCCCCAGTGACATTTTTACGTGAATTGTTTTGAATAGAAAAAGCCCACATGGGCCATTGGTGTGATGGTGTGCTTGTATAACCAACCTTCCCCCGCCACTGGCGTTGATAGCGTACCAGGGCGCGGGGAATCATTAATTTAATTAGGAATCTAGAAATGAAAGATGAGATAAAAAAACAAGACCAGCAGATGAAAGCCGCATGTTTCGCTGGCCTTGATGCCGTTGTTAAAAGGTTCGGCAAAAATGCTTCACAAGAACAAATGCTCGATGCGGTCATGCTGATGGCACATAACCTGTTGACGCATGGCGAACAGTTGGACAGCAACCTATCCACGCATAATGGAAGTGTGTTTTGCGATCGACTTAAGCAGTTAATTGAATTAACACAGAAGAACGTTACTGAAAACGGATCTGTCGGGAGGCTAATGTGAAGCGCCGTCTGTTAGTCTGGCTGTTCTTTCGCATCGAGCGAGCCTTAAGTGTAAGGGTGATTGAAAAGAACCTTAAGGGGGTGGGTTTTAGTCGTCGGGATGCACAATTTATCATAAAATCATATCGTGATGCAGTTAAAAACATATTATAACAATTTGATTTTATTATGTTTTATGGTAAAATTGAGCTAGTTTTTAGGGTGTGAGAGATTCTCATTTTAAAAGTTAGCTTAACGGCGCGAATCTCACCCTGCGAGATGCTGGTTGGACATTCGATAACACACTTTTTTAATTTATCGAATAGAAGGTAAAAATATGTTTTTAAAACAATTGAGAGAACCAAGGGTGTTTATCACGCTCTTAACTATTGGTGTTTTGCTTATTTTGTCCAGTTTTGGCGTTGTCGAAGCCAATAACATGACGGAGTCTGGGATGCTATTGGCTGGAGTTGGTAATGTCGGTATTGCTGAGATTACGGACATGCTCCAAAAACAAGGCGTTGAATTTGAAAAGCGCTTTAAACAGCTGGATCGTCTTGATAAAGAAATGCTTGAGATTGGCAAAAAAGCTAACCGAAAGAACTTTGGCGGTGGCTTCGGTGGGTCTGGACAGGTCGAGGAGTCGAAGAGTGATCTTGCTTCTCTTATTCGCTCTCGTGGAGAAGTTAAGGGCATGTTTTCAGGCTCTGGGCCTGATGGAGGATGGACAAGTGCCCCTGTTCTTGCTGAAGGTATTGGTGGAATTGTCCGCAATGCGTCAGCGCTTCGAGAGTTGGTTACTTTCATCCCTATGGACACTGGCGACAGTTACGAAGAACTTATTAGCACCACGCTGGTTGGTGCAAAGTGGGTCGGTGAAACTGAATCAAGGCCAACTACTGACACCCCTAAGCTGGTAAAAATAACAACCGAGCTTTTCGAAGAGTATGCGGAGCCTGTCATTAGTCAAAAGTTGGCTGATGATAGCGGTACCGCAATGGTTGATTTTTTGGTTAATGAGTCATCTATTAGCTTTGCCGAAGCTGAAGAACTGGCGTTGTTTTATGGCACTGGCGTTAATCAGCCACGGGGTTTGGATACCATAGCCACAGTAGAGACCGCAGACGATGCCAGGGCCTGGGGCACTATTGAGCATATTCCTACGGGTGCGGCGGGTGCTTTTGCGGCTACCGATGCTTTTGATGCCGTTAAAGCCGTGTTCTATAAATTGCGCGCTGGTTACCGGAAAAATGCGGTTTGGGTGTGCAATTCAGCGACCGCGTTAGAACTTAGCAAGTTAAAAGACGGTCAAGACAATTATCTTTGGGATGATGGCAATGTCAAAGACGGAACGCCGCCAACACTATTGGGTCGGCCCGTAGTTATCTGCGAGATATCCCCGAGCATTGCAGCGGATGCCAAAGCGCTTTGGTTTGGGGATTGGAACCAAGCTTTAAGAGGCATTGAGCGTACCGGAAATAAGGTTTTGCTTGATCCGTACAGCGAAAAACCAAACGTGGTGGTTTATGTTTACCGTCGCGTTGGTCTGTCATTGCGTAATTCAAACGCCATAAAGTGTTTGAAATTCTCAGTCAGCTAAAAAGACAGTATTTTTAAACATCACCGTAAAGGCCTGTGTTATACAGGCCTTTTTTATAGGCAGCATTGAACGAGTGGGGGTATTTTTGGGGGTATATTTAAAAATAGAAATCAACAAAGCCTTTAAAATTAGAGCATGCAGAGGTCATTGTGGTAGAGCCCGCAGAATTCAGAGAGAGTCAAAGAAGTCCATAAACCTGCAAGTCATAAGGCTTAGCGGGTTTTTTATTGTCTAAAATTTCCAGGAGTAAATTTTCCATTCGCTAAACTAGCGGTGATAGTATTCATTTAGTGGTATTGTAAAATTCATCTTTTAATGTTGAGGGCTGATAAAAAATGACCATTTCATTTGTAAAAATAGTTGCCTTTTTCGTTATATTTTCTACAGGGTTATTGTCGTCCTGTGCCGAGTTTAAAGAGGCCGGAAGAACGATAGGCCATACGGCGCGTAATGTCACCAGGGAAATTGGGCATGGCACTAGGGATGCTGCCAAGGAAATCGGTCATGGTACGAGACGCGTGGTCAACAGCATTGGGCAAGAAACGAACGATGCAGCAAAGCCATCACCCGATGATGAGCAATAATTCAACGGTTTTTTTAAATAGGATATTTTTGTAAATTACGAGAGCGGGTGAAAAATCCGTGGTCCCCAAAAAACATGGGCGATGGGTTGGAGAAGTGACGGTTAGTTGAGGCACTTCCGACAACCGTTTCAGGTGTGCCGGCGCCGACGTGGATGCCTTGCAGCCGTATTGGGAGGTTTGTCCTCAGCTTCGGCAAACCCTGTTCAAAGTCAATCGCCTCGGCTATCTTGATCTGGTCGTTTTCAAGCAAGCCATCAAGACCACTATCTATGAGCCCCCGGAGTTAGTTAGCTTCATCGACAGCATGAATGCCCTGTTTGCCGACTGGCGGGAGCAGAGCGCCGAAACACTCAAAAGCCTGCAAGTTGACTGTCATCTCAAGACCGTCATCGCCGAACTCGCCGAAGACCTGCTGGCACATTACACCGGTAAACCGTTGATTGAACAATACGATGTTTATCAGCACCTGATGGACTACTGGGCCGCGACCATGCGGGGCGATTGTTACCTGATTGCCGCCGATGGCTGGAAGGCCGGAACCTACCGGATCATTGAAATCAAGAAAAACAAGGAAGCAAAACCGTTAAAGAAACCGACAAAGGCTGGATTTGCGACCTCGTGCTCAAGTCGCTCATCGTTAACCGCTACTTCGCCGCCCGGCAGGCGGCCATACGCGAGCAAGAGGCGGCGCTGGAAAGTGCAAGTGCCAAAATAACTGAGCTGGAAGAGGAGCGCGGCGGCGAGGAAGGTGCATTTTCGGAACTGGACAAGGTTAGCAGGGCTAATATTCCCGCCCGGCTGAAAGAGGTTGCCGGGAACGCCAAGCCCCGGCTTGGCGATAAAAAAGAAGCCGGGCTGGGGCTCGGCGCTTCCGAAGAGGTTGTACTTTGCGCATGGCTGCGTTTGGCAAATGAGGGGGGGGCAAGAAAGCCCTGAAAGAAGCCGAGGCGGCACTTGACGCGCTGGCCTATGCCAAATACCCCGCGCTCACCGAGGCTGAGATCAAAATGCTGGTGGTCGAAGATAAATGGTTGGCCGCTATTCATAACCTTGATGGACCGGTT
>Ga0208636_100077_pt1 | contig 62248 bp, 57 predicted proteins | sample LakWasM103_HOW12_2_FD_183921 | JGI IMG/M metagenome (GOLD analysis project Ga0208636, IMG submission 183921) | Freshwater sediment methanotrophic microbial communities from Lake Washington under simulated oxygen tension - Sediment Metagenome... | ecosystem: Environmental > Aquatic > Freshwater >... | reverse complement strand
AATCTATCGCGGAATGCAACGGATTGAATTCGATAAATAGAGGCTGTTTGCCGGACATCGTCTGATTACAGAATGACTTTTATAGCGGTCATTATGCCAAAATCATGTTTTAATGTCACGTCGCCGTGAGGGTGGCAATTCATTTTTTTTAGCATCAATATAATAAAACGCCATGAATGCAGTGATTCCCGCAGAGCGCACGGTCAGTGTGACCACTTATGGTCGCCTACATCTCGGTTTTTTCAACTTGAGTCGAGAGACTCAACGTCAGTTTGGCAGTGTCGGCGTCGCGATTGATGCCTTTCAAACCTCATTAAGACTCAGCCAAGGCCCGCAGCAGCAAACCCTGGACCCATGGGCATCTGCCATATTGCAACGCCATTTGGCAGCCTGTGAAATGCACGCAGAGCTGAACGTTGCCATTCAACAGGCCGTTCCGCGCCATGGCGGATTGGGTTCAGGCACACAAATGGCCCTGGCCCTGGGCGCTGCGGTCAACAGTTTATTCGATAGGCCCGTCGCAGCAAGCGCGATTGCCGCAATTCACCAGCGTGGTGCCCGCTCAGGCATAGGCATTGCCACGTTTGAACATGGCGGTTTAGTGGTCGATGGTGGTCGTGGGTCGCAAACGATAGTGCCGCCCATGCTGGCGCGCCATACATTTCCTGCCGACTGGCACTTTTTACTGATGATGGATCACAGCCGTGATGGCCTGCATGGGCAAGGCGAGAAGACCGCATTCAAGCAGTTGGCGCCACAATCCTTGGCCGCGACGCAAGCGATACAGCAACAATTATTGAGCCAGGGCCTGCCAGCGTTAATCGAGCAGGACTTTGCCGCATTCAGCCAGTTTATTGGTGCGTTGCAAGCCTACAATGCTGAGTACTTTGCACCTGCACAAGGTGGCCCTTATGCCAGTCAGGCCGTTGCCCGCATTCTGCACACATTGCAGCAGCAGGGTTATGCAGGTGTTGGGCAAACCTCGTGGGGGCCAACTGGCTTTGTATTATTGCCATCGCGTGCTGAGGCGGTCGCCATGCAGATGCAATTGCTTAACGAATATGTCGCGCAAACCACGCTCAGCTTTCTGGTCACTGCAGCTGTAAACCAGCCTGCGCATATCCACATAGAAGATTAAGATAGAGGATGTGGCAAATTAAAACTTTTTAAGATAATTTTGAAAAGTTATGATTTTCACGGTCTACTCTTTATTTTGAACTGCGCTGGAAGTGTGTATATTGGCTGAAGGTATGATTAACGAACGGTTCCGGGGGGAATAATGAAAAAAACCAGTATTATGCATTTGTTTACAGCCGCAAAAAATGCCAGTCCATTTGATGTGAATATGGCGTTTGATGCCGGCTACGAAAAAATTATTTCTTACACCGATGTGACCTTGAATGAAATCGTTGCATTGACACAAGATGCGATTTTCTCCCGCAGTCCGAGTGGTTTAAAGCAACAGGCCTTATTCTTTGGTGGCCGTGATATCCAGGTCGCACTGGAAATGCAAAAACAGGCGCGCAGCGCCATGTTCAAGCCATTTGAATGCCACACGTTTTCTGATCCTTCTGGCGCATTCACGACAGCAGCAGCCATGCTGGCTAAGGTCGATTTCTATTTGCAAAAGTCGGGCAGCGGCCTGGGTAAAGAAAAAGTCGCCATTTTTGGCGCCAGTGGTACTGTGGGTTCTACCGCCGCATTGATTGCTGCCCGTCAGGGGTCTACCGTGTTTATGGTGGCGCATGCTGGTGTAGAAAGCATGCAAGCCTATGTGGATAAATTATCCAGCAGTTATGATGTGAAGTTGCAAGTGGTGGATGGCAGCACAGAAGCCGCCAAAATTGCCGTCTTAAATGAAGCTACCGTTGCATTGTGCGCCACACCAGCAGGGATTCGCGTGCTGGAGGTTTCCCAGTTTGCCAATTCCAAAACCCTCAAGGTCGTGGCTGATGTTAACGCGGTGCCACCTTCCGGCATTGAGGGCGTGGATACATTCTCTAATGGCGGCCTGATTGAGGGTACGCAAGTGGCTGGATTTGGCGCTTTAGCCATCGGTCAATTGAAATATGTGACACAGAATAAATTGCTAGAGCAAATGCTGCAAAGCGAAAGCCCGATGCATATTGATTACCATCAGGCGTATGAATATGCCTGTGCGCACGTAGAATAAGGTGATTCTTGCGGCTGGCAATCTTGTCTCAAAGTGCGCGCATCTATACTCAGATCGCGCAACAAGAAGGATTTAGCGTATTGGCCGTGGATGCATTTGCTGATGCGGATACGCGGCAAGCCGCACAAGCTGTATATCAATGGTCAGGCCTGTGTGAACAGCCGCCTGGCGATAGCAGGGCAGGGTTGTTTGCCGCGCTGGATGCTTTCCAGCCCGAGGCTGTATTGGTCGGCTCAGGGTTTGAAGCGGATCTGGCAAGTTACAACGCATTGTTTGAGCGTTATGTTGTACTCGGCAATCTGCCCGAAACCGTTGGTCGTGTGAAAAATCCGCAATGGCTAAAAGCATGTTGTGATGCACTCCGGGTGCAATCGCCGCCCATTGCGGCCACTCAACCAGCAACGGGGCAGTGGCTGTATAAGCAGGCAGGCCAGTGCGGTGGTAGTCATGTACAACACTGGCAACCTGAGATGGGCGAAGTGGAGCACGGTTACTGGCAAGCATTGCAGCCAGGGCAGGCGATAGGCATCCTGTTTTTAGCGCATGTGCAGTCTGCGACCTTGATAGGCGTGCATACGCTCAGGCAACGTGCAGGAAGCTATGTTTATGCAGGGGCCATGCGCCTAAATGATGATTGCTTGCATGTCGCCGCAAATACGTTATTGCAGGCACTGGTGCCAGCATTGGGTTTGGTTGGCATCAATAGTATCGATGCCATTTGGCATGAAGGCAGATTGCATGTCATTGAAGTTAACCCAAGATTAAGCGCCAGTATGCGTTTATATATGGGGCAGCCACTCATGCAGGCGCATCTGGCCAGTTGCCTGAATGAAGCGGTGCCAGTATTGCAGCCACAAAAAAATGTTGCCAGTCATTGCATTATGTATGCAAGACAAACAATAGATGTCGGCCAGTTAAGCTTTCCAGACTGGCTGGAAGACAGGCCTGGCGTAGGCAATATCACTGCCGGGCAGCCCATTTGCAGTATCTATGCAGAAGGGCAAACAGACCGCGAAGTGCAACAGGCTTTGCTGGATAAAAAAACACGATTAGAGAAACTATGGGGGACTTATGTCTGTGACAACATCGAATTCAACATCCATTAGCGTACAACAATACAGCGCGCCGCTGGTGGCTGAGCTGATTGCTAATGCGCCAGCGCTAGGCTGTGCAGTCTCTACGCATGAAAGCGGCGCAACCATCGTTGATGCTGGTATTCAGGCACCGGGCGGGCTGGAAGCGGGCCGTATTATTGCCGAGATTTGCATGGGTGGCTTAGGGAGCGTCGCCTTGCGCCACGTACCACAGTTTGCCAACTGGCCACTGAGTGTCGTGGTGACAGCCAAGCAGCCCGTGATTGCCTGTTTAGGCAGCCAATACGCAGGCTGGGCATTGTCGCACGAAAAGTTTTTCTCCCTGGGCAGCGGCCCGGCACGCGCGATTGCGCAGCGTGAAGAGGTGTTTAAAGACATCAACTATAGCGACAAAGGCGAGCAGACCGTCTTGGTACTGGAAACCGATAAAGTGCCGCCTGTACAAGTGATTGAGAAGGTCGCCCGCGATACCGGTTTGCCAGCCAATAAGCTGACCTTTATTCTGACACCGACCCGCAGCGTGGCCGGATCATTGCAAGTGACCGCGCGCGTGCTGGAGGTTGCCTTGCACAAATGCCATACCTTGCATTTTGACTTGAATGCCATTGTTGATGGCTACGGTGTTGCGCCTATTCCTGCGCCATCGCCAGACTTCATTGTCGGCATGGGCCGCACCAACGATGCCATTTTGTTCGGTGGTTTCGTGCAGTTATTTGTCAATACTGACGACGCGGCTGCCGAGCAACTGGCACAACAATTACCCTCTTCCTCCTCTAAAGACTACGGCCGCCCATTTGCTGAAGTATTTAAAGCGGTGAATATGGACTTTTACCAGATTGATCCTATGCTGTTTTCACCTGCTAAAGTCAGTGTGAGCAACCTCAAGTCCGGTAAAACATTCTTTGCCGGAAAATTCAATGAAGACCTTTTGAATCAATCATTTGGTGGATAGTTTTAACGTAATTATTCAATTAAAATGTACGAGTGGGATGAAGAACAAGGCGCACGGAACGCAGAAACCGGAATGTACATTGAGTACATGAGGATTTCGAGTACCGCGTAACGCTGTTATTCGCCCACGCAGTCATTTTCATCATGCAAGTTGTTCCTATTTTTACCGACGAAGTGGCCCAAGCGGGCGGCTGGCATGGCCAAAGCCTGGCGCAGGCATTTGCACGCCGAGGCTGGCAAGCACACATGGTGTCACTCGACAGTTGCCATATCAGCATTGTTCAGCAGCAGGTCAACGTGCATATTCCTGGCCTGGCGCAGACGGCGCCGATGGCATTTGTACGCGGTGTCGCCGCTGGCACCACGCAGCAGATTATCACCCGCATGAACCTGTTACACACCTTGCAACGCCAGGGCATGATCATTTACAACCATGCGCGTGCCATTGAAACCACGGTAGATAAAGGCTTGACCAGCCAGTTGCTGGCTGAGCAGGGCGTTGCCACGCCAGATACCTGGGTGTGTGAGCACCGTGACGTGGCACACGCCATCATGCAGCAGGCCCTTGATACCGGTAAAGCATTAGTGATCAAGCCACTGTTTGGTTCGCAAGGCAAAGGCGTGCGCCTGATTGAAACGCGCGCACAGTTTGCGTTACCGCAAGACCAGTTTGTCGATGGCGTTTTTTATCTGCAGGAAAAAATTGACTGTGGCCCTTATCAGCATGATTACCGTGTCTTTGTCGTGCGCGGCGAACCCATTGCGGTGATGAAACGCCAAGGCGATAGCTGGTTGCATAACGTAGCACGTGGCGCGCGGTGCAGCACATGCGATGAGGTGGATGTCGCCGAGATTGGCGTTAAAGCCGCACAGGCCGTTGGCATTGATTATGCGGGGGTGGATGTCATGCGTGATCAACATGGCAAGTTGTGGGTGATTGAAGTGAACAGCATCCCAGCCTGGCGTGGCTTGCAAAGTATTACCAATTTTGAAATTGCCGATGTATTGGTGAATGATTTATTGCAATTAGCCAATGTTACAGAGGGCCGCGCATGAGTGGTTTACTGCAACAGGCCTATCTGCAAGCCTGCCTGGCTGAGCTGGAAGCACTCAAGCCTGGCAATGTGCATATCTTTGCCGATGGTCATGGCATGCGGGTGCAGGATTTTATCCATAGTGCAGAAGCCTCGGCACCTGCATTATGTGACGACCAGTCATTTGGCAGCCGCACACTGGGTCAACGTATTTTGCAGGCCTTGCAGGCGACGCATGCCAAAGTGGGCTGTAACACTAATTTAGGCATAGTGCTGCTTGCTGCGCCCGTGGTGCAGGCCTGCCTGCAATATCCTCAGCAATCCATGTCTGCAGCCTTGCAGCAGGTGCTGCAACAGACCACAGTGGACGACGCGGCGCTGGTATATCAAGGTATCCGCCTGGTCAGCCCGGCGGGCATGGGGCAGCGCGACGAGCATGACGTTGCCCAGGCGCCACAAATCACTTTGCTCCAAGCCATGCAGCTAGCCAGCGCACACGATATGGTCGCCCGCCAGTATGTGGATGGCTATGCCAGCATTTTCTCGGCCGCCATGCCGCTCTACACAGATTGTTACCAGCGCTGGCAACGGCCAGCCTGGGCATTGACCGCTGTCTATTTATATTGGCTCTCCAGTGTACCAGATAGCCATATCGCCAGAAAATATGGTGAGACCAAGGGGGCGGAAGTACAACAGGCGGCTAGCGTGCATTACCAGGCTTTTATCGCCTTGGAAAATCCAAAGCACTACATGCCCGATTTGCTCAAATGGGATCAGTCGCTCAAGCAAGCGCGTATCAATCCTGGCACCAGTGCCGACCTGACGGTGATCACCGCCATGCTGTTATTGCTGCGTGAAAGTCAACCAGCAGCATTTTAAGCCCAGCGGCGAACTGAGATATTGAGCTGAGGTATACTATAAAGCTTATAAAGTTTTCGTAGTCTAAGTCAGGAGGGCGTTATGACCGATCAGGTACTCACCGAGCAGGAAATTCAACAACATTTTGCCGAGTCTTTACCGCACTGGGTGTATGAGGATGGCTGGATCCGTCGCAAGTACAAAACCAATAGTTGGAAGGGCACCTTGATGGTCGTCAATACTGTTGGCCACTTGGCCGAGGCCGCCTGGCATCATCCGGATTTAACCGTGTCTTATGCCTTCGTCATTGTCAAACTGTGCACACACAGCGCCAAAGGCATTACCATGAAAGATATCGAACTGGCGCGCAAAATTGAAGAGGTCGTACAGTGGCAGCCACAGCTACAAGCGGGCTCTGCGCTAGAAGGCACGCCACAGAGTGACCTGCGATTCAGTTACGTCAAATACGATTAATTTGAGTTTTTCAGCGTCATTATTTTTGTTAGCCCAGTTTTAACTGTATGAGTATCAACCAACATGCCGGTTTGCCATCGGCAATCTTTTTGATGGGCCCAACCGCCAGCGGTAAAACTGCCGCGACCATTGCGTTGACCCAGCGCTTCCCGGTTGAAATTATCAGTGTGGATTCCGCGCTGGTCTATCGCGGCATGGATATAGGCACGGCCAAACCCGATGCCGAGACCTTACGCCAGGCGCCGCATCACTTGATTGATCTTATTTCACCGCTGGAGCAATATTCCGCAGCCCAATTTGCCAAAGACGCCCTGGCGCTGATGCATACCGCGACCGCGAATGGCCGCATCCCGGTGCTGGTCGGTGGCACCATGCTGTATTTCAATGCCTTGCAACATGGCCTGAGCGACTTGCCAGAAGCCGATGCAGCCATCCGCGCCCAGATTGAAGCGGAGGCCAACGCACTAGGCTGGCCTGCAATGCATGCACAATTAGCCAGTATCGACCCAGCCGTTGCCGCCAAGATACATACGACCGACCCCCAGCGCATAGAGCGTGCATTAGAGGTTTACCGGATTAGCGGCAAACCCATGAGCTTATTGCGCGCGCAATCGCAAAAAGTATCGCTACCGTTCAATATCCTCAAACTCGCCTTGATGCCGAGTGACCGCAGCGTCTTGCATCAACGCATTGCCGAGCGCTTTCAACTCATGCTCCAGCACGGTTTTATTGATGAGGTAAAAAGGTTGCTGGTTGAGTATCCGCAACTCAATGCCGATAGCCCCAGCATGCGCTGCGTTGGTTACCGCCAGGCCTTGCAACACCTCAGCGGTGAGATTGACCTGCCAACGCTGGGGGAGCATGGCGTCTACGCCACCCGCCAGCTTGCCAAACGCCAACTCACCTGGCTACGCGGCATGGATGATGTGCATGTGCTGGATTGCTTGCGTATAGATTGGGTATACGAAGCACTCACCCTGATTCAGCAGCAAACGCAGAGATAAAAAAACCGGACAATGTCCGGTTTTTATTTTGCATATCAATTTGAGGCGGTATTAATAAGCGCCATCCTGGCCAACAATGGTTAACCATGCTGTTTTAGCCACAATCAACATATCCAGGCGTGGGCTCCAGTTACGCAAATACTCCAGGTCATAGTGCACACGCTGCTCCATCTTTTCCAGCGTATCAGTTTCGCCACGAAAACCGTTGACCTGTGCCCAGCCGGTAATGCCTGGCTTCACCTTGTGACGCACCATATAGCCTTTAATCAGCTTGCGGTACTCTTCGTTATGCGCCACCGCATGCGGGCGTGGGCCAACCACACTCATGCGGCCTTGCAACACGTTGATAAACTGTGGCAATTCGTCCAATGACGATTTACGTAAAAAAGCCCCCAGAGGTGTAATGCGCTGGTCATTTTTAGTCGCTTGCGTCACGGTAACTCCATCTTCCGTCACGGTCATAGAGCGGAATTTATAGACCAGAATTTCCTGGCCATCCAGGCCATAACGGCGTTGCTTGAAAATAATCGGGCCAGGGGATGTGAGCTTCACGCCTAACGCCACTACAATCAAAATCGGTGAAATCAGGATCAGTACAAACAATGAGAACAAGATGTCCGCCGTACGTTTGATCAAGCCATCTACGCCAGTAAAAGGTGTTTCACACACCGAAACCACCGGAATGCCATTCACGTCAGACACGCGGCCTTGAATCAAATCTGTGACGAAGATGTCCGGCACAAAATAAATTGAAGCGGTGGTGTCTTTCAAGTCATCCAGCAACTTCAAAATACGCGGGTGACTAGACATCGGTAGCGCAATATAGATGGTGTGAATCTGATTGCTCTTGCAGTAAGCTGGAATATCCGTCAGTGCACCCAAAATTTCAAAGCCATGATCTTGTGGTGCGCGCTCTGGGGCACGATCCTCGAAGAATCCAAGCACAGAAACGCGGCTATACTCATCGGCTAACAAGTTATTTGCGACGGCAAGGCCTTGTTCATTGAGGCCAATAATGACTGCGTTTTTGGTCGGGCCTTGCAAGGTAATCAAATAAGGGGAAAACATTTTTAATGCGGTGAGTGCCAGAATTTGTGCAATTGGCGTACCGATTAACCAGGCATAAACAATTTCTGGCGTATATAAGGTTATGTAGCCAGTGATACGGGCAAAAATAAGCACCATGCCAGCCAGCAATACCCATTGAAAAATGACATCCCGCACCATTTTCCAAAAACCCAATCGAATTTTTGCACCACTTGGGAAGGTGACCGAAAACAGTAGTATTGAGGTGAAAAAGATCGAGATAGGAATCCTATCTTCGAAATAAATAAAAATGCCCCACATGAAAAATACTAAAACGAGGGGCTCTACAATCGATTCTATGAAGTAAAGAGGGCTCCGAGGCCCCGACGATAATCCAGAGATAGTTCTAATTGGTGGTCTGATAGTTTTTTTCATAGCTTGCTTATTTCTTTAAACCCCTTTGAGTTTAACGAAATTAAACCTTTACAGCAATCGACATCAATAACCAAATGGGTAGTTTATTAGTTTTACTAAGTCATGCAATTATCATAATAATGATGCACAATACTTTGAAAATCTGTTTTAACTACAGATTCAGATTATGCAGTGATGAAAAATCACTAAAAGCTTAATAACATATGCATGATCTTTAAATATCAGGTTAGAATGATTTAGTAAAATTAAAACTTCCTCCCTTAGCAGAATGACATTGGCTACAAAAAAACTATCTAAAAGAAAGAAGCGCTGCATTTTACTGTGCGTGCCAGCGTTTGTTAGTGTCACATCAGTTAAGCATGTAAATGCTGATGATTTGGATACGCTGCAATTTCGTGCTTCGATGAACAAAATTTATGATAGTAACTTGTTTCGGCAAAGTACAAATGAAGTCTCGGATCAGGCCACAATATCAACATTAGGCGTTCGTCTTGACAAGACTTATGCACTTCAGCGTGTGACTGCTGATATTACATATATCGATAACAAATATCAGGAAAGTGACTTTCTGGATTATGCCGCCACAAACTACAATGCGGCGTGGAATTGGTCACTAACACCAAGTTTGACGGGTGTATTATCATCATCTCGATCGCAGCGCCAGATTAATTTTCGAGACCTTCAGGCGGCTGTCAAAAACGTTAATACAATTACCGAAAATACTTTTCGCGCAGAATATGCCCCCCATAAGGTTTTAAGTCTCATTCTTGGATACAGCGAAATAACTTCTGAAAACAGTCAAGCCTTTAATGCCATCGCAAGTAACCAGAGAGTGGGGTTGGATTATGGAGTAAAGTATAACTTTCCCTCAGGAAGCTATGTTTCTTTAATGGGTCATCGACGTGATGGCACTATAGAAGGCCGGCCGTTGAATTTTGTACAGCAGTTTGACACGGGGTTTACCGATTATGAATACGACCTGGAATTTTTGGTAGCTGAAAATGGGAAAAGCAATATTACAGGTAAGGTCGGTCATATTGAGAAGGTGCATGACAACTTTTCGCTACGAGACTATCGGGCTTTTATAGGGAATATTAGTTATGACCTGTTGTTAACGGGTAAGCTTAAATTCAACGCAGGGTTAACTCGTAGTGTTGGGGCTTTTGAAACGGTGAATAGCACCTACTCGACGACAGATGCATTAAATACTGCTTTAAGTTACGAGATTAGTGACAAGATACAGGCAGGTATTAATTTCAGATTATCGGAAAGAGAGTTTGCTGGGCGAGGTCAATTTGACACGAGCGGCAGAACAGATAGAGAACACTCTTATGGTGCCCACATCAGTTGGCGTCCAATCAAAAACATTGGCTTCTCTTTAACAAGCACAAAGTCGAACCGAAATTCTACGTTAGCGCAGTTTGACTTTGATGACACGCTAACAAGTATCAACGTAGATTTAAAAATTTAAGCTCATAATTCGCATGTGTATAAAAACAATAAAATTTAATACGAAGATATTCTTTTGTTTGGCATTGGTAACAATCGCCGCTGGCTGTGATGATGGTAAAAAAACTGATCTGAATTCCCTTAAACCCATCGCAAAAGTGAATGGTGACGAAATCACTTTTAACCAGTTTGATAAAGAATTTAAGAGTGCGAAGCTTACAAACGAAACAGATCCACAGGTCAGGGCGCAGTTTTTATCTAAAATGATTGATCGGCAATTACTGGCCCAAGAGACAATTAAGTTGAATCTCGACCGTATGCCCGAGGTGATTGATGCCGTCAACTCAGCCAAGGCGCAAATTTATGCACAAGCTTATCTTGCTAAAAAACTGGGAAAACTTTCAGCTCCAGATGATAGAGAAATTGCAGAGTATATTGAGAATCACCCAGAAACCTTTGCTCATCGTAAAGTTTTTTCGACCATTGACGTAATATTTCCTTATGATCCAGTTGCATTTCAGATGCAGTCTCTACAAGCAAGTGTCTCAGACATGAAATCATTGCAAGCTGCGTTGGACGAGCACAATATTAAATACAATATGGTCAATGGGAACTTTTCTCTGGATGCCCTGCCCACCGTGTGGGCTGACAAGTTAAAGCAAGTCAAAGTGGGTGACCTCTTATTCACGCACGACAAGACAAAAGTGATTGTTAAATCAATTTCTGATATTTCAGAAGCCCCAATGCCGGATGATGGTGCAAAAAGCTATGCCTCAAAAGCATTATATGAGTTGAAACAACAGCAGTTTTTAAACAATGAAATTGCCAGGTTGAGGAAACTTTCGCAGATCAGTACCTTCGATGATAAATCGGAGTCGGTTAATAGCACCTCAATAAATTGAACATGACAAACCCTCACGCAGTTCAGGTACTGTGATATTAAAAGCATTATAGTTTTACTTTCTCATAAAAACTTTAGAAGAGAACCCGATATATGAGCCGATACATACATTACTTTTTAGTTCTACTTTTGTCCCTATTTAGCACACTCTCCTATGCTGACTATACGTTAGGGGCAGGGGATTATGTAAGAGTGACTGTTTATGGCGATGCCGACCTATTACGCGAAACACGTGTTTCAGAAGATGGCGTATTAACATTACCGCTCATTGGCGAGGTTAAAGTCGGTGGATTGACGACAATAGAAACTGAAAAGCGCATTGCAGAGCAACTAAAGCGAGGTGGCTTTATTGCTAACCCACAAGTATCTGTTCTTGTGCTGGAGTTTATGAGTAAGTCTGTCTCTATTTTGGGGGGCATACTTAAACCTGGTCGTTATCCAGTGACTCGCCCCTCTGATGTAAAAGACTTGATTGCTGAAGCTGGTGGCATTACACCCGAAGGCTCTGAGATCGTGACCGTGATTAAAGGTGACAAGCGATCAGAGTACGACTTGCATGAAATTATTACCCAGCAAGGAAAATCTCTTGATGCAATTGTTCGCGGTGGTGAAACTATTTATGTTGGCATGCGTGACGTTGCTGTGATTGGGCAATTAGCACGTCCAGGCAAATATGGCATTCAAGGCGGACTACGTAAAATCAGTGACTTTATTGCGCATGCCGGTGGCGCAAATGAAGCAGCCGGTGAAGTCTTATATTACACCACCAACGTATCGGGCACCCCAGTGACAGAGAAGATCAATATTGATCAGCTATTTAGAGCTCCATCTTCAGACATTAACAAGCAAGTCTATCCAGGTGATGTGATTTACGTGCCAGTTGCCCCCCAAGTTTATATTTATGGTGAAGTCCAACGCCCAGGCATGTATAAAATCGACAAAAACATGAGTGTGATGCAAGCAATTGCTAAAGCCGGGGGGTTAACAGTTCGTGGTACACAACGCTCCGTAAAGTTACATCGTAAAAATGAGCAAGGTGAGGTTGTAAAGCTAAAGCCTGAGTTGAGTGGCAGCTTACAAGACGAAGATGTTTTATTTGTTGAAGAGAGCCTGCTTTAAGGAGTACACATAATGACGTTTTCACAATTAATAGCTATTTTATCGGCTCGACGTAAAATCATCCTGATCACATTCTTTTCTGTGGTTTCGGTTACTGTGCTATACAACATTCTTGCACCTAAAGAATACACAGCATCGACTAAAGTCTTACTGAATACCAAAGTTGTTGATCCAGTCACTGGTATCTCTCTTGCTAGCCAAATGATTGACAGTTATATGGCGACACAATTGCAGGTGTTGCAAAGTGACTCTGTAGCACTGGAGGTTGTTCGTCGTCTCGGTCTGACGAACAACCCAAGTATTCAGAAAAAATTTCAAGATAGTAATGATGGCATAGGTGATATTAACCTTTGGCTTGCACGTTTATTGGTCTCAAAACTCAACGTTATTTTCAGCAAAAGCAATGTTATTGAAATTACGTACTCAGCGACTGATCCACAATTCGCAGCTGTAATTGCTAATACTTTTACTGATGTCTACATGGAGAAAAGTATAAGGTTGAAAACTGAACCTGCACAAAAGGCAGCTAATTATTTGAACCAACAAGTGCAATCCTTAAGAGATGATTTGACGAAAGCTCAACAGAAGCTTGTTAACTTTCAAAAAGAAAATGGGTTAACCAGTAACGATGATCGTGTTGATGTAGAGTCTGCCAGATTAAATGAAATGTCAGCACAACTTAGTGTAGCGCAAGCACAGCTGGTGGAAGCCAACTCTCGCTATCACGATGTGCAACAAAATGCCACTGACTCTCCTGATGTGGCACAAAGTGCATTGGTACAAAATCTGAAAATGGAGCTTTCTAAGGCGGAATCAAGTTTGGCAAGTATCTCCGACACTGTCAGCAAAAATCACCCACAATATATTTCATTAACCTCTCAGATAGATAAACTCAAGCGACAGCTTGCGGATGAGATTGCAAAAGTCGCCAGCAATGTTGGCGGTACAGCGAGTATTACCAAAGAGCGTGTAGCAGTATTAAAACAGCAAGTTGAACAACAAAAGCAAAAAGTGCTAACGCTTAACCAAACTCGTGGCGAAATGATGAGTTTGCAAAGTGATGTGCTGAATGCACAAGCTGCGCTGGAAAACGCAAATAAGCTGTATGGTCAAAACAATATTGAGGGGGAGTCTGGACAAGGCAATATAGCCTTGCTAGATACAGCCAGCCCACCATTTGATCCCTCAAAACCAAGAGTGTTGATGAACACTTTCTTCTCTGTGCTTGCCGGTATATTCCTTGGCTTATTATTTGCAATGATTGCTGAGTTGCTAAACAGAAAAGTTCGTGGAACACAAGATCTGGCTGATTTGATAGATGCCCCTGTTTTTGTGATTAGCAACACCAAGAAGAGTAAGAAATTACTGACCAAATTTACACGTAGTAATAAATTACTGCCTTCCGCATAGAAAGACACAGTATGGTTGACAATCATTTAACGCCAGCGAATAACAATACAAATCTACAAAGACCGCAACGCTTTGATATCATAGGTAAAGTTTTAGTCGATATGGGCAAACTAAGCCCAGAGTCTTTAGCAGAAATCTTAAAACTACAAAGTGAAGATGGATTAAAGTTTGGTGAGGCGGCTAAAAAACTCGGTTTGCTCAATGAGTCAGATATTCAGCATGCACTAGCTTTACAGTTTGAATACCCATACTTATCGGAAAATCAGACTTTATTCAGCAAAGACCTTATTGCTGCCTACTCACCTTACTCGCAGCAGGTTGAAGCCCTGAGAGCTCTACGTAGCCAGTTGATATTGCGCTGGTTTAGTGAAGGTCACAAAGCACTTGCTGTAATCCCGGCTACAGTTGGTGCAGGTGCTAGTTATTTGGCAGCCAACCTGGCAATTGTTTTTTCACAATTGGGCCAGAAAACATTGCTGATTGATGCCAATCTACGTACGCCTAAACAACATCAATTGTTTAACCTCTCGTTAAAGCATGGATTGTCGGATGTACTCATCGGCCGCGCAGATTTTCAGCATGCCTTTACTAAAATTGATTCAATGCTAGATTTAACAGTGTTGGGTGCAGGTACTATTCCACCCAACCCGCAAGAGTTGCTTAATAACACAAGATTCACCCAACTCATGAATCAACTGAGTGAGGTATTTGATGTGATTATTGTAGATAATGCATCTACACAGCTCTGTTCTGATGCCCAAGCTGTGGCATTGCGCAGTCAGGGGGCGTTAATCGTCAGCAAAAAAGATGCGACAGAGGTGGTGCATGTTGAGAATCTCCGTGATCAGTTGAGCCTTGCCTCTGTTCGTATCGTAGGTGCAGTGCTCAATGACTTTTAAACGGGTAGCTCTCTAAATGAACGCCTTCACTATTCATCCCAAAGTGCAGCAGTATTTCTTGCCACTATTGCTGGGCTTGCTTGCAATGTATGTCCCAACCTATTTGCATACAAGCCAAACTTTGTGGGCAACTGACGATCAGTCTCACGGTCCCATCATCCTATTTCTGATCGCTTATTTAATATGGATGCGGCGTGAAGAGCTCTTTGTTGCACTCGAGACGTCTAAACCTATGCCCTGGCTCGGCTGGATTTTTTTTGTTATAGGCGCGTTCTCCTATGTCATTGGGCGCTCTCAGGATATTTTGATTCTTGATCTAGGCTCTCAGATACCCCTCGTAATCGGATTTATTCTGATTACTTTTGGAGGCAAGTTTTTAAGAGTGATTGCATTTCCAATCTTCTTTATGATTTTCTTGCTACCTATCCCTGGAGCCTTTTTGGCAGCAATCACCCTGCCCATGAAAATTGCAGTATCTTATGTTGTCGATAACCTGCTATTTCATTTAGGCTACCCGATAGCACGTGACGGTGTGATATTGCAAATTGGCCAATATCAGCTCATGGTAGCTGATGCCTGCGCTGGAATGAACACTTTAATTTCACTCGAAGCGATGGGTCTTTTGTATCTAAACTTGGTAAAGCACGACTCGTTGGCCAGGAATTTAATCTTAGCAACACTCATCGTACCCATATCTTTTACCGCGAATGTGATAAGGGTGACTAGTCTTACTTTGATCACCTACTATTTTGGCAACGAAGTTGGGCAGGGGTTTATTCATGGTTTTGCTGGGCTCGTATTATTTACCGTAGCTCTGCTATTAATTTTAACTGTAGATAACGCCATACAATGGTGGTTAGATAAACGTCAGGATAGTCATGAGCCTAGTAAACAGCATGCCTAAGTTTCACAAACCTAGCCTAAACTTGGCTGTACTCATGGTTATTCTTTCAATTACTGCTTTTGTCTTGCGACCAGACCAGAAAATGTCGGATCAAAACAAAAAGATTGATATTGAATCTATGATTCCTAATCAGTTTGCGGAGTGGAAAGTAGACCAGGAGTCTAACTCTTTATTAATTGATCCATCTGTGACAGAGAGCCTTAGTAGAGTTTACCTGCAAACCATTTCTAGAACTTTTATTAATAGTAAAGGGCAGCGTGTTATGTTGGCGATTGCTTACGGTGGCGATCAAAACGACATGATGCAGGTACACAAACCAGAAATTTGTTATACCGCACAAGGCTTTCATATTGAAAAAAGCCATGACTCTCTTTTTAGTACCGCTTATGGTAATTTTACAGTGAGAAAAATGCTGGCCGTAAAAGGCGCCAGATTAGAGCCGGTGATTTACTGGGTAACTATAGGAAATAAAGTAGCTGTTAATCCTATTCAATGGCGCTTAGAGAGAATTCGTTATGGTTTAACTGGCGTTATTCCGGATGGATTGTTATTTAGAGTTTCAAGCTTGGGTGAGAACGTTGAGTCTGAATATAGCACTCAACAGCTGTTCGTCGCTGACTTAATGAAAGCCATTAGTCCTGAAGCACGTGGTAGGTTACTTGGTATTAAGGATGCAAGCTTTTAATTTAGAGTAAACACTTATGAACAACAAAGTAAAAGCCGAACATATTCTAACCTTAGATGGCTTAAGAGCGGTTGCCGCATTGTTTGTCGTTTTCTCGCATCTAATTAATCGAAACCTGGCTTCAGGTTACAGTACAAGTACTATTGGGGTTGCGATTTTCTTCTCATTAAGTGGTTTTTTAATGGGATATTTATATCTATTTAAAGAATTCTCTCCAAATGCGGTTGTAAATTATTGCATTAGTCGTTTCTCCCGAATTGCACCAGCCTATCTGACTGTAATTTTAGTTTCTTACGTAATTTTTAACTTCATAGATGAAAGCTTTGTTTATACAATCAGTAATAACAATGTATTAAGACATTTACTCTTTTTGGGTAACGTATCGGTTTTCTGGAGCATTCCACCAGAAATTCAGTTTTACGTTTTTTTTATCTTAATATGGTTTGTATCTAATACATATTTTGTCGGAAAAAAATATACTGGTATCGTAATACTATCTATTATTAGCGCCTTGTTAATCGCCAACAGGGCGCACTTTCCTGGTACCACTTTGCCGTCTATGCTGCATTTCTTTCTTTTCGGATGTATTGCAGGGGCTGCTCGCTTTAAACTCAAGCCGTTAAATAACACTGTAGGTACAGCGTTCATACAATTACTTTTTTTAGCAATCACCATAATTTTCGGTATCTACTTAGTGGCACAACACGACTTTAAATATCCGTATCAAGTTATTTACTATGCGCCGCTTACTTCCATCATGGTTCTATTGATTAGTTATCCAACTAAAGTGGTTAATATATTGCTAGGTAACAAAGCTTTAACTTTGATCGGAAAATGGAGCTTTTCGTTGTATCTGACACATGAAGTAGTGTTGCAATTAGTTGAGAAAGCACACAATGCTGGTCTATTGACTCAACCCTATGCTGGTCTAATAGCAATTATTGGGGCGATTATATTGAGTTGGCTCATGTATGAAATTGTAGAGCGCCCGATACAGGCCTTAATCAAACAAAAACTTGCTGGTCAATTTTTAAAGTAAATGCTGGAATAAAATTTTACATGGTAGTTTTATCTCATATTCCTGTTCTAAACATCACTAAAGACCACTTAAGAACTATACTTTTAAATAAAGTAGCAGAAGGGCAAAAAGCCATATTGTTTTTTGCGAATACTAACTTTATTGTCAAAACACAACCGATTTCCAAACGTTTACACAGCCCAGATGTATTAATTGTAAATGACGGCATTGGTGTTGATATTGCCAACTTATTAGTTCACGGCCAGAAATTTAAAGACAACTTAAACGGGACTGATTTCACGCCTTATTTTTTTAATAGTAGCTACCAACATAAAATTTACATGATAGGTAGTACTACGCCTGACCTTGAAAAAGCAGCAGCCTTTTTAACCAATGAGCTTGGGCAACAGGTAGTTGGGTATTGTGATGGCTTTGATGGAATTAAAAGCCCGCATTTAATTAATGACATTAATGCATCAGGCGCAGATGTCGTTCTAGTCGGGATGGGAAATCCATTACAAGAGTCCTGGATTCTAGATAATTACCAATCGATAAATGCAAAGCTTTTTATGGGGGTAGGGGCCTTATTTGTCTTTTTAGCCGGAAACAAGCCACGTGCGCCGCAATGGGTTCGTAAATTTAGACTAGAGTGGTTGTTTCGGATGCTGCTAGAACCCAAAAGATTAGCGAAACGTTACACCATAGACATTGGATATTTTTTATATTTGTGTCTCAAAAATAAACATTTGCCAGAATAAAAGGACTCAATTTAGGTATGCGCGTTGCACATGTGGTTAGGCAATATTTACCTTCACTAGGTGGGTTGGAAGAGGTGGTACGTAACCTTGTGCAGCAACAGTTGCAGCAGGGGTTACAGCCTTATGTGATAACACTGGATCGTGTATTCAAAAAAGGGGATCAAAAGCTCCCCGCTGAAGAGATTGTCGAAGGCGTTCAAGTAATCCGTATCCCATATGTCGGCTCTGATCGCTATCCAATAGCACCGTCTGTATTAAAGCATCTGAAACAGGCAGACTTGGTACACGTGCATGCCATTGACTTTTTTTATGATTTTTTGGCATTGACGCGATTGATACACGGTAAACCCTTGGTAGTTTCAACCCATGGCGGTTTTTTCCATACCGGATTTGCCTCCCGTCTCAAAAAAATCTACTTCCAAACAATCACAAAAATCTCTTCAGTCGCTTATAAAAAAGTCATAGGCTGCAGTGATAATGATGGTGAAATATTTTCAGCTATTATTAACCCCCAAAAACTTTGTGTGATCGAAAATGGGGTGGATATTCAAAAATTTAATGGCGCTGCTTCAACAATACTCCAGCCAGTATTAATCTACTTTGGCCGTTGGTCTAGTAACAAAGGCCTATTAGAGGCACTTGATGTGTTAGCAGCACTAAAGCAGGATTTAACTCAATCCTGGCGCATGATTATTTGTGGTCGTGCCTATGATCTTAGTGAGGTAGATTTACGTAATTACGCCGAAAAAATTGGTGTAGGTGATCGAGTAAAAATATTTAATAACCCAACGAATCATCAAATTCTCGAGCAAATTAACCAGGCAAGTTACTACATTTGCCTATCTAAGCACGAAGGATTTGGTATTGCGCCAATTGAGGCGATGAGCGCAGGATTGTACCCATTGTTAAGTGCAATTCCACCATTTGAAAAGTTAGTGAGCCAAACCAAGGTCGGTACTACTTTTAAAACAAACGATGCCAGCCAGTTGTCAAATGAAGCGATGCGATTGCATCAAGCGCAATTGGTTGATAAACCAGCCATTATTGCTTCTGTAAAACCTTACGCTTGGGAAAATGTAGCTCAAAAATACCAACGTGAATATGACAAAGCGATTGGAGTAAAGCAATGAAATTACGATCAATGTGGCTAGCATGCTTATTGACTTTAAGCATGAGTAGTATCTCGGCAGAGCAAATGGTAGGAACTAATATTGCCGGAGCGGAGTTTAATAGCAAGAAACTCCCAGGACGTCATGCATTCGACTATATTTGGCCCACAGATCAAGACATTACACGCTTCGCGAATGCTGGATTTACCGTAATTCGAGTCCCTTTTTTATGGGAGCGCGTACAACCTTCGTTAAATGGCCCTTTTGAAAGCAATGAGGTCACATATCTCGACAATGTGATTATAAGCGGGATAAAAAATAACGTAAAAATTGTGATTGATCCACATAATTACGGTTATTACAGAGGCAGCCTGATAGGATCCACAGATGTTCCTGTTGAAGCGTTTTCTGACTTTTGGAAAAGGCTAGCTGAGCGATATAAAAGCTATCCTAATGTCATTTTTGGGCTGATGAATGAACCCAATAAACAATCAGCTGTAGAGTGGTCATCTCAGGCTCAAGCTGCAATAGATGCAATCCGCTCAACAGGCGCTAGTCAATTAATTTTGATCCCTGGCACTCGCTGGACTGGAGCGCACTCATGGGTCAGCAGTGGCAATGCTGAGGCCATGAAAAATATCCAAGACCCACAAAACAATTATGCATTTGATATGCACCAATATTTTGATAGTGACTCAAGTGGCACTAAATCTAGCTGTGTGAGTGAGGATATTGGTGTCAAGAGGTTACAAGCAGCGACAAGCTGGCTGAATGCTAATGGACAAAAAGCTTTTTTAGGTGAATTTGGTGCCTCGATTGACCCTGTATGCTTACAGGCTTTAGATAATACATTAAAGTTTTTAAAACAAAATCAAAGCGTTTGGATTGGATGGACTTATTGGTCTGCTGGAAAATGGTTTAGCAACTACATGTTTGGTATACATAGCCTCAATGCAGAAATAAACCCGCAATTTGGTGTAATTCAGAAAAGTCTCAATCAGGCACAATAAAAAAGAAAACCAACCAAGTATGCATAGCTTTAATTTAAAAAGTAACTTAAAAAACAATGAAAAAGTATCCTCGGATGCACTTTCAAATTACGCAATATTTTTATTATTTGCAGCAACTCTTTATCAAGCTTTTCTCTGCTTTATTGATACGAACGTTTTTTCAGTAAGCGCTGCTTACCTCATGTTGACTGAGGTTTGTTTGATTGGGGTTGTAGCACTTTTCTATTTGCGCGGACCAATCAGTATTTCAATGCTAGCTTTATTGGTGCTAGTATTTGCCAATACCTTTGTACTCACAATATTCCAACAGTATTTTGACCCTAAAATAATCCGCAACCTCATGACACCAATATTAATTATTTGGTTGGGGATGCAATATAACCATAAGCTATCTTTAGATAGCATCATGAAAAAATTCGCAATCATCGTGATTGTCATAGGTATTTTTGAATTTATATTGCCAGACATATATCAACACGTTTTTAATGTTCTGAATTATCAGATATCTGTTGGTCGGTCTACTGATGCGGCGCTTAAGTATGCGGAGAGTAGCTTTTCACTTAATGGGACGCGTTGGGGTGGTAGAAATCTATTGCCTTTTTTAGGCGATCATCGCTCATCTTCTATTTTTCTTGAAACTGTAAACATGGGTAACTTTGGTGTGCTTTTGGCTGCCTGGGGACTTTCAAAGAAAAGTATAAAATCTGGAGCTTTCTTTATTGCAGCAGCATTAATTGTCGCTGTTCTAGCTGACTCTCGTTTTGCATCTACATTAATTGCATTACTATTGATTATGAGGTTCACATTACCTCCAAAATTGCTCGAGGCCATCTCGTACTTAAGCCCACTGTTTGTTTTAATGGTCTGTTTTTACTTAGAGAGTCCTGCTGGTATGGATGACTTCAAAGGCAGATTAGGCTCAACGGGTTATTATATTTTGCACTTTAGATTAAGTGAGTATTTCGGACTTTCAAGTTATCACTACAGTAAGTTTGTGGATCAAGGATATGCATACCTGATACATTTCTCTGGAATACTCATGATGTTAGTATTATGGTTCAGTTTTTGCCGCTTAAGAATGAGTTCTGAAGAGGGCAACTACTTCAAGTGTTTAGTTGCTGTATTAATAGCCGCAAACCTGGCAATTAGCGGCGACTCAATTTTTTCTATTAAATGGGTGGCAATAATGTGGTTTCTTATTGGTGCTCTATCATTTAAAAAAGCACCTCAGAATCCACAACTTCAAGTTTAGTAGTAAAAAACGAAACTTTAATAAAAACTCAAATTAATAATTGATCGCCCCATGCAAACAAAATTTAGATATGACATTCAGGGTTTACGTGCTTTAGCGGTCTTGTCAGTACTTTTAACCCATACTTTCCCTCAATGGTTGACAGGTGGTTTTGTAGGGGTAGATATATTTTTTGTTATATCTGGCTATCTGATTTCAAAGATTCTATTTAAAGAGTGCTCACAGAATAATTTTTCAATAGCCAATTTTTATAAGCGTAGAGTCAAAAGAATTTTTCCTGCGCTTATCTTTGTAGTGGTCACTACATTAATAATTGCTTATTTCATTTTAAGTCCTACGGCATTTAGAGAGACATCACGAAATGTTTTCTCAACCATGCTATTTGCTTCCAATATCGATTATTGGAAATCAACGAGCTACTTTGCCAATGCAGCAGAATTAAAGCCATTACTACACACATGGTCTTTGTCTGTGGAGGAGCAGTTCTATATTTTCTTCCCTATACTGATTTTTTATCTGTACAAAATTTCGAATAGAAAACTAACTGAATACATATTGTGGGGATTGTTGCTTACTTCGTTGGTTATTTCAGAGGTAGTGATTCAAATTGACCCCTCTGCTGCGTACTATTTTTTTCCAACAAGAGCTTTTGAGTTGATGCTCGGGGCAATTGTTGCCTACAAAGAGCTGTTCAGTACCACTAAAAAAGTCAATAACATTTTCATTATTGGCTTGGGCTTTATACTCACTATATTGCCAATTCTTATGTTTAGCTCCGCAACTCGCTTTCCAGGCATAAGCGCGCTCATTCCAACAATTGGAACGGCATTATTAATTACAGTTGGCTCACTAAATTCGCATTATAAAGGGAGCACGTTGTTAACTGCAAAATGGATGGTTTACATTGGTAACATCTCATTTTCACTTTATCTGTGGCACTGGCCAATTCTCGCTTTTATAAGAAATTTATATACTGTTGATTTAACACTGACCCAGTCGGTTGTAGCAATTCTGCTTAGCTTTCTTATGGCGGCGTTATCATATGAGTATGTTGAAAAGCCATTCCTAAAAAACAGTACTATCAATTACCTAAAATTTGGATTGTTCAGTATTGTTGCGCTGTCTGCAATGTCCTTAACGATTTATTTGAAACAGGGATTCCCTTCTCGATTTTCGAATCAATCTATAGAGATATTTAAAGCCTCTAGTGATTTCAATCCACTCAGAGCAAAGTGTCACTATGATGGTAAGAATCCGCCCGCAAAATATGAAAATAATTGCGTGATTGGTGATCCTAATGTTGAGCCATCTATTGCTGTCTGGGGCGATAGTCATGGTGCAGAACTCGCGTATGTGCTGGGTGACGCTGGGCGATTCAAGTCTAAGTCCATCTTAGAGATTACATCGTCATCGTGCCCCCCTGCTGTTGGTTATGAGGCGAAAGGTCGACGCTTCTGCACTTCACATAATCAGACAACTCTAAGCGGTTTAATGCATGACCCTAGAATCTCAACTGTTATTATGGTTTCGAACTATATAAGATATGATGATTTTGAACAGCTTGAGTCTGGATTGAAGCGTTCTATAAATCAATTATTAAGTGCTAATAAGTTTGTTGTATTAGTATCTCAAACACCTTTAATGACTTTTGACCCACCAGCCAAGCTTGGATTAGCCAACCAGAGAAATGAACGGTTAGAACTTATCGGATTGGACTCAAATGAATTCAAAGACGAGATAAATAAGACGTTGCCATTAATGAATTCCTTTTTAGGCCAACAAAAAGTTCTTGTGTTTAACCCACAAAATAAGCTTTGTGACCCATCAATTTGTAAAGTATACGATCCAATATACGGGGTTCTATATTTTAACGATAACCACCTAAGTCTTGCAGGTGCAAAATATGCGTTTAAGCCTCTTATTGAACAACTTTTAAAATGAAGAACACTGAATAGAAAGCATCAACATGTATCAATGGCCAAAACTAGATACTCCTAAAATATCCATCGTTATCTGCAATTATAACTATGAGAGATATCTGCCTGCAGCAATAGACTCTGTGTTGTTACAAACATATAAACCATTTGAAGTAGTCGTAGTAGATGATGGGTCTACAGATGGATCAGTGTCGTTGATAAAAAACAAATATCCCGATATCCAATTGATTGTCAAAGAAAATGAAGGGCAAATTTCTGCCTATAACGAGGGATTCAAGAGGATAACGGGAGATGTCGTTCTGTTTTTAGACTCGGATGACGAGTTAATGCCAGAGGCATTAACTATGGTCTCGAAGCAATATACTCAGGACATTGTCAAAGTACACTTTAAAATGCGTGTAGTTGATAAAGATGGTAACGATTTAAATAGCGTTCTTCCATCGCATTTGGATGTGGGTGACTGTGGAAGTGAACTTTTAAAATCAGGCAGTCTATATAAATCTCCTCCAGCAAGCGGGAACACCTATAGAGTAGAGGCTTTAAAAAAAGTCTTTCCATTACCTACATCAAAGGATGAGAAGCATGGCGCTGATTACTTTTGTATCTATGGCGTAAGTTTGCTTGGCTTATTAGCGTCTATTAATCTGCCATTGTTTAAATATCGTATTCATGACTCAGCAAGCAGCATTGGTGCGAGTCTTGGATTCGGCAATGCTATTAAAAAACACGATCGTTCAAAAGTGATGCAACGTAGATGGGACATGTTATCTGTATGGATAGCTAGTCGCTTGGGCAGTAACTACACATTAAAACCAACCTATCTGGACTTTACTCAGCAGAAGTTCTTTTACGCTCAAGATGTAATTAATGCATCAGGTATTAGTGATCGCCTTACCGTTGCTCGCAAGCACTTTAAGTGGCTTTCAAGATCTATTTTTGCCAGGGCGGATTTTAATTTTTTAAAAAAAACAGCACTCGTTACATGGATGCTTTTGTTGCTGGTCCTTCCAAAGTCTATAGCCCTTATGCTCGCTAAGAAGGTTTGCAATCCCGTCTAAGAACTGCTCTAAATGTTAGAAAATATTTTTCGATATGTCAGCTTGTTATCTATTAGAGGCGGCGCTTTAGTTTTAAAGTTTTTATTAACCGTTTTTATCGCAAGATTCATTGGTCTGGAGACTCTTGGGCAATACGGTTTGGTCGTCGGGTTAACTTTGTTTTTTCCTTCGTTGCTAAGGTTTGGTGTACTTCAGAATGTTTCAAGAGAGTTTGTTGGTCACGACAAGTTAACTTTATCTAGTCATCTAGTAAGTTATTTTATTTGTACGTCACTGATTTACTTGATTGCAGTGCCTATTGGGTTTTTCATATTTGAGTTTGTAAACTCTAATCAGTTATTTAAATTTCATTACTTATGGTTGCCTGCTGTCATTTTTTTAGAGCATCTCATTTCCGATGCGATCTCAATACTAAATACTTTGGGACAAACGCTTAAAGCAAATATCACCTCACTGATACAAGCTGTTTTAAATGTAGTCCCCATTTTCATTTATTACACTTTTAGCCATGCTGACTTAAATGCGGAAGATTTGTTGCGGTTTTGGACGCTAGGGAATCTACTATGCATAGTATTTGTTTTCGTTATTTGGGCTAGACAACACATCAAGCTAAATCAAACAACAGTCAGTATGTCATGGTATTTGGGCAACCTTAAAAAATCCTCATATTTATACATTAATGAGTTTGTTAGCGTTTTTTATGCTATTTCAGATAGGTACTTAATCGCTTATTTTATGAGTATTCAGTTTGTCGGAATTTATACTTTTTATTTACAATTAATCAATGCCGTCTTTACCCTTATCAACTCAAGTGTCATCCAAGGTCATAAATCACTAATTCTTAAAGGTATTCATGCAAAAAACATTGCTTCAGTAAAAAACACTTTTAAAAAAATGACTATTGAGTCGGTTTTGTTAATGTTCGGAATGTCCTCAGTTATTGCTTTACTGATTCCATTTATTTCTCATTTAATTGCAAAGCCTGAACTCCTTGAGTTTATAAATATTTTTTGGTTATTGATTTTTATATTTTTGATTAGAGTTTTTTATACGGTAATTGCAATTGTTTTGTATGCGTTTAAGCGAGATCGTTTTTTGCTTAAAAACACTGTGTTATGTATATCAGTAAATCTTTTTCTTGTATTTTTCATATCAAAATATAGTGATTTATATGCTGTTCCCTTGGCTCTTCTTCTGTCATTCTTAATAGGGTTAATTAGTTGTCTTTATTTGTACAAAAAGGTTGTTGAGAATGCCTAAATGTCTGCTTATCGCGGATAATCTTTCCCATACAGGAGGGATTAGTAGTGTAATTTTTGCTCAAATAAAAGGATTGCATGCACTAGGCTGGGAAATTTATTTGTTTGGAATGTATGGGCCAATAAGCGCAGAACTAATGCCTTATTTAACTGACTTTGTTGTGGTTGAGAATTCTAAATACAAAAAAAATAGACTCAATCAAGTATGGAACGGTAACGCAGATAAACTTTTAAACATATTTCTTGCAAAACTCGACTGTACTCAATTAATTGCACATATCCATAGCTTATCTTTAGGCCTGTCACCGTCTATATACAGCTCATTAAGTAATAATAATGTTAAATTCGTAATTACAGCTCACGACTCTGGTTGGGCATGCCCTACAGGATATCAATATAACTTTAAAACAAAAGAATTTTGTAAACTTACCCCTTTAAGTCTTGGATGTTTATCGTCAAATTGCGATAAAAGAGAATACGTAAACAAAGCCTTTAAGGTTGTGAAGATAGTAGCGTTGGATTACATATCTCGGATAAAAAAGAATGTATGTAAGGTTTATGCTCCTAGCAATTGGTTGATTGAGCATATATCGCCAAGATTCCCACAGAACACTCAAATAGAATTGTTGGAAAATCCTGTTTCAGTATTAAAAACAGAGTTCTCTTACAGCAATCGAGAATATTTTTTATTTGTCGGTAGACTTTGGGAGGAGAAGGGGATCGATCGTTTTTTGGATATTGCTGCAAAACAATATCCTGTAAAGGTTATCGGGGATGGTGGGTTAAGAGACGAGTTACAAAAAAAATACTCCTCAGCTGTTTTTTTAGGAAAGCTTCCACCTGATCAAGTGCTTAACGAGCTAAAAACTGCGAGAGCCTTAGTTTTGCCAAGCATTTATCTTGAATCGTTTGGATTGGTTGTCGCAGAAGCATTAGCAAACGGTGTGCCTGTCATCGTAAGCAAAACTGTAGGAGCTGCAAGCTTAGTGCAAGAGGGCATTAATGGGTTTATCGTTGACATGAATGTTGAGAGAACTGTATTGAATGCCTGCGAAATACTTATGAACAATGAAAAGTGTTATCAGCTATCTGAAAATGCTTATCAAATATATTGGAGCCGGCCTCTAACAGAAGAAAAATATGCCGCTCAATTAGATGCTGACTTTAAGTCACTCTTAAGCTCAAATTAAAAGATAAACTTAACATTAAGGAAATAACATGAAAGTTGCAATTGCAGGTACTGGTTATGTCGGTTTGTCGTTAGCCGTTTTATTGGCTCAAAAAAATGAGGTTGTTGCACTGGATATTGTGCCTGAAAAAGTAGCACTGCTTAATCAAAAAAAATCTCCAATTGTTGACCATGAAATTGAAGACTTTTTAGCAAATAAACAGTTGAACTTTAAAGCAACCACCGATAAAAACGAGGCTTATAAAAATGCAGAATTTGTGGTGATTGCTACGCCTACAGATTACGACACTGAAACCAATTACTTCAACACGAAATCTGTTGAAGCGGTAATTAAAGATGTCATGGCCATCAATCCTGATGCAGTGATGGTGATAAAATCCACCATTCCTGTCGGTTATACCGAAAAAATCCGAGCCGAACTCAATTGCAATAACCTGATTTTTTCCCCTGAGTTTTTACGTGAAGGCAAAGCACTTTACGACAACCTGTATCCTTCACGCATTGTAGTAGGCGAGGTTTCTGAGCGTGCGCAGAAATTTGCCAACTTGCTTAAAGATAGCTGCCTCAAGCCGGATGCGTCCATTCTACTGACCAACAGCTCAGAGGCTGAAGCCATCAAGCTGTTCGCGAATACTTTCCTCGCCATGCGTGTGGCCTACTTTAACGAGCTGGACACCTACGCCGAGACGCATGGCCTGAATACACGCCAGATTATTGAAGGTGTGTGTATGGACCCACGTATTGGCAATCATTACAACAACCCATCCTTTGGTTATGGCGGCTACTGTTTGCCTAAAGACACCAAGCAGTTACTGGCTAACTACTCACAAGTGCCGCAAAACCTGATTAATGCGATTGTGGATGCGAATACCACGCGTAAAGACTTCGTCGCCATGAGCGTGATTAAGAAAAATCCTAAAGTGGTGGGGATTTACCGCCTGATCATGAAGGCAGGCTCTGATAATTTCCGTGCTTCATCCATTCAAGGCATCATGAAGCGTCTGAAGGCACGCGGTATCGAAGTAGTCGTGTATGAACCAGTGCTGGAAGAGGCTGAATTCTTTAACTCTAAAGTGGTTAAAGATATTAATCAGTTCAAGAAAATGTCGGATGTCATTATTGCCAACAGGCAAGCCAAAGAATTGGCTGATGTAGTGGAAAAAGTGTATACCCGTGACTTGTTTGGCAATGACTAAAGATTTTTTGAGTTTATGAAAGAGTAAGCAATCATGAAAATTATTCCCGTCATTCTTTCAGGTGGTTCTGGCACGCGGTTATGGCCTCTGTCTCGAGCTGTTTTACCTAAGCAGCTTTTGCCTCTCGTTACAGAAAAAACCATGCTGCAAGAAACATTGTTACGACTATCCAGCTGGGCCGAAATTGAACCACCGATTGTCGTATGCGGCAATGACCATCGTTTTTTGGTGGCTGAGCAACTACGTCAGGTTAATATAAATCCAGAGGCCATTGTGCTGGAGCCTGTCGCGCGCAATACGGCACCAGCCATCGCAGCAGCAGCTATTGCTTTAAAAGATAAAGATGTCTTGATGCTGGTCTTGCCTGCCGACCATGTGATTACAGATGTGGCGGCCTTTGAAGCCGCCGTGCGCCGTGCCAGCGTTGCTGCAGAGCAGGGCAAGCTTGTGACGTTTGGTATTGAGCCAACACATCCTGAAACCGGCTATGGCTATATTCAATCTGGCAATGCACTCGGCACTGCTGAGGGTTGTTTTGAAGTCGCGCGTTTTGTAGAGAAGCCAGATGCTGCCACCGCACAGCAATATCTGGACGCGGGTAACTTTAACTGGAATAGCGGTATGTTCCTGTTTAAACCGGCGGTATTTCTGGGCGAATTGCAACAATATGCACCTGTCATGTTAAGCGCCGTGACCAAAGCTGTTGAACAAAGCTACAAGGACTTGGACTTTGTGCGTCTGCACGAAGCCTCATTTGCTGAGTCCCCGTCAGATTCGATTGACTACGCAGTGATGGAAAAAACCAAGTTGGCGGCGGTTGTCCCGGCAAGTATGGGCTGGAATGATGTTGGCTCGTGGACGGCATTGAAGGAAGTACAACCGAATGACGATGCTGGCAACGCCGCCCGTGGTGATGTCTTTCTTAAGAATGTTAAAAACACGCTGATCCGCGCCGAACACAGATTTGTCGCGGCAGTTGGCGTGGAAGACTTGCTGATTGTTGAAACCGGGGATGCGGTACTGGTGGCACATCGTGACTGTGCTCAAGATGTGAAAAACATTGTCGACCACCTCAAAGCCAGTGGCCGTACTGAGCATCAAGTGCACCCACGTGTCTATCGTCCATGGGGCTGGTATGAAGGCATCGATGTCGGCGAGCGCTTCCAGGTGAAGCGCATTATGGTCAAACCTGGCGAAAAACTATCGCTGCAAATGCACCATCACCGCGCCGAGCACTGGGTAGTCGTGAGTGGTTCCGCCATGATTACTGTCGATGGTGAGACCAAACTATTTACCGAAAATGAATCGACTTACATCCCGATTGGCTCAACACATCGCCTGGAGAACCCTGGCAAATTACCATTGCATTTGATTGAAGTGCAATCTGGCAGTTATCTGGGCGAAGATGATATTGTCCGTTATGAAGACACCTATGGCCGCAACTAAGATGCAAGGTGCTGATGTGTTACAAGCTGTGATGCAGCAAAGTGGCGTGGCTTTTGGCACCAGTGGTGCCAGGGGATTGGTCACTGCCATGACAGACGAGGTATGTGCCGCGTATACGCAAGCATTTATCCAGACGGTCAGGCGGACTTTCGACTTTAAACAGGTAGCGATTGCGATTGACCTGCGCCCTAGTAGCCCGACAATCGCCGCCGCGTGTGCCAGCATGCTTGAACAACTGGGCCTGGAGGTCATTTTTTGCGGGGCGATTCCCACCCCGGCGCTGGCGTTGTTTGCACAAACGCGCAACATACCTGGCATCATGGTCACTGGTAGCCATATCCCGTTTGACCGCAATGGACTTAAATTCTACCGTCCTGATGGTGAAATCAGCAAAGCCGACGAAAGCGCGATGCTCGCTTCTGAATTAAAGCCATTGACTGAAACATCATCTGTATTGCCTGCAGAGAATCCGGCGGCCAAAGATGCGTATATTCAGCGCTATAAAGACTTGCTGGGGGAGGGTGCTCTCACTGGCCAAACACTGGCAGTGTATCAACACTCCAGCGTTGGCCGCGATTTGATACCTAAATTGCTGCGCGAGTTAGGCGCAGAAGTCATTTGCCTGGCGCGCTCAGATACGTTTGTCCCGATTGATACCGAAGCCGTTTCTGCCGAAGATATGCAGAAGGGGCTGAACTGGGCTAATGAATACGACATAGACGCGATTATTTCAACCGATGGTGATGGTGACCGGCCTTTAATGAGTGATGAAAAAGGCCAATGGTTGCGCGGTGATATTGTGGGTTTATTGACAGCCAAAGCGCTCAACATCACGCATTTGGCTGTCCCTGTCAGTTGTAATACAGCGATCGAGGCCAGTGGTGCATTTGAGCAAGTGACACGCACACGCATTGGTTCGCCTTATGTGATTGCTGGCATGGAGACACTGCAAAAAAGCGGCGCCAGCAGTGTGGCCGGATTTGAAGCCAACGGCGGTTTTTTACTTGGAACGCACGTTCCAGCTTATCCAACATTGGCGCCGCTACCTACCCGGGATGCAGTATTGCCAGTGGTCTGCTTATTGGCACAGGCAAAACGTCAAAACCAGCCACTCTCCGCATTGGTAGCAGCATTACCGCAGCGCTATACCGCCAGTGATCGCCTGCAAAATTTTGCCACCGAGAAAAGTAAGGCATTGCTTGAGAATTGCTCTGGCGCAGTAGATAAAATGCTACGGGCCCTTCATCTGGACGAAACCGTTTCTAGCGTTGATACGACAGATGGCCTGAGAGTGACATGCCAGTCTGGCAATATTATTCATTTACGCCCATCAGGTAACGCGCCAGAACTCAGGTGTTATGTTGAAACTGATGCGGCAATTACTTCTCAGGCATTGGTAAACACTGTCCTCACACAGCTTAGCCAGTTGTAAATCTGGCTATCAGTCTCTTTCAAATCGTCAGGAATATCGACGTTACTGTCATATTTCTGACAAATTTATTTGATACCTTTTTCTCTAGGCAAGGGTTGAAGTGATCGCCTTGGAATGGTGCATTACAAACACTTTCCTCTAAAAAGTGGTGCAATTCACACACACCCTCCAACTTTTACAGCTTACTCATAAAATAAAAATCAATATAATCATAATCTTAATTGATATTATTTAATCTGGCCTGTTTATTGCTTTCAAGCAACCATTAAATATAAATAAGTTGGCTCATATAGGCTATAAGAAATAGCAGTGCTCAAAATAAGATAGCCAACAATCAATCGTATTGAGGAGAAGTGCCATGTGCGTGAAGTGGTTAAAAAAACTATCAATTATCACTGCGACGGTGATTGCCTTTACTGGTCATGCACAAGCCACCAACGTGACTTTAAGTTATGGCAATACCAACTTGGTCGTCCCTGTGAATCGCGATGCGGGTGTGATAGGTGAGTTTGCATTTAGCGATGTGTTTGATCTTGACCTGCAAGTGCCTGCATCTCTGTCATTCCTAATCACTGAAATGCCTGAGGCTGTTTACAGTATCGTAGACAGTTCTTTTAACTACGGCCTATACGATATTTCTAACAATTTAGTGGCCACGCCATCTGTTCTGACACCAGGCACTTACCAGTTACGAGTATCTGGGATTGCTGACGGTTTTAAAGGCGGGCGATATTACTTGAACTTTAATGTGACTACCCCGGTACCTGAGCCAGACCTGCCCCTGTTGATACTGGCTGGCCTGACCATGATGGGTCTGGTGTCATTGCGTAAATCACATTTTGGTTAATTAAAGATTTTTTGTTTTTTAAATCGAGGAGAGGGTATGAAAGTATCTAATATTCTGGGATCTATGGCATTGGTGTCTGCCATCAGCTTCTCTCAGCAGGCGTTTGCAACCACAAACGTGACTGCTTTGGGTGATCTGAATGCAGGCCCGGTGATTGAGGAGTCCCTGTTGCAAGTTGGGGCATTCTGGTTGCCTGATGTGTATACGTTTAACTTGAGTTCTGATTCTACAGTAACAGTAGATTTTAAAGCCTTGCTTGGTATTGGTATTGGCTCTACTTTCAGCTTGTATAACTCGGCAAATACTCTAATTACATCGTATAACATTCCAGCGTTATCTATTGACTCAACAACAACGTTTACGTTTTTAGATCTCGCTGCCGGGAGCGACTACAAGTTCAAGTACAATCCAGGTGCATTGAATGTGGTACTCTCCAATAGGCTGACTTTCACTGCGCATGAAACTGTGCCAGTGCCAGAACCAGAAAGCAATGCATTAATGCTGGTTGGTTTAGGGATCATTGGTTTGATCGCTCGCAGAAAATTTGCTTAATTTTTGCTTGCAATAAAAAAGCCGGTTTGCATTTGCAACCGGCTTTTTTGTTTTTAACGTATGCGTTACTTAAGGCAGTCTTTAATCCTTTGCGCAGCGGCGATGGTTTCTTCCGTCGACGCCACCAGTGCCATGCGAATAAAGCCCCTGCCAGGGTTCAGGCCATGCGCCTCACGCGCCAGAAAGGAGCCTGGCAGCACCGTAATATTTAACTCCTGATATAGCTGCTGGGCAACAGCGGTATCGTCTTGTTGCGTATTAATCCATAAATAGAACGCCGCATCTGGTAATTGTGTATGTGGCCAGACCTGTTGCAACAACGGCGTGACGGCGCTGAATTTTTCACTGTATAACGCACGGTTATGAACTACATGCGCCTCGTCATTCCAGGCCACCACACTGGCTGCCTGCACGGCAGGATTCATGGCGCAGCCGTGGTAGGTGCGATATAAGGCGAATTTCTCAACGATATCGGCATCACCCGCCACAAAACCCGAGCGCATGCCTGGCACGTTTGATCGTTTGGAAAGCGAGCTGAACATCACCACGCGGCTAAAGTCGCGCCCGAGCTGATGCGCGGCCTGCAATGCACCAACCGGCGGGTTATTTTCATCAAAATAGATTTCTGAATAACATTCATCCGACGCAACCACAAACCCGTATTGGTCAGACAATTCAAACAGAGTTTTCCAGGCTTGGATATCCATGACCTTGCCGGATGGGTTACCCGGGCTGCATACAAACACTAGTTGTGTACGCTTGAGGATTTCCACCGGCACTTGTGTCAGGTCCATGACAAAGTCGTTGTCTGGCGTGGTGTTGATAAAGTAGGGCTGCGCACCGGCCAAGAAGGCTGCACCTTCATAAATCTGGTAAAACGGGTTAGGCGAAATCACTACTGGTTGCTGCGCCACACTGGTATCAACCACTGCTTGCGCAAACGCAAACAAGGCCTCGCGACTGCCATTGACCGGCAAAATCGCTTTATCGATATTGAGTGCCGGAATGCTATAGCGCCGTTGCAGCCACTGATTAATTGCTTCACGCAGGGCAGGGATGCCGATTGTGGTAGGATAGCTGGCCAATCCACCCAGGTTGCTGGCGAGTGCCTCACTGATGATACTGGGCGTGGCATGTTTAGGTTCACCAATCGACAGGTTGACATGACTAAATGCCGGATTAGGCGTCAGGCCCTGAAACAGATCGCGCAAGCGTTGAAAAGGGTAAGGCTGGAGTAGATTTAAATTTGGATTCATAGGTGTGTATTATAAGTGAGCCTGCCACATAAACAAAAAGCTTCCGGGCAAAAATATACGGCCTCAGCGGCATTGATCTATGGCGCATTGTGCTGGGGTGTTATCTGGTATCCCTATCGGCTGCTCAACGATATTGGCCTATCTGGCGTGCAATCGAGCTTGTTGAGCTATAGCCTGGCACTATTAATCGGCAGCATGCTGTTCTGGCGACGATTCCCGTGCATCCTGCAAGTCCCGGCCTCTGCCTATTGGCTGAGCCTGATTGCTGGCTGGACCAACCTGGCCTATGTGCTGGCGATTATTGATGGCGAAGTCATGCGCGTCATGCTGCTATTTTACCTGTCGCCACTATGGACCTTATTGCTGGCCAGGGTTTGGCTGCATGAGCCCTGGCATAAACCGCAACTGCTGGCCATTGCATTATCACTACTGGGCGCGGTCTTAATGCTGACCAACGGGCAATGGATCTGGCCCTGGCCGCAATCCACCTCAGACTGGCTGGCGCTCTCTGCCGGAATAGGCTTTTCTTTGACCAATGTCATGACCCGTTTTTCCACACATTTGACGATTGCAGCCAAAGGCATGCTGGTGTGGCTGGGCGTCTTTGGTTTATCCCTATTGGTATTGTTCTGGCAATCTGGCATTGCTGGTGTGGCGTTTGTCACGGCCTCAACGATCACCTCACATGTGCTCATCACGCTATTGGTGATTGCCTTATTACTGGTTTCAGCCACCTTGCTGGTGCAATATGGCGTGACTAAAATCCCGGCGATTCAGGCGTCCGTCCTGTTTATGACTGAGCTGATTGTTGCCGCCATTGCCGCCTATTTTCTGGCGCACGAAACTATGTCGGCGATAGAGATGATAGGCGGCTGTTGCATTATTGCCGCAGGCATATTATCCGTCAGCGTTGGCGAGTCCGACTAAACGCCAGCCAATAACTGCCGGTAAGCTTGCTCCAGCTGGCGGCAAAAAACATGTGGCTTAAACAGCACGCCGGCTTGTTCTTTCACCGCTGATTTGAGCAGTGCCAGGGCGGTTGCATCATGAGCCAAGGTGATGGCGCGCTGTTCAAGCGTCACCCAATCGGCACAAATGCATTCATCCAGCCCGATATGCTTGAGCAAACTGGCACTAACCCTGGCCGGGAACGTGTCGCCAGCCACCGTGAGCAGGGGAATCCCTTGCCATAAAGCATCACTGGCGGTGGTGTGCGCGTTATAGGGTGCCGTATCCAGCATCAGGTCAGCATGCTGCTGCCTGGCAATATGTTGCGCAATGCTGGTACGCGGGGCAAACACCAATCGATCGGCTGCAATGCCCACTGCTTGCGCCTGCTGTTGCAGATGCCGTGTCGCCCACGGGTTGCAGTGCAATAGCCACAAAACACTGCCTGGCACTTGTTGTAGAATGCGCATCCAGCCCGCAAACACATCATGTGTGATTTTAAAACTCTGGTTGAAGCAGCAAAATACAACGCCTTGTTCGGGTAGGCCATGCTGCTCGCGCGTACCAGCCTCGGCCATAGGGCGTTGTGCATTGTTCGCCTGATAACAGGGCAGCACAACAGGCCGCTCGGCCAACGCCACGGCATTCAAGGTGTCATCAACAATCATGGCATCAAACAGCGGCTGACCATTAACCATGCCCATACTGCCGGGATAGCCCAGCCAGTTAATATGGGTGCGGGCAGGGCGGTAAGCCGCGATACCGCTGCGGCTGTTTTGCGTATAACCGGTTAAATCAACTAGCACATCTATCCCCATGCGTTGCATATGTGCGGCAACTGCATCATCAGGCATGCTGGTGATATCTATCCAGTGGTTGGCTGCATTAAACAAGGCGAGGTGCTCGTTTGAATGGTCGTCTTTGCTGTTGCTATATAAAAACACTTCAAACTGGTGCTGATCATGCGTCGCGATCACGTCTGTGACTAAATACGCCAGTGGGTGACGGCGGAAATCAGAAGACAGGTAGGCGACTTTGATGCGCTGCTGATTTGCTGGCTGGCTAGCCGCTGGTGAAGCTGCCAGCGGCTGGATATGGCCATAATGCCACTGCGCCCAATAGCTTGCGCACATCAGTTGCTCTGTCGCCGTGGTACCCGGCATCGCCAAAAATGCAAATGGCGGAATCTGCGCCTGTGGATGTTTCACTAGCGCAGCACGTACCTCGGCAATGGCGGCATCCAGCCCTTGCCAGTCTGCCATATGCTGCTTTTGATGGATCCAGTGCACTTTGGCATGTAGCAGTTGCGGATTTAGCTTGATCGCTTCTGCATACGCCGCCACAGCTAAATCCAGCTGACCTTGTTCACGGTAAGCATTGCCCAGGTTGTTGTGACACTCAGCATCGTCAGGCACCAGGGCCTGGGCATGCTGGTAATGTTGAATCGCCAGGGCATTGTCACCCAGTTTGCGCAGGCTATTCGCCAGGTTGAAGTGCACATCAGCCTGTTGCGCATCTTGCGCCAATGATTGCCTGAAATAGCTTGCAGCAGCTGACTCGTCTCCACGCAAACTGGCCACATTGCCAAGTTGCATCAATATTTGCGGATGATCCGGCGCTAATTGCAGCGCCTGAAGAAATGCCTGTTCAGCCTCATCAGCTTGCTTAAGCGTCAGGTAGCAGCGCCCCAGCTCATAATGCAGCTCAGGGTCTTGTGGCGTGCGCGCCAATTGCTGTTTTAACTGCTGAATGCTGTCACTCATGCTGGCACCTGATCAGTGTAAGGATTGAGCAATGACTTCCACCCCAGTTGTTTAAACAAATGACGCTGCGGGTGCAAACCCGCCCAGAAACTGTCTTCGGTTAGTTGCGGCAACCTGGTACCAAAATCGCTTAACAAGCGCCTGGCCAAGATCGCAGCACAATAAGGCGCGGTCATCAGGCCTTTGCTGCCATGCGCGACATGTACATATAAGCCTTGTGGCGCTGGTAAGGCTGCAAAATCGTTGATCTCTGCAGTCTGGGCATTCATCGTTACAGTCGACAGTACAGGCCCGATATAAGGCAAATAGTCTGGCGAGCCACACCTGGACGACGCACGCGCATAAGTCACTGCTGCGTTAGTGAGTTGATCAAATTGCGGGCTTAACTTGCCCACCATCTCGAGATTGCTCAAATTATCCTGCTCGCGGATCTCAGTACCACTATCGCCAGGCGCAAAAGTAGCCCCCATCGCATGCTGGCCTTGAGACAATGGCGTCAAATAGCCATCACCGCATAAAACTACCATGAGCGATTGCATGGATGGCTGCCCGGCGATCATGCCCATCTGGCCACGCACCGGATTCAGCCACATGCCGCTGTCTGGCAATAATTTGGCCGCTTCTGCCGCATTACAGACAATCACGGCATCAAAGTAATCATTGATGTCGCCAGCCTGATTGGTTAACTGCCAGCCGGGCTTCTGCAGAGACAATTGACGAATATCCTGCTGCAGATGCAGCTTAATATTGGGATGGTCTATCATGCGCGCACATGCCGTGGCGGGATTCACCCAGGCGCCTGCAGCAAAATACAGGCAATCATGCGTCAGGCTGACCCCAGCCTGCACACTGGCCTGCGCCGCATCCAGTGCTTGCAGCAAGCCCAGGTTGGCATAGCGGCTAGCCACTTTATTTACCCGCTTAAGCTCGCGCGGGTTGCTGCCCAGCTGTAACAAGCCACAGATTTGAAAAGCCTCTTCCCCTAAATCCAGGCTGGCATAATGCCGCACACTAAAACTATAACTGCGCCATGCCAATTGATCATTTTGCGGCTTTTCAGCATTCAACCTGGGATAGAGCATGCCTCGGGGATTGCCGGAAGCACCACTGGCAATCTGCTCCGCGCGCTCAAACACATGTACCTCACAGCCTAAATTGGCTAACTGCCAGGCGGTACTGCATCCGGCAATGCCAGCCCCAATAATCGCCACTTTAGGCAACGCTCCGGGGGATTGTCCGGATACCGGCCATACGCCACATAGCATTTCACGTTTCTTGCCAAATCCAGGTGTTTTTTCAACCGTGAAGCCAACCGCTTGCAAACCACGCTTGACCAGCCCGGCACTGGTAAAAGTAGCAAATGTGGTGTCGGCATGCGCGCACCTGGCCATACATTCAAACAGATAAGGCTGCCACATTTGCGGATTTTTGGCTGGGGCAAAACCATCCAGAAACCAGGCGTCAGCCTGTAGTTGCAACTGCGGTAATATCTGCGCGCCATCACCGATATGCAAGGTCAAACTGGCAGAGAATGCCGGGAGTTCCAGCTGATTAATACCCGGTTGCAACAAATGATATTGCTGGCATAAGGTCTGGCTGATTTCAGCGAGTTCAGGAAAGTGCGCATGCGCCGTCTGCAGGTCTTGCAAGGTAAACGGCGCAATTTCAATGCTGACAAAATGCAGGTGGGCATTCGCCGGTGCGGTTTCCTGCCACAGTTGCAAAGCCGCCAGAAAGTTGAGGCCGCTGCCAAAACCGGTTTCAACAATCACAAAATGGCTGGGGCGGTCGGTTGGTAATTGCTGCCATCTTGTCTGTAACTGGTTATGCTGCAAAAAGACATGACGCGTTTCAGCCAGCCCATGCTGTGGATGATCGGGGTTGACTGAAAAATAAACATCATCAAATTGTGTGGAGTAGGGCAGGCCATTGCGCCACTCTAAAACTGCATGCGTACTCATGGCCGCAAGTTTACCATGCCTGCACTTTTGCGGCGTTAGACCCGGATCAACGCACGGTAACCGGGTTTGGCCAGTAAGAGATGCACATCGCCAAGTGCACACTCGGCAAATCCGCCCTCACAATAACTTAAATAAAAATCCCACATGCGGATAAACACTTCGCTATAGCCCAATTTTCTCACTGCTTCTATATGGGCAAAAAAATTCTCCCGCCAGTGGCGCAAGGTAGTGGCGTAGTGCAAGCCGATATCCTGCAAATCCACCAATCGCAAATCGCTGCTACGGGTCATACTGGCCAGCATGGCGGTATTGGAGGGGATGTTAGAGCCCGGGAAAATATAGCGCTGGATAAAGTCTACCGAACGGATCGCGCTGTCATAGCGCTGGTCGGCAATGGTGATGGCCTGAATCAAAGCCACGCCATCAGGCTTGAGCAGCTGGCTGACCTTGCTAAAATAAATATCGTAATACTGGTGCCCGACTGCTTCTATCATCTCAATCGAAACCAGCTTGTCATATTGCCCTTGCAATTGCCGGTAATCCTGCTTGAGCAGCGTGATTTGCGCCTGCAAGCCCTCAGCGGCAATGCGTGCTTTTGCCAGCACGTATTGTTGCTCAGAGATGGTCGTGGTGGTGACTCTGCATCCATAGTGTTTAGCTGCATAAATAGCAAACCCGCCCCAGCCGGTGCCTATTTCAAGCACATGATCATGAGCGGTCAATTGCAACTTGTCGCAAATGACCTGTAACTTACTTGCTGACGCCGCTTGCAGTGTCGTCGCCTCTGTATCAAAAATGGCCGACGAATACATCATACTGGGATCCAGAAACAGCTTGAACAAATCATTGCCCAGGTCATAATGCGCCGCAATATTTTTTTGGCTTCCGGCCTCGCTATTACTATTCAGCCAATGAAACAGTTTGAGTAGCGGCTTGCTCAGCCACTGATAGCCACCTTCCAGCGTATCAGTGACCGCTTGATTCAGCACCATCAAGCGAATGACATTGGTGAGTGAATCCGCCTGCCAGTAACCCAGCATATAAGCCTCACCGGCGCCAATACTGCCACCAAAGGCAATTTCACCATAAAAGCGTGAGTCCAGTATGGTGATGGTTGCGGCAGGGGATTTTGGCGACAATGGCCCAAACACATGTTTCTCAGTGCCATCAATCACCGTGAGTTGCCCCACTTGCAAGCTTGTCAGCCGTTTGAGCACTTGCGATTTGGCCAATGTGGCTACCCATCTGGCACGGCTTTTAGATTTGAGCGGTGCGGTCAGTGTATCCATGATGAGGGGTGTCGAAGAAAGTTCAGTCTTCATGGTCAGTCTCCAAAACGGGAATGCTGGTCAGGGTGTGAATAAAAAGGAATTTTTTTAAGCCACAGGCGTAGTGCTTGCCAGTAAATCGCCACAATGACTTTCAGGGTCATCCACGGATAACTGAACAACAGCCTGTTCAATGTGCTGGCTTGCCAGGGCTGGCGTTGCAGTTTTAATGTGGCATAGAACATGGCCTGCGCTTGCTGCCAACTTTGCATATGGACACTGAGCGTCGCATCAGGCGGTGAAAACTGCCATTGGTATTCAATATCCATAGGCATAAAAGGCGATACATGAAAGTTTTTTTGCAGTTTGAATAGCAGTGACCGGTCTTGCTTCACTTCATGCACATACGCGAATTGCGCTTTCCACGGTGTATTGGTGATATGACTGACAATGGCCTGTAATTCACCGGCCTCGTCGTGGCAATAATAAAAACTGACCGGGTTAAAGCAAACACCCCAATAACGGCCATGGGTGAGTAAACCTATGCGCCCTAAAGGTCGTTGGCCGGTATGTTGCTCAACCAGGTCACGCACACAGATATCCAGTGGTTTGTCCGTGGGGCCTAAATAATCCTCACGTCTAAAGTAAGCTAAGTTCGGTTTAAGATATGACCATAATCGATTGTTTTCAAACAACAATGGCAATTCTTCCAAATCCAGATAGAGCATGAATAAACGGTATTTAAAGCCGTGTAGCCTGGGCTGCAAACGCTGGTGGCTGACCCATCCAGTGTAGATGGCACTATGCATTACGCGCTGATGCATGCCTGAGGCCGTCATCGCATCGCCGCCTTGAAGTGATCAATGGCAGCCAATGCGCTGACGACGCCGTCTTCATGAAATCCGTTGCGCCAGTAGGCACCGGCGTAGCCTGTGCGGTTGTGGCCGCTGATATCGGCATGCCTGGCCTGCGCACGCGCGCCTTCCAGGGTATAAAGCGGGTGACGGTAATGCAGTTTTTTGATGATTTTGGCCGGATCAATCGCATCGGTATAGTTGAGCGTGACCAGTAAAGGCTCGGCAGAGCGTATGCCTTGCAGAATATTCATATTGTAGGTGACTTGTACCTTGCCACTCGGGCTTGGCGTAACATGGTAATTCCACGCCGCCCAAGCCAGTGTGCGCTTGGGCATCAAACGCGCATCGGTATGCAGATACACCGTATTATCCTGGTAAGGAATCGCGCCCAGGATGTCAGACTCTGCAGTAGTCGCCTCTGCGCCAAGAATACGCAGGGCTTCATCGCTATGGCAGGCAAAAAACACGTAGTCAAACGTGAGCGACTGGCCGTTTTGGGTGTTTAACGTCACGCCTTGTGCATGCCGCTGGACTGATGCCACTGGACAATTGAGCTGGATGCGATCACGGTAACCAGCCGTTAGCTTTTGCAGATAGGCCGCAGAGCCGCCAACGATAGTCCGCCATTGTGGTCGCTGGTCTATACTCAGCATGCCATGGTGGTGGAAGAAACGTACAAAAAAGCGCGCAGGAAACTGCAGCATTTGCTCGGCATCTGTAGACCAGATGGCCGCACCCATGGGAATGATGTAGTCACGGATAAATGGCCGGGAATATCCATGCTGTTGCAAATATGCGCCGAGTGCAATTTCTGTACCAGGGGCTAATAGGCTGAGAGACTGCTTGTTAAAGCGCAGGATATCTCGCACCATGCGGTAAAACGCCGGGGAGAGTAAATTTCGCCGCTGCGCAAACAGGCTGTTAAGCGTGGTGCCATTGTACTCAAGGCCGGTTAACTCGTTACGCACACTAAAGCTCATGCTGCTATCACGCCAGGCAACACCAGTTTCACGCAGCAGGCGTTCAAACGCCGGGTAGGTTTTATCATTGAAAACAATAAAACCGGTGTCTACTGCATGGGTTTCGCCACCGACTTCTACCTGATGGGTATGGGTATGCCCGCCAATATAGTCATTGGCTTCAAACAGGGTAATCTGGTGCTGTTGATGCAAATGGTAGGCAAGGGTATTACCAGCAATGCCGCCGCCGATGATTGCGATGTTCAACCCCATGGATTAAGGCCTTTCTACCGCACGTTGATTACGCACGTCGACAGGTACTTGCTTGAGGCTCCAGATGAGCCCCATGGCCTCCAGCACCTTTAAACCATAGTAAGTGAAATCAATCTCCCACCAATAAAATCCCTGTTTGGCTGAGCCTGGAAAATGGTGGTGATTGTTATGCCAGCCTTCGCCCAGGGTGAAGATAGCGATCAGCAGGTTGTTGCGGCTATGGTCACGTGTAGCATAACGACGACTGCCCCAGACATGGGCCAGTGAGTTGACACAAAATGTGGCGTGATACAAAGCGATCGTAGACACGGCAAATCCCCACACCAATAGCTGCCAGCCATTTGTCTGCAATGCAGGCGCATACTGCCTGAGCAGCTCGCCCAGGCCAAACAAGCCAAATGCCAGCACAATAGGCACCAGGCTATCAAAACGATCCAGCCAGCACAGCTCTTTGAAACGAGTCAATTCACGGACACGATCCACCTGTGTTTTAAAGTTGGCATGACTCAAAAACCAGCCCAGGTGGCTCCATAACAAGCCATGCTGGTGAGGGGAGTGTATATCTTGCGGCTGATCGGCATGTACATGGTGGCTGCGATGATGTGCCGCCCACCACAACGGGCCTCGCTGCACGGCCGTCGCACCGATTAATGCAAACACAAATTGTGCAATACGCGAAGTCTGAAAGGTTTTGTGCGCAAAATAACGATGATAAAAACCCGTCACGGCGAACATGCGCACCACATACATCAACAAGGCAAACATGACGGCAAATGGACTCCAACCAACCCAGAACAGGGAGAACAAGGCAATATGCAGCGCCACAAAAGGCAATACCCGCCACCAGTCTATGCTCTCAGCATTGGCATATGCCGGGGGCTGGTATTGCTGATTATCCAGCCAGCCTATCAGTCGCCAGAGCAGGCCATGCGTTTTGTGTTGCATCGTGATACCTCTCTCCAAAGTCTCATGCGTATTATTGTTGGTTTATTTCGTGTGGGGATTTTGCTGTGGAAAAACACGCAATTTGCGCACGTCATAGCCCATCGCCTCAATCCTTGAAACCAGATTGGTGTAAGTTTCCTTGTCCAGGTGTGGCGAGCGCGACATCAGCCAGACATAATCGCGCTTATTTCTGGCAATAATGGTGTGCTGGTAATCGTCACTCAGGTAGGCAATCAAATACTCAGACTTGAATGGCCATAAAAACTGCATCCGCCATTCAGCATTACCGCTATCAGGCACCACAAAGCCTGTCGGATGGTAGGTTTTAACTGGTCCGTCAAAGCTGCTTTGGCGAAAACTGAAGGTGGTCGCAATACTGCCATCCGCATTTTTTTCATAGCGTTCAAGCGGGTTGTAGGGGTCTTTTTCGATCAAGGTAGGAATCGCTGCAATCACATACCAGTCGCCCATAAAACGGTCCAAATCTACCTGCTGCACCGTTTTGATCGGAGGCAGGTTTTGACAGGCACTTAATCCCAATAGCATCATAATACAAATAACTTTAACTAAAATATTCATCATATTGATTAAATGAGTTTATAAACAATTTTATATCCTTCTGGCGTGACCGATTCCAGTGCCACCCACTCTTGTTTCTGGTCATACCACAAGGTAATTTTCAGCTTGTCTTTTCCTTCAAACTTGCCCTGCAAGTAATATTGGTGAGCACTGATAGTTTGCCCTTTGACAGTGATATTTTTAAATCCCTGATCTGTCACTGTGACATCCAGATACTCTGCATTTTGCGGATTGAGCAAGCGCGTTTGCTTGAGAATTTCCGGATTCCAGTAAGCAAATGTCATCACGCAGCCAGGCAGGGATTGCTTACGGCCATTGTTCTCCACCACGAACTGCGCATCCTGCTGTTGCCCCGTGACGTCGGTGTGCGCTTTATTTTCTTCGGTATGGGCGCTGAGTTGTTTCAGGCATGGACCTTGCCAGGTTTCATCGGCCTGGTGCTGGTAGCGATAAGCATTGATAAACAACACTTTCACTTTAAAGTCTGCCCGGCTTTGCAGTTGGTTTTGGTCTAAGTTAAAACGGTGTGTGCCGATCTGCTGTTGATCGAGCCAGACCGCAAATGACCATTCTTGGGCTTGCACCACCTGGCTGCACAACATGCAACAGGCCAAGGCCCCGCTTAGCGTTATGCGTTTAATCATGGCCAGTCCGCTCACTTTTTGGCAAACCGGGGATAAACGCATTGGTCGTTGCGACATATTCGCGGTAACCTGGCCTACGGCTATGTATGGTCTGCTCCATCAAATACACACCACTGAATTTGAGCAGTAAAAAAGTCATTAACACGGGCGAAAACCAAATAAAGAGATTGCCATCCGTCGCGGCGAATAGAGCGAAGCCCCACCAGATGAGAGCCTCGCCAAAATAGTTGGGATGTCGGCTATATCGCCACAAACCATGATTCAGCACGGCGGCATCATGCTGGAGCTGTGCTCGAAACCGCATGAGCTGCCAATCTGCAACCACCTCCCAGTAAAACCCTGTGACAAATAACGCTAAACCTGCATAGTCCAGCCATTGCAGCGGCGTATGGCTGCTGACGGCGCTGTAGACAGGATAGGAAATCAACCAGGCCAATACTCCCTGGAAAGCAAAAATAATATAAACACTCTTAAAAACGAAAAAGGGCTCGTTGTTGATGCGTATTGTTTTGTAGCGATGGTCCTCTTTACCCCAGTTGCGCCAGGTGAGAAAAATACTCAGGCGCAACGCCCACAATGTCACTGCAGCTAATACCAGCGCGGCGCGCAGTGACAGGTCGTAAGTGAATATCGCTGTCACATAAGCGGTGATCGCCATAAACAAGCTCCACATACTATCGACATGGCTGTAGTGACGAGTGGCAAAACTCAGCAGCCATCCACAGAGCGCGAACGTCAGGATAGCGATCAAGGTGTAGTAGTAAATCATGGCAGGGTAATACCCATATGTTGGTTAAAGCGGCGGCGTATCAACAGCATCAGTGGCAAGGCCACTGCCCATTCAATGGTGATCAAAACCAGGCTTAACGTGGGGTAGGGCAGTCGCACTGCACCCAGTTTTTCGGCAGCCAAATAGGCGACCGGACCAAAAATAGCGCCTAAAATAGCTGCCATGATCAGGTGTTGTTGCATCCAGCGCATGCTGAGATTCAGTGTATTTGCAAACGCCAACCACAATGCCATCATCCAAAGGGGCAACACGGCAACATGCGCTAGCGGCAATTGTTGATGAAACTTGATCCAGCCAGCCATGAGCATGGTTTGATCAAGAATGCAGCCTATCGTGGCAGCAAGCAGGGTGGGCACAACTTGCTGCCAACCTTCGAGCCAGTGTAATTGAGCGGCTGAAACTAAAGCCACCAACAGTAGCACGAGCCCGCCAACAGGGGAGGTTGCAGATAACACACAGAGCCACCATAACAACTGAAAGCCCAGGAAGTTAAGAATCATCCACTTTTGCGTTGGCATATCGAGTGTTTTCTATTTCTTTGAAAACAGATAGTGGCTCACCCACCATGTCTGGCCTTGATTGAAACCAAACAGTTCGGCACATGCCATAAAGAAAATACGCCAGCGTTGACGCCAGAGCTCGGCGTCTGCCTTGCCATAAATCGATTCTAAAACAGGTGTCAGTTCAGCATGGTGTTTATCCATGTTGGCAAGCCATGCATTAGCCGTTTTTTGATAATGCGTGCCGTTCCAGCGCCACTTGTTCACAATTTTCAGGTCGTCCTGGAAATACAGTGGCAGATCGTCACTCGGCATCATGCCACCACTAAAAAAGTACTGACTCATCCAGTCATCATCTGCTTTCACCTCAAATGGATAGACTGCGTCTTTGTGCACAAATATGTGCTTAAAAAACAAACCATCCGGTTTCAACCAACGCGCCACCCGTGCATACAACGCCTGGTAATTGCGCATATGCTCGAACATCTCTACAGAGACCACGCGGTCAAATGTTTGCTCAGTATCAAACACATTCATGTCTGCGGTAATGATATTGATATTCGACAGTCCACGTGCCTTGGCTTGCTGCAAGATATATTCGCGTTGCGAGGCTGAGTTAGAAACCCCCGTGATCTGCGCACTAGGATAATGACTAGCCATCCACAAGGTCAGCGAGCCCCAGCCACAACCCAGTTCCAATATATCCAATGGCCCACCCAGGCAGGCATGTGAACAGGTTTGCGCTAGCGCCAGTTGCTCAGCCTCATCCAGCGTTTGCGTATCATGCTGCCAAAAACAACTGCTGTATTTACGGTTCATGCCCAAGCAATACTGGTAAAACGACGGCGGTATTTCATAGTGCTGCGCATTGGCTTTTTCAGGTAAGGGCGCAATATCGGCCAAGTCCATTTGCTCAATGAACTGTATCAGCTTGGACTGCATGCTTTCACAATCCCCCGCAGTGATCTCTTGCAGCCTGTCCTTGCACAACGACCTGATGCCGCGACGGATCAGCGCATCAGATAACATTCCCTTCTCAGCCAGCTTGAGTCCAATGGGTGTTTTTTTAGATTTAGTTGTCATGCTCATTATTATTGTACGAATTAATTGATGCTGTCTATGGCCATTTCAGGCTAGATTTAGTTTCGTGGTTTAAATTTTTTTTTCATCGGCTAATCCACTTGGCAAGTCTCCACTTTTAAGGTGTATACTAACCTGTATAGTTTATGGGCTTTTGATATGAACCTGGCATCTCACAAACAGATTACCCGTTGCATTACCGCTACCGTTTGCGGCCTCTTGCTGGCCTGCACACAAGCGACCAAGCCGCAGGCACAACACAATAGCCAGGTGGATTGGCCTAGTTATGGCTTGAATATGGCATCACAGCGTTTTTCAGCGTTATCGCAGATCAACAAAAAAAATGTGGCTGAATTACAACCCGCATGGTCAGTAGAAACAGGCTTGAAAGCGACTTTTCAAGCCACACCTATCGTGGTGAATGGCATCATGTATGTCAGCTTGCCGTTTAATCATGTGTTGGCGCTGGATGCCGCCAGTGGCAAGCAATTATGGAAATACACGCACGCACGCAAAGCAGACTGGCAAATGTGCTGTGGCCCGGCGAATCGGGGTGTGGCCGTGGCAGAGGGTAAGGTATTTATCGGCACGGTAGATGCCAGGCTAATTGCACTCGATGCACAGAGCGGGCAAAAACTGTGGGATATTGACGTGGCAGCTAACCAGGTGAATACAGAACACCAGGATGCGTTAAGCGGTACTGACCCGAATAAAACACGCAAGGTCACTGGTGGCACTGGTGTTGGCATTGCCATGGCGCCAGTGGTTTACCAGCATAAAGTGATTATTGGCATTACCGGCGTCGGCTACGGCTTGCATATTGATAACCCACGTAGCGATGCACCATTGGGCGCAGTGATAGGTGTCACCGGCCGCTATGGCCGCCCAGGTTTCCTGGCCGCATTTGATGTCAATGACGGTCACCAGGTGTGGCAATTCGACACGATTCCCAAGCAAGGATGGGAAGGGCCGTTTGCCACCAAAACAGCAGATGGCAATCAATTCGACCGTGACATTGCTGCTGAAAAAACCGCCCTGCAAGACTACCCGGATGCTGCGCGTTTTGGCGGTGGCTCTGCGTGGAGCACACCCGCAATTGATACGGCCAGCCATACGCTGTATTTTGGGACAGGCAATCCATCCCCGCAAATGAATGATGTTTCCAGGCCTGGCGACAATCTCTACACCGTTTCGTTAGTCGCCCTGGATACAGAAACCGGTCAATACAAATGGCATTACCAGCAAGTGCCGCATGACTTGTGGGGCTATGATTTGGCGAGTCCGCCGGTATTGTTTAACTACAACCACCTGGGAAAAACCATCGCTGCCGTCGGCCAGGCAAGTAAAACCGGCTGGTTCTATATTCATGACCGTGCTAGCGGGCAATTCCTGGCTAAATCGGCGCCATTTGTACCACAACACAACCTATTCAAAAAACCGAGCGCAGCAGGCACGGTTGTCTACCCAGGCATACTGGGCGGTGCCAACTGGTCGCCAGTCAGCGTGGATGAGCAGCAGCAAAAGGTTTATGTCGCGGCGATGCACAGCCCGATCAAATACAGCGTGCACGAAACCGAAGTCAGCGCAGGTAAAAAACCAATCCGCTATGCTGCCAGCGAACCAACAGACGATGCGCGCTGGGGTTTATTAAGTGCAATTGACCTTAAATCTGGGCAGATTGCCTGGCAACACAAAACCAGCCAGCCTTTGGTAGGCGGCGTGCTGGCCACGGCGGGCGGTTTATTATTTTGCGGGGAGGGCGATGGCAAATTCGCCGCCTATGATAGCCAAACCGGGCAAGCGTTATGGCAATTTGCATCGGAATATGGCGTCAATGCGCCACCGATCACGTATCAAATCAATGGCGAACAATATATTGCGGTGGTCAGTGGCGGTAACTCGCTGTTTGGTTTCAAACAAGGTGATCGTATTTTGACCTTTAAATTACCGCCAAAGCATTAATCTCTTTTTAAAATACTAGCCAATTAGATTGATTTCCATGCATTTGTTTAATTGCTAAAAATGGCATTTTTATCTTGAAAAACAGATTGTTAGATTTACAGAATGTAGCGTAAACGGTTAGAATGGCTGCGATTTTGAAATTGCAGTTTTATGATTATAAAAATAAGCCGTGGAGTAGCCCGTTAGTACTATTGTGTAACTAACAGTTGTCACAAATAATGATTATAGTTTTTTAGTTAGTATTCATCCTTGGAGAAGTAGCAATGTTTCAAACCCTGAAAAAAATTGCAGTTGCCGGCGTATTCGGCATTGCATCCGTTTCTGCAGTACAAGCGCAAGATTTCGGTCCATACACCACCAGCCAAAGCATTGATTTCATTCGCGCCATTGCTGACGCAGACTTCATCAAAACCACTGGCGCCTTGAATGCAAGAGGCTCTTACTTTGATGACCTGTACGAAATCAACCTGACACAGGTTTCCGATTTCTCATACAGCATCACAGAAATCACCACTGGCAATAATGCACAATACGACGTGACATTTATGAACTATGGCTTTTTCGATGCAAACGGCGAAGCTGTGACAACATTGACTAACCTGGCAGCCGGGACTTACTTCCTGAGCGCAACCGGCAAATTGTCTGGTAGCCTGGGCGGTGACTTCAACGTTAGCTTCAACATCAATCCAATCACACCAGTACCAGAAGCCGATTCATATGCTTTGATGCTGGCTGGTTTAGGTTTGATGGGCTTTGTTGCTCGTCGCAAAACTAAATAAGACCCACCTAGATCTTTTTAAGATTTAGAGGTAATTAAGAAAAGGGCTCTATGAGCCTTTTTCTTTTATCTGAATAATCTAACTTGTATCTTCGTTGTTTTTTGTATACCGAACATTTCAAGTCTGCCCTCCCAAAAAAGTAACAAGCTTAGTTATGGCTACATGATTTGCAAGTGCATATGGTGAGGGTACTCAAGCGTGTCAGCGATGATCTTCAGACTTTGCTCACACTCGTCTCTTGTAATTGGGCCTCCTAAGCAAATCCTGACTGCTTCAGGAGGATTATTGTCTGTGCAGAATGCCGGGCTTGCAACCACGCCAATACCATTGGATCTTAGGTGCATCGCTAATTCAGACGCTCGCCAGCCAGTAGTATTTGGAACTGGCAACCATATATGAAAGCCTTCTGGGTGAGACATGAACTCCCACATATCCAAAGTTTTCGACGCAAGTTTTAATCTGGCAGCTGATTCAAGCCTGATTGCTTTAAGCATGTCATCAATGATGCCATTTTTAATCCAGTTCGTGGTCAATAAGTTTGATACAGGACTGGACATCACAGAGGTAGCTCTTAGTGATCCTGCCAGTCGCTGGGCTTGTCGCTGAGATGGCGCTGCAACAAGTGCAATTCTTAGGCCGGCACCAAAGCATTTGGAAAAGCCACTGATATACCAGGTAATCTCAGGCGCAATGCTGGCAATAGTATCCAAGCGATCCGTTGGCAACATGCCATAGGCATCATCCTCAATAATGGGGACGTTGTAACGCATTGCAATATCTGCAATTGCTTCGCGACGGTGCTTGGTGATGGTTAATGTACTTGGATTTTGAATAGTAGGATTGCAATAGAATCCCTTAATACGATTTGTTTTGCAGGCCTCTTCAAATGCTGAGACGATTGGCCCATCCTTATCGCTTGGGATAGAGAGTAGAGAAATATTAATCTGAGCTGCGATTGCTTTGATACCTGGGTATACCAGATCCTCTACGCATATTGTTTCCCCTGGCTTCGCTAAATGCGTCATCAAGGCTAATAACACCGAGTGAATGCCTGGACAAAGTAGAACCTGGTCTGCATTGCATTTTGGCACATAGGCTCTTAACCATGAGGCTGCTACCTCACGCTCTTCGCTGGTTCCACCAAAGTCTTGGTAGCGTAAAAGCTCATAAAGATCAGCGTTGGTAATCAAGCGTGCAGCATCTTCTTTGATTCGCTGAGCAATCGCTATGGGCTCAGGTGGCATGTTCATGGTCATTGCAACGCTACTGCCGTCTCTCAACTTAATAGCGGGAGCTTTGCCCTTGATATATGTGCCAGATCCAGCCTGCGAGTCTATTAAGCCTCGTCTTTTCGCTTCGTTATACGCCCTAGAGACGGTAGTGTAATTGATACCCAATGTTTGAGATAAGTCTCTTAGGGTGGGTAATTGATCTCGGGGGCGCAGCCTATCATTACTAATATCCTCTTCGATGAGATCGGCCACGAGTAAATATGCTGGCTTCTTACTTTCTTTTAAGCGCTTAATCCAATGCTGAATATTCTGATTCATCGTACATATCCTATGAGTTGGCCAAGGTTATCGGTAGCCGATCAATTTAACTAGCACCATTTTGTAGCAATCAACTTGCAGTTCCTGCACTCAATTGAATCATGAGCTTGTAGCTTTTTGGATTGAAATCCATCTATAAAAAACACTTCAAAATATTTAAAAACAATCATAGCAATAATATATCAATATGATTGCATATTGATTGCTTTTTTATTTTTAATTTATGGCATACCAGTTGCTGAGTCAGCTTACGCATCGATTGATGCGCTTGTTTAACTAACTGCCTCAGGGAATAAATAAATATGAAAACTGGAATCACTGCCTCAACACCCAAGAAAAAATTGATTGGATTGCTTTTGCTTTCTGGGATTTTCTCAGACCAGGCCTATGCTGGAGCAACAATTAGTTTTGGTGAAGACAAGTTTGTAAGTCTTGGTTTTGGCCTGAGAGCTGCCTATACATCAGCAGAAGACGGTGCTGCGGATGGAAAATCGCGCTCTAACGATTTTGATGTTTACAGTGCTCGTGTATATACGAGTGCGCAATTGAATAAACACATTAAGGGGACACTTAACTTTGAAGGAGTCCATGGTGCAGAAAGCACAACGAATGGTGCCGAAAGTTTTGAAATCTATGAAGCGATCGCTCAGTTTGAGCTAATGCCTGAATTTAATATTTGGGCTGGCCGAATGCTTACACCAAGCGATCGCTCAAATCTGGATGGCCCATACTTCCTGTCCTCTTGGCTTTATCCAGGTCTGGTAGCGCAATACCCGAGTCAATTGGCAGGCCGCGATACCGGTGTCACAGCTTGGGGCAAGTTAGATGATCAACACCTCATCTATTCATTTGGAGCCTTTGAAGGTCACAACAACTATAGACAGGCATCCAGCCAGGATGACAATTTACTTTACGCCGGCCGGATCCAATATGATTTCTGGGGGCAGGGGATGACACCTGCTTATTACACTGCCAGCACCTTTTATGGCAAGGAGTACTTTTCCATCGGCTTTGCATCGCAGTATCAAAAGAATGGCGTTGGCAGCATGAATGCCAAAGGTGATTACTTAGGGTATAGCGCAGACATCCTGTTTGAAAAAGATATAGGGGTGGGATACCTGGATATTGAGGCAGGTTTGTATAAGTTTGATACAGATGACAAGTCAGATGTGTCTAAAGCATTGCTATCAACCACGCCAAGCCTCACTGCCAATGTGGGTGGCATCAAACAGGGTAAGGCTTACCTCTTTTCTTCTGCGTTGCTATTCCCGCAACAGATTGGCTGGGGTAAGTTGCAGCCATACTTCAGATACCAAAAGTTTGACGCCGACTCGACATCTGGTGATGGAGGCTTATTGTCTGTTGATGTGCTATCAAGCATTTCCAAGCAATACGACTATGGCGTTCACTATGTGATTGATGGTCATAACGCTCGCCTAAGCGCCACATATACAAAGAACGAATTCTCTAATTTACCTGATCAAGACAAATTTACTTTAGGCGTTCAGGTTCAGTTTTAAGCTTACTTCTAACTTCCCCTCTCTCTCTTTAGCCCGACTTGTCGGGCTTTTTTTCCTCTAAACGACCTAAAAGTGTGCGCTAAAACCCCTTACAAAATGGTGCATCGTGAATCAAATTGGTGCGTGCCATCAATTGGCGCACTTCTCGCCTTCACTTAAGGAAATCACAGAAAAAAAGTTAGTGCCGATCAAGTCTTTAAAATATGGTATTGATTGCAAATTGATTGCATTATTTATTTTAATTGATGGCATATAGATTGCTATATCCCACTTGAGAAGAAATGAGTTCTTTTCATTTATGACTAATTTTTAAGTGGAGAAAAAATATGCCAGCAATTACTGCCCCTAAGCATCAGGATGGTGACTTTTTTGTAGATTTCGAAGAAAAGGTATTTGAGGATGTGAAGGCCGAGCCTGGTCAAAAAGCTCTAGTGACTTTCCACACTGTCGCTTTCGAAGGTTCTATTGGCTTTGTGAATATGCTTCAAGCAACTCGCTTGCAACGCAAGGGCTTTGAAACATCAATTCTCCTGTATGGCCCAGGTGTGACTTTAGGTGTTCAACGAGGCTTCCCTAAATTAGGTGACGAAGCGTTCCCTGGTCACCTCAATTTTAATCGCCAACTGGCTAAGTTCATGGCTGAAGGCGGCAAAGTGTATGCATGCCGTTTTGCACTGCAAGCTTTGTATGGCCACGGTGAGCCAGCACTAATTGAAGGCATTCGCCCAATTAACCCACTGGATGTACTTGATCTAAAACTGCTTCACGTTCGTGATAACGCGGTAATCATTGATACATGGACTGTGTAATTAGTTAAAGGATAGGTATCACGATGTCAGAAAAGCGAATTATTAAAGCGGCTGCAGTTCAAATCACACCAGATTTTGAATCGCATGATGGAACCGTAAAGAAGGTTTGTAATGTAATTGATGAAGCGGGTGCTAAAGGTGTACAGATCATTGTATTCCCTGAAACCTTTATTCCATATTACCCATATTTTTCTTTCATCACCCCACCAGTGACTGCTGGCGCGGAGCATTTGCGGCTCTATGAAAAAAGTGTCGTGATACCTGGTCCCGTTACTCAAGCCGTTTCCGAACGTGCACGCATGAATAATATGGTTGTTGTACTTGGTGTAAATGAGCGTGATAACGGCAGTCTATATAACACTCAGATTATTTTTGATGCTACCGGTGAGATGCTTCTTAAGAGAAGAAAAATCACACCTACCTATCATGAGCGCATGATTTGGGGGCAAGGAGATGCCTCCGGCCTGAAGGTTGTCGATACGGCTATTGGGCGAGTCGGAGCATTGGCATGCTGGGAGCACTACAACCCATTGGCTAGATATAGCCTCATGACTCAGCATGAAGAAATTCACTGTGCTCAATTTCCAGGCTCCATGGTTGGTCAGATCTTTGCAGATCAAATGGACGTCACTATTCGTCATCATGCCTTGGAGTCAGGTTGCTTCGTCATCAACTCCACTGGCTGGTTAACTGATGATCAGATCAAATCTATCACCGACGATCCCAAAATGCAGAAAGCTTTAAGAGGTGGTTGCAACACAGCCATTATTTCTCCAGAAGGGAATCATTTAACCGAGCCTTTGCGAGAAGGTGAAGGCATGGTGATTGCTGATCTTGATATGGCACTCATCACCAAACGAAAAAGAATGATGGACTCAGTTGGCCACTACGCCAGACCAGAACTGTTGAGCTTAGCGATCAATGATGCTCCGGCTACTCCTTCATTCCAGATGAACGAACATCGTCTTAAATCAGTGCAATTACCTATCGCAGAGGAGCTTAAAAATGACAACAAGCTTAGCAGTGGACAGTAAGCAACGCTTAATCACTGAACTGCAGTCTATCGGACTGCGATTGGAACAACCGAATATTGGTGCCGCTAGCAGACGTGGCGGTGCTGGGCCTTCAGACCATAAGGCAGTCACCATCGATGGTGTAACTGTCATGGTGCCAGTGCATACAAATACAGCCTGGAATTCGACTTTCAAAGCGGATACTCCAGATGCTAATGGTATTAGCAAACTTTTAAAAGGCGTCATACCTATTGCTGAGATCAGCTTTCCTAAGGCGCCAAAATTTTATGACTTGACGACAGCAGAGGGAATCCCATATTCACACATTGCAACACTGCACAGCTCTGATGTGCTGGCCACAACGGTGTTACAGACCTGCGTGCGATATGAAAGCAAAAAGTCATCCTGCAAGTTTTGCTCTATTGGGCAGTCCTTGGCAGCCGGCCGCACCATCCCGTTTAAAACACCTGCGCAACTGGCTGAGGTAGCTACTGCTGCAGTGAGGTTGGATGGCGTTAAACACATGATTCTTACTACGGGCACCCCAGCAACCAATGATCGTGGCGCAAAGATTCTATGTGAAAGCGTGAAAGCTATTAAAGCCGCTGTGGACTTACCTGTGCAGGTGCAATGCGAGCCACCAGATGACATGGCTTGGTTTGAGCGAATGAAAGAGGTAGGTGTGGACTCGGTTGGATTGCACTTAGAAGCAGTCACACAAGAGGTCCGCGAAAGAATTATGCCTGGTAAAGCTACCGTCTCTTTGGACAAATACTTTGAGGCATTCAAGGTAGCTGTATCCATTTTCGGGCGTGGTCAGGTCAATACATACATACTTGCCGGCCTCGGCGACACCAAGGAAGCTATTCTGGAAATTTCAGAAAAGCTGATCGAAATTGGTGTTTACCCATTTGTGGTGCCATTTGTACCGATCACAGGCACTCCGCTTGAAGATCATCCAGCGCCAACGCCGGACTTCATGCGTTCCATTCTGGAACCGTTAGGCGGGATGCTCAAACAGGCAAAAATGAGTTCAGCAGAAATTAAGGCAGGCTGCGGTAAATGTGGCGCTTGTTCATCCTTGTCAGCTTATGAGGTGGAACATGCTTGAGATGATTATGCTAAATGAATCAAACCTGGATTACAGAAGTTTTGCCGTATTCCTCAAATACCAACCAGTAGAGTACTTGGTTAAGTGGGCAACTCACCCTTGGGAAATCGCACAAGCAATGCAAATCCGGAAGGATGTGTTTTGTGAAGAGCAAGGTATTTTCGATGGCAACGATAAAGATGAGACTGATGACAAAGCTCAAATCATTGTCGCAATCTCATGCGAGGCCGGTCATCCAGACACTGTGGTAGGTACTGTTCGTATTCACCAGGAAGAGCCAGGCGTTTGGTATGGCTCTAGATTAGCCGTGCATAAGGACTACAGGTCACAAGGCAAATTAGGCGCTTCCTTGATCAAGCTTGCTGTGAGTAGTGCTAACTGGGTTGGCTGTCATACATTTTTGGCACATGTACAGAGCCAGAATGTTCCATTATTTAGAAGGTTGTACTGGGATGTTCTACAGCAGGAAACGCTACTGAATCGCTCACATCACTTAATGCAAGCAAGACTGGAAAAGTACCCACCTTTCCAAACCCCACTCAACGGATTTGTTATTCAAACAAGGGGGTAACTATGGCATTGAGTGAAATCGTAAAAGTGCTCAGATCAAGTCGATTTTTCCAGCATAAACACGACATTTCTGATGTCCTTGGTTCTTTGAACAAGGTAATGCCAGTGAATGCTGGAAACGACGTATTGATTGGTGATGATTGTGCCGCCATTCCAGATGGTGACGGGTATTTGCTATTCGCGATTGAAGGCTTGATCAGCGAGTTTGTGCGTGAAATGCCATGGTTTGCCGGCTACAGCGGAGTGATGGTCAATATCAGTGATATCTATGCGATGGGCGGTAGGCCGATTGCAGTCGTTAATGCGCTCTGGAGTGAAGGGGCAATTAACGCTGAGAAGATCGTTGAAGGGATGGCTAAAGCCTCAAAAGTCTATGGTGTACCAATTGTTGGCGGCCATACCAACGTCCGCTCAAATCAAGGTCAATTGGCAGTATCAATCCTTGGCCGAGCAAAACAGCTTTTATCCAGCTTCAATGCAAGGCCTGGTGATAAGTTGCTGATGGCGATTGATATGCGTGGGAGATTTGAGGATGACTACCCATATTGGAATGCCTCTTCAAAGGCCTCCCCGGAGCGATTGAGGGAAGATTTAGAAATTCTACCTACGCTTGCAGAAGAGGGGCTGTGTGATGCGGCTAAAGACATCAGTATGGCTGGCATCATCGGCACTTCCATCATGTTGATGGAGTGCTCAGATGTTGGGGTACATATTGACCTCAATAAGCTTCCCATGCCACCAGAGGTTCCAATTTTAAGATGGTTAGCTGCATTTCCCAGTTATGGCTTTGTACTCTCTGTCAGGCCAGAGCACTGCCAAGAAGTAATTTCAAAATTTAAAAACAGATTTATCGCCTGCCAGGAGATCGGCGTTGTTAACGATACAAAAAGAGTGACTCTTGAGTATCAAGGAGCAAGTGAAATGGTATGGGATTTGAATACCCATAACTTCATTCTGCCGGCAACCTCAACTGCGGCAATCGCTGAGTAATAACCTTAAAGGAGCCGAAATGCCTAGTGTTTATTTTAATGTCACGTGGCCTGATGAAACCCGTTCACAGTGCTACTCACCGTCCACAGTCATCAAGGAGTACTTGGTTGAAGGGGAGTCCTACGATGTTGAGGTGTTTTTGGAGAAAGCGCGTGCTGGCTTGAGCGCAGCGTCAGAGCGCGTTCGAGCCAAATATGGATATAGCTGCTCAGCAGCTTCAGATCAATTAAAAACAATTGAGGAGATGGTTTCTAAAGGGAATTTCCCCAAGGGCTCCAAAGTGCTTATCAGAAGAATTACTGAAAACGATCTTTAAGCATCCCTCAAATTCATTTTTTAAACTTAGGAAACAATCATGAATACTTCACAACAAGCACCATTGAGCGCAACCAAATCACACTTCCCTGTCATCATCGTTGGGGGAGGGCAAGCTGGTTTGTCATTAAGTTACTACCTGCAGCAGTCAGACACTGATCATTTGGTGATTGAAAAACATTCTGCAGCGCATGCTTGGCGGACTCAGCGCTGGGACACTTTCTGCCTTGTAACACCAAACTGGCAATGTAATTTGCCTGGTTACTCTTACAGCGGCGATGACCCTCACGGATTCATGGTGAAAGAGCAAATCATCGCATTCCTTGATGGTTTCATTAAGCATGTAAATCCACCAATCAAAGAAGGTGTAGAAGTCAGACAGGTTAAAGCACGACCACAAGGCGGATTTAGCGTTAGCACATCCTCTGGTGAGTACACAGCAGATCAAGTGGTTGTGGCATCTGGTGGATACCATTTACCTATTATCCCGCGTATGGCTGAGAGAATCCCTGCATCAATTAAACAAATCCACTCAGAGCAATACAGAAATCCAGCTTCTATGCCAGAAGGTAATGTATTGGTGGTTGGTTCTGGCCAGTCAGGCGCTCAAATCGCTGAAGACTTGCACCTGGCCGGCAAGAAGGTATTTTTGGCCGTAGGTGACGCGCCAAGATGTGCACGTTTTTATCGTGGTAGAGACGTGGTGGATTGGTTAGCAGACATGAACTACTATGATTTACCAGTTGATCAACACCCTTTGCGTGAAGGTGTTCGTGACAATACTAACCATTACGTCACTGGTAGAGATGGCGGTAGAGATATCGACTTGCGTAAATTTGCTAGCGAAGGAATGGAGCTATTTGGCTACTTGAACGACCTGAAAGATGGAAAGCTGCAATTCAGTGGCAATTTGAGTGAAATGTTGGATCAAGCTGATGCTGTCTATAACCGAATTAATACATCAATTGATAAATATATTGCCGAAAATAATATTGAGGCTCCAGCTCCTTCCATTTATGAACCACTCTGGAAACCAGAGAAAGAGAATCTGGAGTTGGATCTGGTCGCTGCAGGCATTACCAGTATTGTGTGGTGTATCGGCTTCAGACCTGACTTCAGCTGGATTGACCCTCCAATCTTTAATGGTCGCGGTTATCCGGCACATACTCGTGGTGTGACCTCACAAACAGGACTCTACTTCCTTGGTTTACCATGGTTGTACACATGGGGCTCTGGTCGATTCTCAGGCATTGACCGTGATGCGAAGTACATTTCTGAAATGATAGCCTCCTCAAAGTCAGTAATCGAAACCAATCAAATTGCTGCGTAGCGTATGAGTTTGCAAGAAGAAGTTTACATTGCTGGGATGCCTCAACTTTCATATTTGGGGCTTTCTGAAAACTGGCTGCTGAAAGAGTGTGGGCATAGGCATTGGCTGGGCCTGGCAGAGTTGAATAATCAAGTCTTGCCAGATTTTTATGACCAATCGGGCAATAAGGCCTACGCGGCCTTCACCGCCGTGAAAATCACATCGAAGTCCCTTTCTCGCATTCAGGAGAATCAATCTTTTGAGATTCATTCGGATGTGGCAAGAGTTGGGCCAGCCAGGTATTTCGGCCTACATACTGTCCGATCCAGAAGCTTCACCTGTGCTCAGGTAACCATGCTTTCAACCTTTGTTTTCAGGCAGGAGAAGGGGAATAACCAGTCTGTCACCAGAGCAAACTTGAGCAATGAGCCAGTTGAGTTTAATGGTGATAGAGACCACTTAGATAGATGGATTGCATTCGGGAAAGCGGCAAGAACCGGTAATTGGGTAGAGCATTTAGGCATTAATAGATTTTATTCAACTGCAAGAACTTCAGTCACATACTGTCCATGCCCTTATTCTGATTTCAATGGGGCGTATTTCCTATACTTTGCCAACTTTCAGAATTACGTTGATAAAGCCGAATGGGAATGGTTCAAGGATGAAAGCCTGTGGATCTTAGATACACGTGAGCTTTATTTCTATGGAAATATTAATGTAGGTGACACGCTCACCATCACCTTAGGCTCAGCTGTTAGTGCAGATGACGAGTTGAGACATTGGTGCGAAGTGTTCAGCAGCAAAAACTTAAAAATTGCAGATGTATTTACGGTTAAAAGAAAGGCAAAAAATGAAGCCTCAAACCCTTAGCGACTCTCACGTCTCACATACACTTGAAGATGTGAGACGGTTCAAATCTCAATCACTTTATACTGCTGAGGACCTCAACGGTATAGAGCATTTAGCATCATTGCCAGGTGAGGCGCCATTTTTGCGTGGCCCTTATGCGACGATGTATACGCAACGGCCATGGACTATTCGACAATATGCTGGGTTTGGTAATGCTGCAACGACTAACCAACTTTACCTGGATGCCATCAGTAAAGGAGCCAAAGGGCTTTCAATCGCATTTGATCTTCCAACACATAGAGGTTGGGACTCAGATAGCGTCAATGCAAAAGGGGACGTAGGCAAAGCTGGCGTGGCCATCGACACCGTTGAAGATATGAAGCAGCTTCTTAACGGTATACCCTTAAACGAGATTTCCATTTCGATGACGATGAATGGAGCTGTGCTCCCCATCATGGCATCATTTATTGTCGCTGCTGAAGAGCTTGGCTTTGATCAAGCAGAACTGAGTGGCACGATTCAGAATGATATTCTTAAAGAATTCATGGTGAGAAATACTTATATATTTTCGCCTGAGTTTTCGTTAAGAATTGCTGGCGACGTTGTTGAATTTAACTCGAGGAATCTTCCCAAGTTTAATTCCATGTCGATTTCGGGCTATCACTTCCAAGAGGCTGGGGCTGACCCAATTTTGGAGCTGGCTCTTACTTTATCCAATGCCAAAACCTATATTGAATATGCCATTAGCCAAGGATGGGATATTAATCAATTCTGTGAGCAACTCACGTTTTTCTTCTGTGTTGGCTCAAATTTCTATCTAGAAATCGCCAAGCTCAGAGCTGCTCGAGTCCTCTGGTCTAATATGTTGAGCGAACTTGGGGTAACAAGTAAAAAGGCGATGACGCTCAGGATGCACTGTCAAACATCCGGATGGTCATTAGTTGCAGCAGATCCCCTCAATAACATCGTTAGAACAACGGCACAGGCAATGGCTGCAGCCTTTGGCGGCACCCAGTCATTACATACGAACTCTTACGATGAGGCTTACTCACTTCCGACTGAAGAGTCGTCCAAAGTATCAAGAGACACACAGAAGATACTCCAGGAGGAGACCGGTATCTGTGGGGTGATTGACCCATGGGCGGGATCCTACATGATGGAAAAAATGACTTCTGATGTGATGTCAGAGGTCAATTTGATCATGGGTGACATTCAAATAAAAGGTGGGATGCTGCAGGCACTAAATGAGCAATGGGTACAACAGTTAATACAAACACGCTCGGCCAAAACGCAGGCCAACATTGATTCAGGGCAACAGAAGATTGTTGGTGCGAATAGCCTGCTTCAGAATTCAAAAAGCCTCAACTTTGATTCTGATATCTTGCAAGAAGAGCAAAGCTTCAGAATCAACCAGATTAGAAGTGAACGAAATGCACTGAACGTTAAACGAGCACTAAAAAATCTCACAACTGTAGGGATGTCTGGCAAAGGAAATTTGTTAGAAGCTACTATTAACGCTATCAAGCACAGGGCGACCATTGAAGAGTGCACTGCTGCGCTAGAGTTAGTTGATGCCAGGTTTACACAGCAGCCCTTATTGGTGCATGGTGCTTATAATCTCGAACTTGAGACTAATGCCGATTGGGAAAACTCCAAACTGGCAGTTATGAAATTAAGCCATCTTTTAAAACGTAAGCCGCGGGTTTTGATTTCGAAAATTGGCCAGGATGGACACGACCGTGGCGCCAATGTCATTACCGCGATTCTTGCCGACGCTGGATTTGAGGTTAAACAAGTGCCCTTGTTTAATGACCTGCAAAAGATTGCCTCTTACGCAGAGAGTTTCGGAGCAGATTTGATAGCTATTTCCTCATTAGCTAATGCGCACAATGAGTTAATGCCTCCGCTTATAGACATATTGCACTCACGGAATATAGATGCCCCAGTAGCATTAGGGGGGATCGTTCCTTTGGAACATCATGAGAACTTAATAAGCAGGGGAGTAGCTTATGTGATGCAACCAGGGGTAAGCATCACAAAAGCTATTCCTACTTTACTAAGTCTGATTCAGGCCGATTAGTTTGAAGCCATGGGCTTTACGACTTCACGCTAACAACAACTGGCGTTAATCAGTCGCCAACGCTTATACAGCGCAGACTTGAACGATTAAGACTAGTTTGGGCTGGTGCATGCCCAGAATACTTGCGGCTTTATTCTGTCAAACAGCTCAGTCTTAATTTTTCTTATATTTAACATAATATACATTATGCGAATATTAATATAAGTGCATCAATGCCATTGCCGTAAATGCACCAAACAATCTTTTTCAATAACCACCTCCACACCATTTACATTCACAAAACAAGTGTTAATATCCGAATGTGGTTTGCAAGGTTTTACGGGAGTGGCTATGCAAGATAAAAATCGCTTAAAGAAATTACATACGCAATACAGTTTAATTTGGTGCCTCAAGATTGGTGAATATCTGGGAACGCTGTCGATTAATGAGCTCAGGCAACTACTGGATGTCAAACCAGAGACTATCGAACGATGGCTGTCTGGAAAACAAGCTGCACCTGTGATCAAATTGAATATCATTAAGAAGCGCGCATTCGCACCCTATCGCATTGGCCACAGTCACAGCGTATTAAGAAGCTACGCGAATCAAGCAACATTGGACGCGGAATTAGTTGAAACCAAGTATTTATGGAAAATGATGCTGTTTGATGAGATGAGCACACTCACCAAGCGACGCTACTGCAAGCGTTTTAAAAAGGCACTATTGTTAGGGTAATTAAAATACCACTTCATGAGCTGAAAAAGGGCGTAAAAAAAGCCAGTCACTGAGACTGGCTTTTTTATTTCACTTTTAAAATCATTTAAAAACAATGAATTAAAAGTACTTTTTAACTACTTTATTAAACTACTTGATTGGTGGAGCTGGGGGGAATCGAACCCCCGTCCGCAAGCCCTCCACAGACAGTTCTACATACTTAGCTGTGTTGTTTAATTTAACCGTACACTCACCAACGAGCAAGCAAGTGTAAAGCGAGTCACCTTGGATTTAATGATGTATTAAGTAACCCAATACACCACGATCTTCTCTAAATGACGCTGCTGCCGGTTACCCAGCCCGACCGAGAAGCTCTTCGGTGCAGCGTTCAGCCGG
>Ga0208636_100075_pt1 | contig 72991 bp, 100 predicted proteins | sample LakWasM103_HOW12_2_FD_183921 | JGI IMG/M metagenome (GOLD analysis project Ga0208636, IMG submission 183921) | Freshwater sediment methanotrophic microbial communities from Lake Washington under simulated oxygen tension - Sediment Metagenome... | ecosystem: Environmental > Aquatic > Freshwater >... | reverse complement strand
GAACGTCGAGCGGGCCTCAGACACGAGCTGAGCACGCTCTGCCTCGGTCAGCCCCCCCAGGTAGCCCACATTGCCAGACTGCGCCTGGCGGGCCTGGCGAGCCTTCAGCGCTGCTGCAAGCTGTTGCTCACGTTCAGCCTCCAGTTGGGCGGCGAACGTCGAGCGGGCCTCAGACACGAGCTGAGCACGCTCTGCCTCGGTCAGCCCCCCCAGGTAGCCCACATTGCCAGACTGCGCCTGGCGGGCCTGGCGCAGCTGCGCCACGCGCTCGGCATAGTCGTCACGGTCGCGCAGGCGCAGCAGATCCTGACGACCTGGTCCGGCCAGCTGGGCGCGTGCGCCAGCGCGCATCACTGGCTCGTCAGCAATCAGCGCAGCCTTCGGCGTGAGCTTGCTCAGGTTCACCGTCATGGCCGCAGCTGCCTTCGACAGCTGGTCCACTGCGGGACGCAGCATCGCTTCCAGGGCACCTGTCAGCTGAGTGAGGCCTTGGGCGGATATGGGCTCACCACCGGCGCCACCCATACCACCAGACACCGAGCCCGATGCACTGAAGCGCATCGAGTAGTTGCCCATCATCACCGAGCGGATGTCGTTGGCCAGCTGCTCCTTGAACAGCGAGCTGTTCCAGTTCAGTTGGTAGTTACCAGCCCCAAATGCCTCTTTGGCAGCGCGCTCAAAGCCAGCACGGGAGGCACGGTATACCTCGGCACTGATGAGGTCCTGCGCCTCCTTGCGCATGCTCGCGGCCTCGACCGTGATGCGGTAGGGTCGCTTACTCAGGTTGGTCGATACCGTCTTCTCAAGCTCGGCTGTGTTGACAGTGACGTCAATCACGCCGCCCTTAAGATGCTTCTGGAGTTGCTCACGCAGCTCCACCAGGCTGGCTAGGGCCGGGGCTGTATCAAGTCCAACACTGAGTTGCGCAGTCATGTTTACTTTGCCTTGCTGGCTATATGGGTCAGATGAATCTCATCGAGCTGTTGGACAAGCCTGAGGTACTTCATCTTGGTGTCACATTCTTCAATTCCGACCATTCTCAGGTAGGACTCGATCTCGCTGATCTGTATGGATGACGGGCCTACCTGTGACCACAAACGACAAGCGCTCAGGTGGCGGAAAGCATCGTAGTAACGTATGCAGTCGCTCCTGAGCGCCGGTTTGTCCAGCTCTGCTGGGTGGGGTTGGCCCGTGTCCTCACGGATCAACTTGAAGAGGTTTGCGTTCTCTTTCCCACCCCAGCGGAGCTGCCACGTGTGGTAGGCCGTCAGGCTTTTCCCTGTTCGGCCTCCAACTTGGCACGGTAGGCGTCGGCGTTCTCAGACAACTGCTTCACCTTGTTGCGGAAGTCGCGCACGCCCAGCAGCATCGCGGCGTTCTCGGGCGTGTAGGGCAGCTCGGCGCCCTTGAAGCCCAGGTTCTTCCAGCCCAGCAGGACAGAAGAGGTCAGCACGTCGATCATGATCTTGTCGCTGATCTTGTCGGCGGCATCACCACCGGCGTCAAGCACTTCACGGTTGGCTTCGATAGCCTGGGTCAGGGCCTTGGCATAGGCGCGGTTGCCCGAGCGTGCGATCACCAGCGTGGCATCGCCAAGCGGGAAGTCGGCACCTTGGTTTTCCTTCACTTCATCGGTGGCGAAGTGGGTAAAGACGTCAAACATGGAAACCTCTCAGTGGTGGTGGAAATCACTGGGTAGGGGCCGTGGCCCCTGCCCTAGCGTTAGACGCCGACGCGGTAGACGGCGACGGTGAAGCCGTAGGTCGGCGAAAGGGGGTCGATGTCCAGCAGGGCTTCCCAGTCCATCGACAGCATGTTGTCCTGGTCCAAGCCGCCCACCGCAACCTTGGCGGCGGTGTACTTGATGCGCGGGAACACGTAGATGTAGCCATTGCCGGCCACGTCCAGGATGGGGATGGTCAGCGAGCTGGCAGCACCGCTGATGAGCTTCTGGTACATAACGGCGTCGGCGAAATACACCTCCAACTTGCCGCCTGCCTTGAAGGTGCCAACACCCACACCGGCCGAGCCGAACACGCCCACAGCGTCCTGTGCGCGCAGGGTGTTGTCGAGGTTGAACTCGCCCGACTTGATGTAAGTCGTGGCCGAGATGGATGCCCCGTTTTCAAAAATGTCAAAGATGCCGCGTGTCGCGTTGGCCGGCGTGAAAGCCTGTGCCGCAGTCGGGGCGCCCTGGTTGGTAGCCTGGGCCAGGGTCATCGCCTTGCCGATGAACTCGAACGAGCCCGTCACGATGGAGCCGACGCTCAGCTTCACCGACATCTTGGACGGGATCATGCCCAGGTACTGGCGGTACTGGCTGATGTCCTGGTGTTGGACCTCGATGGAGTAAGACTTCATCGTGGTGCCGTTGGTCATGCGCGACGACGAGACCTTCCAGCCAATCATCAGGGGCGCGGTCACGATGGCCGTGTTGATCGGCGTCGCGGCGTCGAGTGTCAGCACGGTGTTCGTGGGTCCCACCGTCGCGCTGAGGCGGAAGGCGCGGCCAGCCAGGTAGGCCTTCACCGCATCCGACTCACCCGCTGCCGGGATGAGGGAGACCCATTGGCCCTTGTTCAGGTTGGCAGCGAAGCCATCGGCGCCGGCCGTGGCCACAGAGGCAGTCAGCACGGTCGTGCTGGTCATCGCCAGCGTGCCGGTCATGGCCGCACTGATACCGCCCGTGCCGTAGGCCGTGAAGACGCCCTGCACCGCACCTTCCAGCAGCGCGTCGTATTCCTTGTACTGGTGCTCGAAGTTGATGCCGCCCTGCGCCGACGCGCTCACCTGCACCACGTCCTGCACCTGGCGGTCGGAACGGATCTGCTTGGACTGCTCGTTCTTGATGGTGTAGTCCAGGGACTCACCCGTCATGTTCATGAACTTGCCGTTACCGCCCTGGGCGACGCCCCAGTTCGTCGGGTAGACGCCTTCCAGCTTGATCGCAAGCTGGCTGCGGTTGGATGCGGACAAGGTTGGCATGGCGTGGATTCCTTATTTCAGATTCTGTCACTCGAATTGTAGCGGTATCGCACGTCGAGGGCCAGGTGTCAAGCGGGGTCGGTGTAAAACGGCACCTTCAATTGCTGCGTGTACCAGCCCCGAACATCGCGGCTGCCCATCGGCACCGGGGTCTTGAACTGGACCGGCGCCTCATAGACGTAACCAAGTCGGACCTTGAACCAGTCGAGCATGGTAAGCATGTCCCTGGAGCCTGTGCCCTCCTTGGCGTACACCGTGACATAGGCCCACCCGGAGTAGCGTGTCTTGGGCTGCTGCGACATCCCGACCTGGTGGCCGTCGTAGAACTCGACCTCGAACAGAACAAACCGAGTTGGCGGGTTGTTCCAGTCGAACGGCGAGTTGTCGTAGACCATCTCGATGTCGGGGAACGCGAGCTTGAAGCTCGCATCGACGAGGGTGACGACGACGTCACGCACTTCAACTTGCATTGCTGCTCCCGAGGGTCAGCGACCTCAGCTCCTTGGCCTTGGCCGGGGTGAACTTGTAGCCGGTGCCGAACCTGGAATCGATCATGTCCAAGGTGCGCTGCACCATCGCTCCAGGCAGATTGACTGCGCGCAGGCTGATGGCCCCCGACTCCACCGCTTCCGCGTAGAAGCCCTCACCGTGATCGGCACCGTTCGAGATATAGATGGTGTCACCCAAGACGAACGTGCGATCGCGCCCAGAGCTGGCTGCGTTGGCGATGGCCATGGCCAGGGGGTCGCCCCGGCGCCGCAACAGGTTGGCATCGCGGCGCTGCGAGCGGTACATGCCGCTCGCCAGATCCACCTCGGTCTCACGCGAGTCGTAGTGGGGGGCGCCGATGGAATAGGTCCAGCTCGCTACCAGCGTGCCGTGAGCCTGGGGGGTCTTGATGAGGATGCTGTTCCAGATCAGCACGCTGAGACCTCGAACGGTCTCAGTGATCTCCTGCGTCAGCGCGTCAAACGCACGGTCGAAGCTATCGCCCTTCCACCCCAGCGTCACACCTATCTTCAGGTCACGGGCCATTGCGCACCGCCCGGCAGAGGTAGACGTCACCCTCAAGCAGGCAGGATTGGAGCTTCCATGTGCCGTCGCTCAAGCTGAGTTCGGCGCCAGGCTTCGGGGTCAGCACCGACGCGGCGATCACGACCTGGATGTCACCGGGGCCGAACTTTGGCGCCAGGTGGTTCTTGTAGGCGAACAGGGATTGCCAGTGGACTCGGACGACCCTTACGGCGGATGGAGCGCCACCCACGGTATCGGAGATTGCATCGTAGCCCCCGTTCTTGATCGTGCCCGTCTCGACGACGGGTCCCTTCATCTGATCGCACAACACGTTGAGGACGCCGCTCGCACCGTTGTTGACGGAGCGGGCCACGTTGTGGATGCCCTCGAACGTGATGATCTGCTGCTCGCTGACGGGCTCACCCTCGGAGAAGTAAAAGTTGTTCTGCTGAGTCAACACCGAATCATGTTCGGTATAGGCCTTTTCCTTGATCCAGACGCGATTCGAGTACGCCCGCAATCCTGGCGTATCGGTGCACAGCTGCGCCAGCGTCTGCACGTGTGCGAGCGACGGGGCAACCTGGACCACGTACCCCACGCGGATCACGCCGCCACGGTAGCCATCGGGCGTGCCTCGGCCCACGATATAGCGCAAGCCGTCCACCGCGATCACGCGTCGTGCGGGGATCTCCACCTGCGGGCCAACCGACAGCACACGGCGCTCGGCGGTCTCGCTGTCGCGCACGTTGCCGTCGTACACCTGCAGCTGGCCCATGAACAGGCGGAAGCCGCTGTAGCCATCCAGGCACGGCGTCTTGTCGAAGGCTCGGGCGACGTCAGAGAGCTTCATCAGGTGCCCGTCACCGGATCGGAGGTTGGTGCCGCTGCGACCAGGAAGGTGCGCACCGGCGCTGCGGTAGCTGTCGAGGATTGCACCAGGGCGTATGCCTGCTCAAGTCGCGTCTTGGACGCGTTGTACTCAAGCTGGATGGCCTTGATCGTCTCCTTGTAGGGGTCCTGGGCGTAGCGCACCAGGGTCGCCTTGCTGTCGCTCTGTTCCTTGGGACTGAACAGCGGCAGGGAGATCGTCAACTGCTTCGCCACCGCGTAGGTGGCGAAGAGTCGGGCAGCCGAGTTGAACCGCTTCTGGACGGGAGTCCAGCTGTCGGTGTCGGTGTCCTGCAGAGCGATGTAGTCGTCGACCAGGGTCAACGACACATCCTCCAGCTCAGCCACCAGTTTGAGTTCGTAGAGCGGCAGCGAGAGCGTGGCGTCGTCAATTTCGTCAGAGGAGACACCGACAGAGGCCCGCACATCGTCGAAGCTCGTGAAATCAATCAGGGGCATGAGCTGGGCTCCGGTTTACGCCAGGGCCAACTTCTCGGCTTCCAACTGGGCAGTGACCCAGCTGTCCTTGACGTGAGGCTTGGTCGAATCGGTCTCGAACCAGGTCAGGGTGTACGGGTGCTGCATGCGCCCGTGCACGGCGCGCAGCGACACGCTGACAGGGGTCGCGGGGGTCTCGGGAGTCTTCGGCTCAGCCATGTGGGTCCTTGTGGTGGTGGGTTGGATCTGAGTTGTGACATTACCAGAAAATGAGACGCCAATAAAGAAAAAGCCACCCGCATGGGTGGCTTCTCTTTCTACCGTTACGACTTAACCCAGGGTCATCACACCGAAGGCGTCGTTGTAGAGGCGGTTGACGTGCTCAGCGAAGTCAACACGCATGGCCGTCGAGCGGCGCAGCACGAACGACTCGATGCCCTGGTAGTCGGCGCTCAGGTTGCGCACACGACGCACGGCCCACGACTTGTCCAAGCCCATCAGGGTGCTGGCGGGCCAGCTGGCGTCCTGGCTCAGGAACACCTTGGGGTTCTTGGCCCAGGTCGGGTTCATGATGTCGAACTGCGTGTCGATACGCTTCGAGTTGGGATCGTCGCCCACGATCACCGGCTTGCCCGCACGCTTCTCCAGCTTCATGGCGGTGTCGATGTCCGTCACGATGTGGGTGATGGTGCGCTTGGTGCCGTTCTTCATCAAATACTTCATCCAGGCTTTCTGGGTGATGTAGTCGTTGCCCACCACAGCGGCGGCATCGAACGAGGACGAAGTGTCGACCAAGCCCAGGCTGGCCAGCGAGCCGTCAGCATTGTCGACGTCGCCGTTCAGCAAGGCCAGCACGTAGTTCTGGGCGCGCTCATTGCGCTCGATGGCGAACTGGCGGGCCATCGACAGGGCGACGATGTCCAGCGAGGTGGCCTTCAGCGCCTGGTCCGAGATTTCCAGACCCAGGGAGAAGGTCGGGATGCGGTAGGCCTTGTCGCTGGCCGTGATGGTCAGCATCGAAGGCGGCGCAGCCAGCTGGCTGATGCCTTGCGAGCGGGCGGCACTCGGGCGGTCGAAGTTGATCACCGGCTGCTCGTAGCGGTCGCCGTTGACGGTCTCGCTCACCGCGATCAGCTCCTCGAAGGCATCGGCCGTCATCGTCAGGTTGGCGATGAGCTTGTCCTCGATGGCCTGCAGGAACACGGCCGGGAACAGGATGCGCGAGGCCGGCACGGCGTCCTTCACGGTCTGACCGGCGCCACCGGCGCTGATGGTCGGGCCGTTCAGGATGGCATCCATCGTCGAGGCACGGATGCCCACGTCGGAGTTGCCGCGAACGAAGATGCCTTCCGACTCCAGCAGCTGGTTGAACGTCGAGCCGTAGCGCTCGGTGTTCGTCGGGTGGGTCTGCGCAAGCAGTTGGGGCACCGTCAGGCCGGCTTGAGCGGCCTGGCGGTAGATGGAGGCATCCAGCGTCAGTTGCTGGGTATTGCCTTGTGCGTCGATATAAGCGGGCATGTTGCTCAGCTCCTTAGCAGATGAATTCGATCAGGCCTTGCGTGCCCACGGCGCCGGTGCCTGCGGCGCCCAGCGACACGACGCGCCACTTGAAGTTGAGGGTGTTGCCGGCAGCCGTGGCCTTGCAGACCTTGGCCGGGGTGCCAAACACCAGTGCGGTGCCCTTGGCCACAGGGGTGCCCGTAACCACGTAGTCGCCGATGGCAAGCACGCCGGTGCCGGGGGTGGCCTGCAAGCCGTCGAACGTGACGGCAAAGCGGCCCTCGTTCTGCACCGAGCCGATCGTGAAGGCGTCCAGGGTAGCCGCTTCCAGCGCAGAGATGCGGCCCTCGATCTCGTTGCCCACGGCACAGAGGTCGTAGCGGCTCTCACCGGCCAGCTTGCAGAACTTGCCGACCTCGGCGTCCGTCAGGTTGTTGCCAGCGCCCGAGCCGGCACCCAGGCGAGCGGTGATGACATCGGAGATGTCAACAAGCTCGGTCATCAGAAACTTCGCCATTTTTTAGGCTCCTGTTACTTGTTGGAGAAACTGGTCGCCGCAAGCCGAGCAGCTCGCAACGGATCGACCGTCGCCTTGGGCTTGTCGCCCTCGACGTCGGTATTCACAGCGGCGACCCCGCCAGCCTTGAATGCGTTGGTGAACTTCTCGGCCGTGGCCGTGTGTTCCACCAGGAGTACGTCAGCCGACATGCCGGTCATGTCGACGCCGGTCATGCCCAGGGCGACCTTCATGTTCGACACCGACTTGGCTGCGATCTGCAGCAGACCGTTGTGCGTGGCCTCCATCAGGGAAACCTTGGAGTTCGCGGCAGCCAGGCTGATCTTCAGTTCGGTCACTTCATCGGCGGAAGCCTTCAGCTGACTCTGCAGGTAGGTGACGATGGCCGGATCTGCTGGCGTCACATTTTGCGCTTGTGTCACTTGCGTGGCAGCTGCGGCTGCAGCAGCGGCGGTCTCGGCTTCAGCTGCAGCGGCGGCGGTTGCAGCGGCTGCAGCGGCTGCTGCAGCGGCGGCCTCGGCGTCAGCCGTTGCTGCAGCGATCGTCTCAGCAGTCGGAACAACGCCACCGGCAGCGAGAGCTGCGATGGCTTGTTCGGTAAGCGCCTTGCGAGTCATGGTTGCACCTTTTGAATAATTGGCAGAATTGTTGGGTTTTGCATACGCACTGTCAAGTACTTTCGCGCTCAACTCGCTGATCAGAGCGTCGTAGGAAGTCACGCTGTCGGCCGCACCGGCGCCAACCGCCTGGATGCCGACGAACTCGCGGCCCTGCCCCATCGTTGCATCAGCGTTGGCCACCGTGGTGCCACGGCTGTCCGCGACGTGGCCGATAAACACACCGTAGGTGGTGTCGAGCTGCGACTGCAGTTGGGCAAGTGCCTTCTCGGTGGCCGGCTCCACGCTGTTCAGCAGTGCCTTGTGCTCGCCCGAGCGAATTACGTTCACACCCACGCCCTCAGCTTTCAGCTGCTTGGAGTACTCCATGTGGGTGGCGATCACGCCGATGGAGCCCATCAGCGCGGTATTCGAGAGGTGCACCGAGCCGGCCGATACCCCGAGCCAATAGGCTGCAGACATCATGGCACTGTCGGTGAACGCATGTACCGGCTTGATGTCGCGGTTGATGCGCGCAATCAGCTCGGCGGTGTCAGCTACCCCGGACACTGCGCCACCGCCCGAGTTCACGTCGAGCATGATGATCTTGACCGACGGGTCCATGGCCGCGTGGATCATGGCGCTGCGGATCTCGGAGTACGAGGTGACACCGAAGTACTTGTTCCAGGGGCTGTTGTTGTTGGTCAGCGAGCCCTTGATGGACACGACACCCACGGCATCCTGCTGCGAGAACAGCCGTGGAACCTCAGGCTGCTCACCAGCTGGCTTACCATCCATGAACCCGGCCAGGATCTGCTCGTGGGCTTCGACAGCCACCGCAAGCGAGGTGTCAGTGCCAGCCCAGAGCGTCTCGGGGTACGTGAATTTACGGCTCATGTCCTACTTTCCATTTCTGTCAGCGTTATACCACATCAATCCTTGGAGATGTCCTGTTCGTACTTGTACTTGCCGGCATCGATCGTGCGCTTGCGTCCGTCGCTCGTGTGAACCATCTGCACGTCGAAGTAGAAGATCCCTACCAGGTCAGCCTGGCTGGCGGTCGGAGCGAACTCCACGCGCCCGGCCGCCGCATCAACGATGGTCCCGGTGAGCTTGTACTTGTTGTTGTCGGCGTTGAGCGGCGCCTTGTCTGGGTCCACGGTCAACACGAAGGTGTAGCCCGTGATGTCGATGGGTAGCCCGGTGGCTTTGGACTTGAGAATGAACTCGTCAGCGTAGGTGTCACCACGCTTGCGGGTGATGTCGGTCATATCAGTACCTCAACTTCGATGATGTTGGTGGACAGCTCCACCACGATGGGGTTGTCCTGGACTTCGGTCACAAGCTCTGGTGTATCGATCTCAACTTCAACTCGCATATCTGCCACCTCAACTCCGTAGGTGCCGTCCACCAGCTCGACCAGGTAGCCGTCGTTGATCACGATCCCACCCCCACCAGTGCGGGGGTGAGTGATCAGATCCCAGGCGGTGCCCGAGCTGAGCGAGCTGGCGGCCAGCAGGTTGTCCCATGCCGTCATTGCGTGTGAGCCCAAACGGCACCGGCGATCTCAGCTGGGGTAGGTCCGGTGCTGGCGCCGGGGTTGAAGGCCTGGGCCTGCACTGGCACGACAAGCTTGATCAGCACGTTGAACGTGCCCAGCGTCGGGACCACGGGGTCGCCCGCGCCACCGTCAACAGTCAGGTTCCCGTCGATCGTCAGCACGTGGTTGGCCTCCATGGGCCGCACCCGCCAGCCGTTGGTGAGGAAGTAATACGGGGGCGAATACTTCCCTCCCCCGAGATCGTCCCCACCCGCTGAACGGAACGCCGGCAACCACTTCAGGTTGTCGCCCTGCGATACCCAGTCGACCCAGGCAGAGTAAATCTGCTGGGCCGACACCGAGGCACTGTCAAGGATGATCCGCTTGGTGACGGTGTCAAAGGCAATTGCCATTACGCATAGACTCGATCGGCTTCAGCCACCAGTGACAGCGCGATGGTCTTGCTGCGGGTCAGCACGCCCGTTGCGGCCACGAACTTGCCCGAGCCGGGGCGGATGCCGATCAGCACAACGTTGCGGTCCGTGCCTGCGGTAGCACCGCCCTGCACGTTGCCGTCGTAGTCGTAGGTAAACGCGACCGACGCGGCCCCGATGGCTCCGGTGATCGGAACGCCGGCCGCGTCGTTGACGGTGATCGCCCCGGCCTCGCCGTAGTCGTTGCCAGCGCCCGGAGGAGCCGCAAACATCAGGCGGTAGCTCGACCCCGAGCCCACCAGCGGCGCGTTAAAGCTGATCGTGCCGGCCGCGGTATAGGGGTTCGTGCGATCAACGCCGTTCTGGTCCTTGAAGATGATCCGGTTGCTGTCGGCCGGGCTGATGTTGTCAATGAACACGCCCGTCGTGGTCTGCAGCGTGTCGCCCACGAAGGCCAGCAGCGCGTCCGCGGTCTTGCCCGTCACGGTGCCCGCAGTGCCCGCGGTGTTGATGTTGGTCGCCTGGCGCAGCAAGTACTGCACCTTGGTGCAAATCTGCTCCAGCGGGGCACCATTGCCCTCCACGATCACGCGGAACGGGTAGGCCGTGCCGCCGATGGTGCGGTTCTGGTTGGCCGAGTAGAAGCTCACCGTGATGCCGCTGTACGGAGCCCCGGCCATCGAAGCGTCGTTGGCCTGGATCTTGAGATCGTCCTCGTTGGAGAGCAGCAGGTTCACGATGTACGCGCCGGTCGCGGTCTTGCCGGTGTCCGCCAGCACCGAGTCCTTGTATTTCTTGCCGTACTCGCGCACAAAGCCCTTGAAGAACGCACGCTTGTCGAAGTTTCCGTTGGTGGCGTCGCCGAACACCTGAATGCCTTCGTTGCACTGATCGGCGAAGGTGAAGTTGGTGGGGGCATCGGTCGATGCGCGCTGGTAGTAGAGCTGCGCGCCGGCAGAGACCACCCCCAGGCCAACGATGCCAACGTACTGGCGCTGCAGCGCGCCGGCCGCCGAGTATTCAGACCAGCCACCATCGCGCAGCATCTGGCGCGTGGCGTCATTGGCCGGCTTCCAGCCGCTGAAGGTCGCGCCGTCGGTGCCGAATTGGAACTGCCCGGAAAGCGCGTCGATCGCGTACATCGGGAAAGGCGAGTCTTGGTAGCTGGCGGTGGCCCATAGGTCCACGAACTTGGAGTACAGCGCCTGCAGCATCACGCCGTCCTTTGCCACGAGGTTGCCGGCCACGTTCAGCGTGAAGGTGCGGGCACCCTCGTCAATCGTCAGCTCCGTGCCGACGTTCAGCGATGCTTTGCTGGTGATCTTTGCCATGAGGGCTCCTTACGAATAGTTGCGGTCGGCCGAGAGCGCGACGGGGATGCTGCTGTTGACCTTGGGTCGCGCCAGGTTGCGGATGTAGAACGGTAGATACCCAGGCTTAATGAAACCCACATCGACGTTAGGCAAGCTGTCAGCGCCGTAGTTGTACTGGTACGCGTAGCTCGTGCCCGGGTGGCTGTCCACGCTCAGCAGCACCATGCTCGTGCCGGCCAGCAACACCACTACATCGCATCCGGCCGGGAGTCCGGTGAAGGTCATGGCCGCCGAGCCGATGGGCTCGCTCGGGAGGCGCATGCGGCCGATGGCCGAGTTGCCCGCCGTGCGAGCGCCCGGCACGTCCGGGACCATCACGGCGCTGCGCGCCAGGCCGAAACAGGCGTCAAAGATCACGCTCATGTGAATGACGGCTCCGGGTCAACGGCGAACGCTGCGGTGGAGCCGCCGTTAACGGGGCGCTCCATGCCAAGGCGGACGTTGATGATGCTGTTGAGCTTCACCGAGTCGGCGGTGGTGCCTGTGATCTTGCGGGCCACCCAGGTGTTGTAGGGGGCGCTGACGGTGTTGCTCCAGACCGCAGACGAAGCCGACAGCACCACGGGTACACGTTCGCTCACCGGGTCGCCCGCCGCGTTGACGTACTGCAGCTCCACGAAGCCGAACGACGGCAGGTTGGTCAGCGCCACCGAGTCCAGCAGCACCTCGATAGTCCATGTGCGCACGCCGGTTGCCAGGCGCGACTGGATGCGCGTGGCGGGGAGCAGGAACGGCTGGCTCGGGTTGATGACCCAAGACGCATTGGTCCAGTACGCAATCCAGCTCCAGGGTGTTCCGTCTGGCGACACCGACGACAGCACCGGCTGGCCGAGCGTCCAGTCGCAATATCCCTGGCGCGTCTCGTACTTGGCAGAGCCGCCGATACCCAGGTTGTCGAAAACCAGCGCCGCGTTGTTGGGTTGCACTGTCGTGTTGGTCAGGCCGATAGAGCCCGCAGGGAAGCCGCCGCCCTTGTTGTTCTCGCACATGATGGTCGAGCCCGCGCCCAACGCCACTGCTTGCTGGAACAGCGTCAGATCACCCGCCTGGCCGCAACTGAACTTGTTGCCGCGCATGGCGATCTGGAGCGCGTTGCCGGCATTGATGTTCTTGGCGAAGGGCACGGAGAACGCCGCACCGCCCGTGCCGGTCAGCGTCCAGCGGAAATCGCAGCCGATGATCGAGTACGCCCCGAGTCGGAAGTCGATCATCGAGGAGCCCAGGTTCACGCGTTGAACCGCCGAGGTGTCGATCAGGCAGTCAACAAGGGCGCTTGTTCCCTTTGTGGGGTAGCTGTAGTTACCGAAGTACAGGCAAGAGTTGGCGTTGCTGCCCGCTTTCTCGATGAACGACACCTTTTCGTGCAGCCAGCCAGTTGACGTGCCACCGCTGTCATAGGCCCAGGTCATTGGCGTCGTACTGGTCCCGCCGATGGAGTAGGTAACCGTGAAGGCGCCAAGGGTCTTGCACTTGAAACCGTGGAAGCGATTGGCTGTTGCGAACTCATAGCCGCTGCCGGGGTTAGCGGCCAGGTCCAGGGTGAACTTGGCAGTCGGCGAGTCGCCTGTCCAGATCGCGCCCGAGTCGAACAGCATGTGGACCCAGGTTGGCTTGTTCGCCCCGGTAGCAGCGCCGCTAGTGATGCTTAGCGTCGTGTTCCGGCCCGTGCGGACATTCACCACGTCGAACTCTGCGAAGGCGAAGCCGGAATACCGGACCATCGGCGAGGCTAGCCACAGGCCGTAGGTGTAGGCCGACATGCTGTTGCTGACGCCGATTGCAGCGGTGTTCACGAACCAGCCCCAACAGCCGCCCGATCCGCCCGCAAACTGAGTAAGTGCCGGCGTGCCCGTGAAGGTCGTTGCGATGGCTGCGTTCGTGTTGTTAGCGTAGTTCAGCGTCGCCGAACCAACGCGCATCATGATCTGGCAGGTGCCGGCCGGTGCGCCACCGCTCGGGCCGCGTGCGTACACCAAGTTGCGCAGCTGCGGCGTGCCGATGGCCACGCCCGACGCCACGGCGGTGCTCGTCGCGTTGATGTTCGTTGCCAGGGCGTTGGCTGCTGCATCCGCGCTGGCTGCGCCGATCACGCTGGTGGTGCTGACGCTCACGCCGCAGACGCTGATCGTGCCGCTGGTCGGCACGGCGGTCATCAGGATCGAGCCGACGCTGGCCGCCGTGGCGGCGTCCTTTGAGCTGCCATCGCCTTCTTGCGGCACGCCCCAGGTGGGTGCGGCCCCGATGTTGGTGGCATAGGCGCCGTGGTCTAGGTAGGCGTCCATCAGGCGGCTCCCATGATCTCAATAGCGCGGGCCGGCGTCAGGATTTGCAGCGCCACCAGATACGCCATGGCCCGCGGCAGATCCGGGTCATCGCTCTTGGCGCCTCCTGCTGCGCGGACAAGCTCGATGAAGTCCTGCAGCATCACGTCGATCAGCGCACGCTCGCGGATCGCCAGACGCTCGGCGTCGGTGAACCGGCGCAGGAAGCTCACCTCGTCCCAGAAGGTCGGAGGCGTGAACACGTTGATGGCGTCGGGGTCGGGCGCCAGCGCGTGGTTGTGCGTGGCGAACTCCCAGCCGTTCCACTCGATGGGCTCGGCGGCCTGGTAACGGTAGACCTCGGCGCCGTCGCTCTTGCGGGTCACGATGTAGGTGTTCATGTCTCGTCAATCACTGCGGGCGCCGCCCGGGTGCCATCAGTTGTCGATTTGGATGCTCAGCGCGGCAGCAGCGAAGCTGGGGGCCGCGTCGCCGTTGTTCACGGTCTTACTGGTGGTCAGGGTGCCGTAGAACAACAGGTTGCCGGCCGTACTGGCGTCGTACAAACCGAACGCCACGATCGTGCCCCAGTTCGAGGTGGGCGACGGGAAGGTGATGGCGTTGTTGTTGCTGGTGGTGCCGCTCGTGCCGGTCGAGGCAATCACCGAGGCAGCCGCCTGCGTGCCGGCCCAGTTGGCCAAGCTCGAAGCCACAGCCACGCGGGCATACGCGCCACCCGTCACTTCGGTGCCGCCACCCGTGTCGCTCGGCGCAGCGGTCAGCAGCGCGACGTACAGGTTGGCGGGGCCGGTGCCTGCGGCAGCGGACGCGCCGGCAATGCCAAGTGCTTGGGCGCGGAAGAACCAGTCGATGAACTTGTTCTCCAGGGTGTCGCTCATAGCCGACATGTCGAATCCTCTCAAAGTGCGGCTATAGCAAGCCGAATGTGCCAGTTAGCACGCAGTATGGCGTGCTTTCCTTTTCTACACAACTGTCACTTTTGGATCACTGGAAGACGCTGGCTTGCTTACCCGGCGCCGTCTTGCCGCCGTTCTGGCCCTTGGGGTTCTTGGGGCCGTCGCCGGGCTTTTGTACCCCGGTCGGATTGGCGCCGGTGGCGCCGCCACCTGGCACAGCCTGGTCGGCGCCGGCCGGCTTCGCGCCGTAGAAGCCTGTGCCAGACAGAGGCTTGAACGAGGCGCTCGGCAGGTGGCCGGTGAGCGCGATGCTGGCCTCTTCATCGCTGATGAAGCCCAAACTCAGTTGCTCAAGCACCCTGCTCTGCTCCTGGGACTTGAACACCTCCAGCTCGGCCTTCGGGCGAAGGTCGATGGCGTTGTACTCGAACTCGACGTAGACGTCGTAGCCCAGCAGGCGCACGGCGAGCGTGAACACCTTGCTGAACATCTCGTTGAGCTTGCCCCAGATGGTGCCCTCGACGTACTTCATGAACATCATGACCTCAGCCGAGGCGACGTTCGCATTTGAGTTGCTCTGGCCCAGCACCGTGGGCAGCGTCTTGGTGCCCGAGGCAATCTTGGCGTTCGCCATCTCCTGCAACGCCTTGTACTCGTTGCTGAGGTTGGTATTGCCGTGGTCCACCACCGTGAAGCCGATGGTGTCGAAGTGCACCAGGGCGTCCTCCGGCTGCAAGCCGTTCACCTTGGCCTCAATGTCAGCCACGACGGTGGCCATGTACGCTTCAAGCTTCTCGGAGTCGTTCTGGATCTCAGGCGGGATGGCCTTGCGGAACTTCTCCTCGTCGATGGCGACGTCCATCCGAGGGTGGATGGCCCGGCGCACGACGCGACGGATGTCGTTCATGAACGAGACGCTGAACAGCACACCCTGGATGGCTGATTCGATCGGCGAGACCGGGTATGGCTCCTGCAGATCGGCATCCAACGTGACCATGAAGAAGGTCGGGATGTCCAGGTCGATGTACTCGCCGGCCAGGAACTGCTTGGGCACCAGCTTCTTCGCGTCGGTGCTGGGGAACAAGCGGATCTGGGCCGTGGCCACCGGGTGGATACGGTCCGGCAACCGTGTTTTGTCCAGCACCAGCTCGCCGCACATGGCGCCGGTCTGCAGGATGTCCCGCGCCCATACCTCGCTCAGGCTGCGGATCGAGTAGCCGTCATCGAACCCGATGCTGTAGTCATTCAGGATGTTCATCCTGGTGATGATCTGGGCCAGCGCGCTCGTGGCCTCGGCATTGACCGTGCCATCCAGGTTCTTGGCAATCGCCTTGTACCCGCTCGTGATACCCGTGCGGATGTAGCTCGTGATGGCCGCGCTGAGGTCCGGGCTAGCCCGTGCAAAGTCGCGGATGACCTGGCGACTGTCCGCACTGGTGCGGTAAGTCAGGAGGTCCGTGTTGGCGAGGTTGCGGTCCTGCCGGATGAGCGGTGACTTGGGCGACGGCTTGGCCGTCGTCAGGTACGAAGGCGCTGTCTGCTGCTTGTTGGCCACCTTGGGCACAGGCTGGCTGGGCAACACGGTCGAGCCCGACTTCCCGCTGGCCGGCGCTGCCGCCTTGGCTTCGCGGTCCACTCCGGTGATGAAGGATTTCAGGCGTGCAAGCATTTGGCTCGTTTTACCAGACCTTCCCATTTTCCACAAGCGTCACTCTGAAACGGAAACGGCCACCCGAAGGTGGCCGCGCCGTTTGCGGACAATCAAGGAGTTTGCCTTACGACACGCTGGCGCGCTCGGCGGTGCACCAGGTGCACCCATCATCAGGTCCGATACCGTCTCGTTCTGCGACCATCCCAATTTACCACAATGTCAATCTCGCGCAAGTTCTGATTTGTTGCGGAAAGTGAACACCCCTGTTGTGGGCAGGATGATGGTCGGACTGCTGACACCCTTGATCTTGCCGGCCAGCCAGCAGTACAGGGCTGCGTGGTGGAAGTGGTCCTCACCATCGGTCTTCACCCACGAATACACCATCTCACCCGACTCGCTGTCGAACTGCTTTACGCGCTTCATGCTGCAGTGGTGTTGGATGAACAGCTCGTCTTCCTCGGTCTTCAGGATCGTGAGGTGGTTCTCGCGGATGAAGTTCATGAAGCCATCGAAAGCACGGCTGCGATTCACGTTGACCTGGCGCAGGAACTCCTGACCCTTGTCCTTGTCCTTATCCTTGTCGACCACGTTGTGCGTCAGGATCGACTTGGACCTCATGTAGACGCTGGCATACAGGTTGGGGTCCTGCTCCTGCAGGCTCATGACCGTCTCGGCGTGCGGGCCGGAGTCGATCACCGAGCACACCACCCTGAACTTGCTCCGCAGTTCGCCGTAGCGCTTCTTGGCCGTGCCCATGGGCACCTGCTCGCGATGCAGGATCACCATGTCGCCCCAGGCATCGACCGAGCCGACCACGAAGTGGTACACGTTGCCCACGTCAACACCCATCACGTTCACACCGGCGCTGCCCTCGGCATGCACGAACAGGTTGACGAAGTCCTCTCGGGTCAGGGTGGCCTCGGAATCCTCAGCCGGTAGGCCAAGTCCGAAATTCACAAAGTCCTGCACGCGTGCGTAGTCGGTGCTGGCCTTGACCAGGTAGCTGGTATCGATGATCGTCGGTGCATCGAACGGAGAAACCTGATAACCGGCCGCCACATACCCCGAATCTGGGTTCTCACACACGTATTCACGGTGTTGAGGCATCAAATTGGGCACTTTGTGGCAGCTCGGGCAGTGCAATTTCGCCTCTTTCCAGCGGATTTTCGAGAGCGTTTGCTTATTCATGATGCGCAAATCGCCCTTGAAATCAGGGATTTTGACGTGTGAGTAATAGTCTGGAGTGAACCAAAAATTGCAGTGATTGCATTTACAGAGGTTCAGGAACCTCCGCGACTGCTTGAATTCCTTGTTAATACCGAAATCGGGCAGTGTCGGGGTGCTAAATCGACGAATGAACTTCCATTTTGAGTGAGTCAACCGCGAGATGTACTGTGTCAGCACGTCTTGAGCTGAAAAGTCATACTCATCGTGGATGAGCATGTCGCACGGGATTGAAATAGGTGCGTTCGAGGACGCAGCTCCTCGTACATAGAGGAACGAGTCACCAAAACGCTTGATCTCGTTGTTGTCGGTCGTCTTGTGGATGGCCGACTTCATCAATTTCGACCCGTCGATCACCGTATCGACCCGGGTCTTGGTGAAAGTACCTGCAAAGTGCGCTGTCGGCAGCGTATAGGCCACCGTGAAGGGGCTGATCACGTTCACCATGGCAAGTGCCATGCGGGCCGAGGCCTCCGATACGCCCACCTGGGAGCATTTCTGCACGTTCACCTCGACCGACGTGTCGGAGAGGATGGCTTCCTGGTACTCATGGCCGACGTAGGAGTACGGCTGACCGCCGTAGGTCGTCTCCTCGGTGATCCACTTGGCAATCGACGCTGCCGTGTGCTTCTTCAGGACCGCAGTACGCAGCCGCTCGATATGGACGTCGACGATGCCACTCATTTCGCGTCCTTCAGGATCTTCTCGTACTCGACGATAAAGGCTTCTGCCTGCTCTTCTGGCAATTTTGTCAATGTGCGGATCAGAAGGTTCTCAATCTTCTTGAATCGTTCACTGGTGTAGATGCTGCCCTGCAGGTCGGCCAGCTTATTCAAGCTCGTGGCGACCGCATTTGCGACCTGGGCACGCTGATTGGCGGGGATAGTGTCCTCGTCGAGGACGTCGTTCTGGAGCTGGCGAGTCGAATGGTATTGGAGGATTAGCTCCTGTTCGAGGTTCAGGTCGGCCAGGTTGGTGCTTGGAAGTACTGCAGTAATCTCGTCTCGGTACTTGATGAGGAGGTGAAGAGGTAAAGACGACCAATTGAATGGTGCCTTCACGTTTGTGGGAATACTTCCCGACGTACCAAAGCTCTTCACTTCCTCGTCATTAATCATTTCTTATTCCGATGCTTTGCCTTTAGGCGTTCTAGGGCTTCCTCGGCGAGAGTCTTCTCACCGGAGGTAATTGAATTAAGGACGTTCTGAGCTGCAAGCTCAAGGCCCTCAGCTTCTTCGATTTCGTCAGCCAGGCGGCGACGACGTTGGATGGTCAATTCACGTAAGTCTTTGAACATCATCCCGAAATGCTTGTCGAGCAGCTCCGATACCCAACGACGGATCTGACGATCGCTGCACTGAGCGTTTAGAGCACAGGTCTCTAGGTCAGCGCCCGCGATGTAGTCGATAGCGTGCTTCTTGCGTAGTTCCCACTTGACCTTGCTGGCAGTGCGGCTGATGAGGTACGGCTTGATGGGACGCTTGATGCCCCAGGACTCCATCAGATGATTTACTTCTCGTAACGAAATGCCAAGCACACTTGCCACTTCCGGGCGCGTGGCTTCGTCATTTGCAATTGCGTCAAGTGCCGCGAGGAGAGTTGGCATACGGTCGCCCCAGCGTTCCATACGGATCTTGAGGCTCTCCGGGGTCAGGTTCAATTGGGCTGCAGCCTCGTCATGGCTGATCAGACCTTCCTTGTAGATCGAGTACACGTTCAGTAGGCTCATGTTGGTTCTCTTGTGTGATGCGCCTGTGCATGTATGCCTCGGCGCAGAGGTGAAGTGTGTGCTCTCTACCTAACTTCGTCATAGCAGTGAGAGCATCTAGTTTAGCTTTTGTGGACGACTGCATAACAACAGTCGTTTGGACGTCTGTAACGATGTCGGTATCGAAACTACGCCTGAAGGCTTCTACGAGCACTTGAGGGTCTTCTGCTGCTTCGTCAATGGCTGCGGAGATTGCAGCCGACTTGCTGACCGCCAACTGACTCAGGAAGCTGTTGATGCGTGGATCGAGCCGAACTCGTTGCGTCGGGGACTTGTTTGACACTGTGTTTCCTGCCTTCCTTGTGTCCCATTATGTCTTAAAAAGTTGTGGCAGGTGAAATTTTTTTCGAGGTGAGGTGGTTTGCCGCGCCCTTGTCGCCGCGCTCTCAGACCCCCGTAGTCAAGCGGCTAGGCCTGCCCACCCTACATGCTTTCGCCTAGGGCGCCGCCCAGCCCCGCAAAACGGCTAGGGCATCGCCCTGCCCTTTGGCCCTATCCTTGCCAGCCTGCCCGATGTCGTCACCTACATATACAAGGGCGCCGCCCTTGGGCATGCCACCCTCAGCCACCAGGGCGCCGCCCTGCCCCTCGGCCTGCCCTCCCTCGGTCTGGGTGACACTAGATAGGGCGGCGCCCTGGGGCATGCCATCCCCAGCCACCAGGGCGGCGCCCTGCCCCTGGGGCATGCCATCCCCAGCCACCAGGGCGCCGCCCTGCCCCGCAAAAGAATTTGCACAACTAAGGGTTTACCCTCTATCCCGTCGGGGGATATACCGCCTAAAGTCACTACATCGCCGGGGGATAGGCCCCTGTAGCGATAGGGGCAAACACGCCCTATTGAAAGGGTTCGATATGTCTAAGGTCTTTCTCGCTGCCGCTGCCTTTACTGCTGGCGTCGCTCGCATCGCCAACACCCCCGCCAGCATTACCCCCCTCATGCGCCATGCCGCAGCGCATGCCCTGAGCAATGGCCAGCTTACCCCCCTCAATAAGCTGCTCGCCGCACTCGAAAGCATCAAGGGCAGCGACGCGGCCCGCTTGTGCGTCGCTACCCTGGGCGGCGCCCTCGCTGACCTCGTGATTCTGCCGGGCAAGCCCGGGGAATTTGCCCGCGCAAAGAAGGGCGCCGCATGGCTTGGCGCCGCTCAAGCTGAGGTGAAGGCCTTCGCCCTCCCTTGCCTTGCCGAACTGGTAAGCGCTGAGCGTGACAAGAAGGCAGCAAAGCGCGAGGCGGATAAGGAAGCGGCCAAGAATGCCACCCCTGCCGCTGCCCCCCAGGAAATTGACGGCAGCGCCGCGCCCGTGGCCGATGGCAAGGGCTCCCCCCTGCCTCTGTCTAGCGTCGCTGCCGCTGCGGCCACCCTGGGCGCTGCCCTGGAGAGCTTGACCGGCGCTACTGATGACCGCGTGCAAACCCTTGCCGATGCCCTGGGCGCTTCCCCCTTCTTGCTCTCCCTGGTGCGCGCCGCCCTCCCCGTGGTGGCTGCCGCTGAGGCTGCAGCCACTGAGCGCGCAGCCGCTGAGGCTGCCCGCGTCGCTGCCGAGGGCGCCGCCCAGGCTGCCGCCGCTGCCGCCGCCCTCAAGGCTGCCGAAGGCATCGCCGCTGCGGCTGTCGCAGTGAAGGGCAACAAGGGCAAGAAGCGCGCCGCCATTGTCACTTCTGAAAATCAGGCAATCAGCGCGCAAGAAGTCATGCACCAGCGCGACGCGGCGAGCGACGTGCACCGTGCAAACGCTGAGCGCATCGCCGATGCAGTGAAGGGCGGCGCCCTGCTGGCTGCCTGACCTAGTGCCCCGGATTCGTCCGGGGCATCGCCTAAGCCTCCCCGCGTGGCTTAGGCGATGCCCTAGACCGGGTAAAGCGCCTCCTCCCTCGCTGTCAGCTTGCGCAAGCTCGCTGTCAGTACCTGGGGTAAGGGACTGCAATAGCCCGGCCGCCTGAAAATCAGGCAAGGCGAGCGCGCTCTGTGCGCTCCGTTACTCGCTGCCAGCTTGCCCCGCTCGCTGCCCGCTTGTGATGTTCAATGCTTCTTTTTCACTGTTGCGACGATGGCAGCGCCCAGGGCCAGCCCCAGGGCAGCGCCCTAGACATAGGCCTCAGCCAAGCGCCTAGACCCTTGCGGCATCAAATGCCCAAGGTGCGCCCATTGCACGGGAAGGCATCAAAGCCCTAACTGTGCCCATCGCCCAACAGACACGAATATTTGCCGACTCAAAAGCTGCCCGGGGCAATTCGCCGGGGAGTTGGCAAAGCCCGTTCAATAGTCACGGGGATAACCGACTATTCGAGGCCAAGCCACATATTCAGCACCGCATGACAGCGCCCTGAATATGTGGAGTCTTGCGCCGTCTCGCAGATCCAGCCTGGTTGAGCATTACGGCCCAAACTGTGCCTATACCCTCAGCTCAAACGACCAGCAGCGCTTTCGACGCATTCAGCCGGCATCTGTGAGCCATTCCCAAGTCCTCCTCACCGAGGACTGCCCCTAGCCTGTGGATAACTCCCAGACTAGGGCCAGTCTTCCGACCTCAGAAACCAATAGCAAGCACTTTGCAAGCACTTTGGTATCTCTGAAAAATTTCCTGGACCTACGCGAAAAGCGTTGTTAATTTGCCTCAGTAGTAACCCCAGGCATCCCAACAACAACTTTTCCGCCCCTTTTCTCAAATCCTATCAAGCACTTACCTCTCTTTTTAAAAATCAACAAAAGGTAAGTAATTTTTTTTAGGGATTTAGGCTCTTCGTGTTGAGAAATTTTTTAGGAATTTTTTCGAGCCTTTACTCCCCTACGTCCTCTCCAGAAAAATCGCCTGTAGGCCCGTTTAGGCCCTTTCGCGTCGATTTCGGCGCCAAGGCCCCTATTCGGACCCACAGGCGATTTTTCGTCCCCATCAGCTACCTCCCCAGCTGAAACCGTCCTCGCGTTTTGACCTCTTGCAGTCTTCACGCCGTTTCCCCACCCCCCCTATTTCGCCGCCTACAGACTTATCCACAGACATGCCTTAAGTGCTTGTCACCAAAGGACTTTCGTCTGTTTTGCGGTCGATTCGTGACTTTTTCACGCAACCAACCTGTGGACAACTCACCATGCTCTTGCTCGCCAGCCTCGTGACCGGCGCTGTCCTGGTCCTGAATCCCTTGCTTGGTCTGGTCGCTGCCGGCCTGACCCTGGTCCTTTTCCGAACCCAAACCCAAACTCAAGCTCGGAGGTAACCCCATGATCGATCTGAACCAAGCCCTTGCCCATCGTCGCCGTGCCCGTCGCAAGTACCCCATGCTGCACGCCTATGTGCAGCTGGTGGTCAGCTTCGTGTTGAGCCTGGCCGGCGCCGCCCTGGGCGCCTGGATGGAGAGCCCCAACCTGATGGTGCTGGGCGCCATCCCGGGACTGATCGCCATCCTGGGTCTGTGCCTGATCCACGGTAGGAAGTGAAACCAAGGCACAATTTGCCACTCTTGGAGAATGTGAATGCAACAAGCTCAACAGCAGTACACCCTCCCCTCCGCTACTGTGGCCCACGCCGTGGATCTGAAGCTGATCCTGGAGCGTGCGGGTGACCTGGGCGTCGACGTCCACAGCGCCGACCTGGCCGAGCTGGACATGCTCAAGGCATGTCTGGACCGGGTCGAGCGCTGGGACCCCGACCAGTTGGTGACTCACCGCCACCAGGTCTATTGCGCCAGCCGCCAGCCCGGTGGCTGGCTGGAGTTCGGCCTCGTCCTCTACTACGTGGGGGGCAAGTCGATCTTCGTGGGGGCGATCCAGCGCCAGGTCGGCGCCGAGATCGAGTTCCATTCCTGACCCAAGGAGCAACCATGACCCGAACCGAATTCGTGGCCAAAGCCATTGCCGCGTACCCCGACTGGCCTGTGGACCGGGTGATCTCCCATGCCCGGGAGCAATCCCTGGTCCAGCGCGACCTGGCCGAGGACGCTGCCGGTGTCCTGCGTGCTGGTCAGGCCGGTGGCTGGACCAGCTGGGAGTTGTACGGCGCCGAGCGCCGCATGTGTGAGGCCTTGCACCGCTCGATGCGGGCGCGGGCTGTGGTCATCGCCCTGGCCTGACTCCTGGGTCGCTCCTAGGAGTCTCCTAGGAGCACGCTGTAGACCGCAGCGGCAAGCCCCGGAGGCTTGCCCGTGTGGCCTTGCATCCACCGACGCTTGAGGGCTCTGGCAAAGCCCGAGATCCGTCCCGGCTAGTCCCGCATCGCTTTGGGGCCGGAAACCAAGAACGAAAGCTATGCACCCGCTGGTCCGCAAGGCCAGCCCCACGCCCCGGATCGCTCCGGGGCACCCCTACACCGGAGATCCACATGGACAAATTTTTCAAGCCCACTCCTCGCCCCTTCTACTCGTGTGCCGAGCTGGTGCGCATCCAGGAACAGGCCGACGAGCTGGTCGGGAAGGGCGTCGCCCTACCCACCTTGGTCCGCGTCGTGGTCGACATCGGGACCAGCCGTGTAACGGGGCTCAGCCTGGACCTGAACGGTGAACCTCCGTCCAGCGTCCATGTGTGGCTACTGGTCGACCTGTGCGAATGCCTGACTGGCACAGCACCCAACCCGGCGCTGCCTGCCGTCTACAAGGCTGAGATCGTCGAGCTGTACGTGGGCGACGACCCCGAGGCCATGAACAGCACCGTGTTTCTGGAGTACGGCACCGACCTGGCCGCGCTGCAGGCTCGACTGGACACCGCTGCACTGACCTACGCCCCAGAGTCGCTCTGGGAGGACGAGGGTGACAAGTTCGGACCCAATGACGGACCCATGACCCGCTACAACCGGGCCAAGACGAACGGTGCCCGCCACCTGAGCGGGGACGATTACGAGTACGTCATGACCATCGGTCGTGTGCGTCTGGTCTGCTGAGGGCGTCGCCATGATCCGCGTCACCCCGCCCCAGCCCCGCACCTTCACGCGCCCTGCCTGCCCCGTATTCAAGGCCTGGGACAGCCGCAAGACCCTGGGTGCACCCCAACCCACGCTGATACGCCTGGCGCAGCCCCTGGCGGGCGCTGAGCGGGGCCGATTCAGCCTCACGAACCAGGGCGTCCCCCTGGCCGAGATCATCCACACGACGCCGGATCGATTCACGGTCCTGTTCGACTACCTGCCGCGCAGTCGCGGCTGGGGCGATGAGGAGACGCTGCGCGGCGACGAGCTGTGCGCCTTCTTCTCGGCGCTGTGCAGCACCAATTGCTCGCTCATGTCGGCCCTGGCCCAAGCCCAGGACTTCAGCATGATGGACGAGATGGGAGGCTTCTGATGGCCCTGGTGATACTGCTGTTGTTCCTGATCGTGTCAGCTGTTTTGGCGGCTTGCTGCATCCACACGTTTGGACGCATCATGAATTCGAGCCAGACCTCCGATTCGCACGGAGCCTCACTCGAAACCCCGTCCCACCCTAAATCCGTCCCTGGCATAAGGAAACGCCATGATTGTCATTTTGGTAATTTGGGCCGCTCTGGTGGTCATCGGAGTTGGCTATGACGTACATCGGTATCGAACAGTTCAGACCCGTCGCAGCGAACGCCTCGAACGCTGGAATCAGTGCGGAACCTACACGCACCGGGGATTCCATACGTAATCTGGTCGAGGCTGCAATTGAAGCAGTCGACGAATTGCACGTCGGCGTGGTGTTCCCCGGTGCGCATGGCGCCGCCCAGGAGCTTGGTGTTGTGCCGAGCAGCCCTGAGGGCCAGGTGTTTGTCAGCGTCTACATGATGGCGCTGAAGGCCAGGTATCCCGGGGGCGTCCCCTACGACAAGGACTACAGGCTGACCGCATGAGTGTTGAGGTATCCCACGTTCTGATGCTGGTCGGCATTGTGCTGCTGTTGGTGGCCCTGTGGCTTGATTCGCCGATGTAGTGACATTTTCGTAAAGTGCGCATACACTGCGCCACCCTCTGACACCAGAGGCAAGCCGTGGAACTGAGTTTCCACCGCTTGCCTCTGTCGTTTGACGGACTCACAAAAGGAGAAATCACATGGACCCCGCAATCTGGTTCTGGGAATGCGAGCCCGAGCCTCGCCTGGCCCTCATGGAGGTGATGAACGCGGCCTCGCTGCGCCGCCTCTTCAAGGGCGTCGCCCTCATCCTGAAGCCGGCGCTGATCCTGCGCGCTGTGAGCGCCTGGATTCACGACGTCCCCTGCTGCAACGCCAAGCTGCGCGAGGCTGCCACTCGACTGGTGGTGCTGGCATGACCAATCCCTACAAGCCCGAGATGTTCTGGGGCCGCAGGAGCCTGAGCGCCGGCACTTCCGATCGGCCCAAGGCTGAGATCGATGCGCTGATCCGCATCATCACCGGCCACGCGCCGCAGTTCGCCTACTGGGTGCCGATCGAAGCAGTTATCACCCGACCGGGTGAGGTGATGACGCCGGGTCAGGCGCGGTGCTACCCGTTGAAGCCCAGCGATATGGCTTTGCTGATGCCCAAGCTCACGGACAAGGCTGCCGCGTCCTACGGTCGCCATATCTACTCCCACTACCTGATGGAGTACTGGGAGGACTGGGGCTCCGATGGTCACATTCTGTACGTGCTGAACGGCTGGATGCTGGTCAAGTCCGAGGACTACGGCACAGCAGTGGTGGGCGCCAACCTGGCCAACTACATCGGCCTGTGCGACCTCAAGGGGTATGCATGACCTACAAGACCAAGCCCGGGGCCAGCTCGGAGATCCGCATCAATGTGCTGGACGAACTGCCAGAGCATCGCTACGTCGAAGCACTCAAGCGAATTCGGGGCCTGATCGCAAACGGCAAGCCGTTGGAAGCCTTCGACGATGACGCCCCCGGCAACAAGGACATGGGCTGCACCTGGGGCTTCTGCCAGGAAGACAAGGAGACGTGGCCCGATGCACAGGACCACATCTTCCCGGTCGACTTCGAGAAGGAGGGTCGCATGTCGCCGCTTGATGGTGGCGAGCGGCTGTGCCCACTTGATCGCCGCACAGAGTCCAACGGCAGCGGCTGCTTCTACACGTGCCGTGTGTTCCAGGCCAGCAAGCGTGACCCGGCCCCGACGCGTGACGAAGCGCTGGCGCTGTACGACAAGGCCATCCACAAGGCCGGCGCCTGATTTGTCACTTTCACACAAGGAGAAACCACATGCCTTGCAATTCCGATTACCTGGAGCCCACACCGCGTGAGAGCTACAACCAACTCACCGCACAGTGCCTGCAGTATGTGCTGTTGACCCTTGGCCATCACGCCAGGGTCAACCTGATGGCCGACGCTGAAAACAGCTATTGCTCGGTGGATCACACCGCAGAGCTGTGCAGCATCTGCTTCCGTATGAGTCCCGAGCAGCTGAACACCATCGTCTACGACGGTCGCAACCCCAAGGCACGCAAGCTGGCCGATTGGCTCGAAGCCCACCAGGCGAACGATGCGCGGCGCGAGGCCGACGAGACCCGTAAGGCCCAGCGCCAGGCGGCGCTCGACAAGCTGACCCCTGATGAGCGCAAGCTCCTCGGGCTGTAGGAGACCGACATGAAAGTCAAAACCAGCACCCTCACCGGCGCCGCGCTGGATTGGGCGGTGTGCATGGCCAACGGCATGAAGCCGGAAGACATTTACATCAGCTGCATGGGGCGCTACACGTCGCTGTTTCGCCGGCTGCGTGATGACGACGGCCAGTTGAATGGCCGCTACATGACCGGACCCGACCTGCTGTTTTCGAGCAAGTGGGAGGCTGGCGGGCCGATCATCGACCGCGAGATCCACAACCTATTCAAGTGGAATCAGCTTGACCCATCGGCCGCCGAGCTGTGGTGTGGCGTTCACAACCGCAAGACCGACAGCGGTGTCTATGCCATCAACGTCGATGGTCCCACCGCTCTGATCGCGGCGATGCGCTGCTACGTCGCCAGCAAGTTGGGCGACGAGGTGGATGTGCCGGAGGAGCTGCTGACATGATCGCCACCGGACTATCCAAGGTATTCGCGTACCCCTCCGAATTCGTCACGCTGCCCGACTACACCAAACGCGCCGGGCAGAACGTGACGATTGTTCGGCCCTGCACTGAAGCGGAAGCGGACGGACCCGAGCAGGACTGCGAGCAGATGTACGTCGTGCGCTGCAGTGACGGCGCGGAACTATTTGCCTGGGAAAGCGAGCTGCTGTGATGGCCACGTTCGACCGCTTCGACATTTGCTTCGCCCACCAGGCACTTGAGAACGACTGGAACAAGGACGGCTGGCTGCAGGAACGCCCGAGCAACCAGCGCCGGCGCGAGGCCACCAGCGTGCAGCTGATGCGCATGGGTTTCTCCAGCCCGTACCAGGGCGGCAGTTTCTCCGCGCTGCTGGCTGACCACGACGGGATGGAAAACGCCCGCGAGATTTACGTGAACGCGCTGGTGTCGTTCGGCCTGGCCAAGCACGTGGCAGAGCACGACGACCTAGGTGAGTTCATCCGCGACTACTACGTCAAGGAGTTCGTGGCCCAACACTTCCCCCAACTTCTCTAACCAAGGAGACCCACCATGACCGGACCACCCGGCTACAAGTCCCGCGCCAAAGCATCGCTGATGCAGGATGCGGCCCTAACCCTGGAGAACGATGGCGCGTTCTACAAGGAGTACACCGACCCCGCGAACCTCCACCGAGGAAGCCCGGGGGACGCACGCCTCGTCATCTGCAAGTACCTGCGCGTCTTGAGGTGCCCTCTGTACCAACCCAGCACGGATTGCGACCTTGAACAGCTGCGCCGCTACTTCGATGCACGGTACGAATCGGCGCGGGACTGCGGTGGCGACACGCACAGCACAGCGCGTGACAAGACCCGCGACTTCATGAACGAGACGGACGACAACCCACCTTGGGAAGTGAAGTCGACCCCTGTGAAGACGGAAGTTGTCGACTACAGCCTGCTGCCTGATGGCACTGTGTTGGTTTGCTCGGACGGTACGGAGTACATGAAGGGCATCCACCCGGAACTCGAACACCAAACGCCCAGACCAGAAAAGGGGCGCCCCGTCACGGGTTGGCGTGAGAGCAAGTTGACGCCATCAGGCTTCAGCTGGCGCACCTGGGCCACGGACGGTGCCTGCTCTAGCCACGCAGGCAAGAGACTCGTTGCGTACCGACTGCCGGCCACCATCGACAAGCAGCCCTTCGACTACACCACCCTCCCGGATGGTGCGGTGTTGATCTGCGCCAACGGTAACGAGTACATCAAGGGCAAACAGTCCTTCACCGGGCACGGTAGGGCCAGTGAGTCCAAACCTGTGTTCGGGGGTCGAGCGGATGGCTGGGAATCCTGGGAACGATACGGAGTCCACGCCTCATCACCTCCGTATACCCTCGTCGGCCATCGCGTCACCTGCGCGCCTCCCGAACCTGACTACCTCGCTCTCCCTGACGGTACTGCCTTCATCTGCAGGAACGGCACGACGGTGGTCAAGGGTCCGTACAACGGGCTGCTCGGGTACGTGCAGGGCAATCCGCCGCCTGGCGGGTTCATCACCTGGACCAAGACTTCCAGGTCCACCATCGGCTGCGTCCATCACAACAAGGATGGAAGCAGCTACTACAACCGCGATTGGGACATCGTCTCTATCGCACCCACCCAACCGGACTCCAACGAGTCCACCACTTTCACCACCACCGAGCAATCCGCTCAATTGACCCCCAAGGAAAACATCATGACCACCATCATCAACGTCACCACCCAAACCCTCATCAACGGCCAGAAGATCGAGGCCATGCAGATGGCCGCGATCTACGACCTGATCGCTCAACAGGAGGCCGCCATCGAGAAGCTGGAGGCTATCAAGACCAAGCCTCTGATGCTGCTGACCGAGATCGCCGAGCGCCAGGCCGGCATCGACAAGCTGGTGGCCTACCTGGACAGCCAGGTGGTCCCCAAGGCTCCTGCCAAGGTCGCCGAAGCCACCGAAGCAAAGTAAGGGGCCAGTGATGGAACTCAAACTCAACCATGAGGTTGACCTCGAACTGCAACTTGACATAACTGTCATAAAGGACGCCATAACCGTGTGGCTCACCCCGAAGGGTCGGCAGCCCAAGGCCTACGTGTTCCGCAAGGTCGAGGGCACCTCCGTGGCTGAGTTTGTCGATTCCACCATCAGCTTCGCTGCGCTTGATCGCATCGAGGCTGCCATCAACGAGGGCGTCCCCCATGCAAACGACGACTCAACCCCACCTGCCGGTGGTTCCTCTCTTTCTCCTGCGGAGGTGCCGAATGATTGAAGTCAAGCGCATCGATTTCACGTCCCCGTTGACCCGTCACGGCAGCTGGGGCGGGTCCGAGATCGGCGGGCTGCACCAGTCCTCGATGGTGCTGCACATGGCCGCCGATCACTACCGGGGCTTCATCGAGTGGGACATCCCTTCGCTGGAAGAGTGCGAGGAGATCGGCCTCTGGTTCGAGGCCAAGCCCGAGCTGCCGCTGATCGAGTGGTTCAACGGTCGCGGCTACCAGGTCGCGCTGTCCGACTACGACGGCGTCATGTCCCTGCCCAAGCAGGCATGGGAGCTGATGGAGTCCATCGGCATCATCGTCCCAACTGAGTTCAAGGAATAACACATGTCGAAATTGAAATTGAGTACTGAAGAGCGCAAGGACTACGACCGCCTGGTCGACCTGTTCAAGACGCTGAGGGCCACGCCGGATCTGAACGTGTACGACGATGCCATCACGCTGCTGAATCGTGGCTGGGCCAACCAGGGTGAGACTCACTCCTGCACTGCAGTTGCTCAGGCGCTCAAGGCCCGCATGCGTTACCTGGCTGGTGCCTGCACAGCTGAAGCCTGGTTTGCCACCCACAACATGCGCAAAGAGCTGATCGAGCTTTACATGAATCAGTACTCCAGGTCGTGCATCGTCAACGTGCGTCGGCCTCAGTGGTGGAACTCTACGAACACCAGATTCCACGCCAAGCGTGTCGAGGCCATCACCAACTTCATCAACCTCTGCAAGGACGCCGCCAAATGATCCGCAAGTTCCTCGAACGCCTCGGCTTGCTGAAGCCGAAGAAGGTGATGACGATGGACCAGTTCTTCGCTTCGCCCCCTGACAATCGCATCCCGCGTCGATCGACACCGAAGCGCCCGCTGCCGCCCTGCCCGCCTCACGCGGTGTTCCTGGGTCAGGTGCCTCCGGCTCGCAATCCGACGTCGCCTCGCACCTCGGTGAGCCACTCCGAGCCGGCCCGCCACACGGTTTCGGACCCGTACCCGATCAGCACCGATGCCTACATCCCGATGTACGTGAGTTCGCCGCCGACGCCCGAGCCCGAGCGCTTCAGCGCCGGTGGTGGCGGCGACTTCGGTGGTGGCGGCGCCACGGACAGCTGGGCAGCGCCGGCGCCCTCGCCTGCGAGCTGCGACACCAGCTCGTCCGACACCAGCTCGTCGAGCTGCTCCACGGATTGACGCTTTCGCACAAGGAGAACCCACATGACCACACAAGACGCACTCCAGCGCGTGCTGGATGAATCCCGCAACGGCATGAACAGCGCCATCCGCTATTCGCCGCTGTTCCCCCGCTTCCTGATCAGCGACGGCGCCCGTGACGCCTGTGATGCAGCGGACTGCTACTGGCTGGTGGATCTGCTCGCCTCCGAGATCAGCCGCAAGCTCACCACCGACATCAACGCCGGCCTCGTGGGCACGACCCTGGTCAGCGTGGTGTCGAAGGACGGCAAGGCCGTGGTCAACGTGACCACCTCCGATGAGTGCCCGCCCTACTGGTCCAAGCACATCGACCTCACGTCTTTCCCTGAGGGTGACTGGACGCCGTTCGAGCTGGGCGCCTTCGACTGGGACAGCCAGGGCAACGTGGTCCGGCTGATCCTCACCCTCATCACGGAGCACTGACGTGAAGCACGAGCACATCGGCAAGCTGGACCTCGGCATCGAGGGCTGGGACGCCTACTACCTGGTGTCGCTGACCGAACGCGAAATGCCCGAAGGTGCTAGCCCTCGCAAGCTGCAGGAGATCGCCCACAGCTTGTTCGACCTGGACAACCGATACGAGTGCAGAGGGCCAGGAACTCTGTTCTGCACCCGCACGTCGCTGTTTGTTCACCCCCAACGCGACCCCAGGGACGGCGTGTTCCTGGGCATCGCCCATATCCGCCGCGACTGCTAGGAGAAAACCATGTCGAAGACACCCATGAAGCTCATTAGCTTCTCGAACCTGCTTGCTCAGAGCAAGATCCACCACAAGAAACTCCTCCAGGTCCTGGAGGATGCCGGCGTCAAGGTTGCGGCCGAGGTGCCCCAGGGCAAGGGCTCTGCCCGCTTCTACAACCAGGCCGAGGCGGTGGCGGCGATCGAGGCCTACCAGCGGGCCGAGGCCGAGCTGGCTGCCAAGGCCGCTGAAGTTAAGGCTGCCGAGGTCAAGAGTGCGGCCAAGGCAGCGCCGGCTGCTGTGGACCTGAGCCCCATCACGGCGATGATCGAGTCCCAGCAGCGTCAGCTGACCCTCCTGTTTGACCAGCAGATCGACGGGCAGGACTGGCTTGGACCTCAACTGCAGGCGCTGAAGGACCAGAACGTCGCCCTGTTGCGAGCCGTCGAGAAGATGGGCACCAACCTGGACGCCCGACTGGACAGCCTGCACAACCTGGTCGTCAATGCCCGCCTGGCGCCGACCTATGCGCCGGCTTCCAAGGTCGACCAGGATCTGAGGCCCAACGTCAACGCCCCGGCGCCGGCTGTGAAGCCGCCCGTGCCGCCTGGCCTGCCGCAACCCAAGATCGAGCCGGGTGGCTTCGACAAGATGGTCGCAGGGCTGGCAACTGCCGAGCGTGCCAAGCACAACCCCGAGACGAAGCCGGCAGCCAAGCCCAACCGCACGAAGGTGTGCATCGTCGGCTTGGTCTCGACTCAGGCGGCGCTGATCCAGAAGGAGTTCGGCACCGAGCTGGAACTGCGTTTCTACACGTCCGAGGAGTCCAAGACCAAGGGCTTCCTCAAGGCCCTGACCAACCACGATCACGTCATCGCCATGGTGGCCTTCATCAACCATGGTCTGCGTGACATCGTGGTGGCGGCCGGCAGCAAGCTGATCCGCTTGCCGGGTGGTGTGAGCGGGCTTAAGACCAAGCTCACCGAGATTTGGATGCAACAGGCTAACGAGGTGTCTGCATGACCACCGAATCCAAGCCCAAATACACCAACACCTGCCCCGACTGCGGCGGTGCTGGCTATCGCACCAGCCAGTCGGGCTCCCGGCCCGTCTACCGCTGCTTCAACTGTCCCAAAACCTTCGGAGGCTGAAATGCTGATGATCTCTCCCCAAACGCCGGTGCTGACCAAAACTGTGTACGGCAACAACTTCGCGGCCAACGTGGTCGCCTACCTGATGGTGTCGCTGGGTCACAGCGTCTACGCCGAGCCCCTGGGCGATGACAAGTGGCGCATCAGCATCAACAAGGAAGAAGGCCACCTCCTGATCGACGCGCTCAAAGACATGCGCCGGATGATGGGCATCCCGGTGGACGTCGAGCTGCGCCCACGCCCCGACAAGATCGAGGTCAACCTCTACCTAGACGCCGACAGCCCGTCTGACGCTGACATCAAGGTGGACGAGACCCTGGAAGTTGCGGCACTGGGCACCGACTACCAGGTTGCGATCCTGTCGGCCTATGGTCTCGGCGCCCGTGAGGCCCGGCTCGGGTTCACCACGAACCTGGACGCTGCCCACTGGCCTGACGTCGCCAACTGGTACGAGTATGGCCGCATGGATTACATGGTGGGGGTGACGCAATGAAGCTCTTCGTCTTCAACACCGGCCGCTGGTACTCCGAGGCCCAGCAGCCCATCGTGTCCTTCTACGACTCGGACACCGGCACCGCAATCATCCGCGACCTGGCCCGCAACATCGAGGGCAGGTGCGTGATTGAACCGGGGCTCATGCGCCGCGATCTGCAAGCGGCGTTGATGCACGCCTATGACTACGGCGCCTACTTCAGCCTGAGTGAGGCCGAGAGCCTGCTGGTGCGCCAGTTCAGCACCGAGGCTGAGGCTTTGACCGAGATGCACCGGCTCGATACCGACGAGCGTTGCGCCCAGACGCGCAGCCTGCTTGATCGTGGCCACTTCGCTTCGGCCATGGCTGAAGCCTGGACCCGGGCAGATTCGAGCAACAAGCGCAAGCTGGAGCAGTCGTTCCGCGAGTTCTGGCCCTGCTTCTGACACTTTCACACGAAAGGAACCATCATGGACATGAACACGCAGGAAGGCCGCAAGGCTCTGCAGGACGCAGTGACCGACAGCTGGAAGAGCCGCGCAGCGCGACAGGGGATGAACCCCAAGTCGCTGGGCTACAAGAAGGCTGAGATCGAGTACGCCTCCGGTGCGATGGCCGCGATCAACGCCATGTACCCGCACCCCACTGACCCGGCAGCACTGAGCCCTGCGGTCCCGCCTATCTGGGTGATCAACGCGATGAGCGGTCGCCCGGTATTCGAGTAGCGGATTGTCACTTCTGTAATTCCGTGCTTGCTGGGTTGGTCGCCCAGCTTGCTCCATTCCCTCCACACAGGAGAACACCATGACCATTCTTCTCAAGCTCGCCAGCCATCAGATCAGTCAGTTGCTGCACGGTAACAGCTACGACAAGTCGGCTGTCTGGCGTGGTGTCCGCAACGACGCCGCCCTCGATACCAACATCGCGTTGAGCGTCAACATCGAGTCGCCCCACGACGTGAACTATGGCTACGTCCGCGTCGCCAAGGTCGATGGTGAACGCGTGTCAGTGGAGGCGCGTGACTACATCGAGCTGGACTCGGATGGTCACTTCACCGGCTACGTCGGCGCCCGTGTCGCTGAAGAGCAGCTCATCGGTGAAAGGCCTGAGCTGGCCTACGTCTCCGCTGCGTCGATCCCCAACAAGCACACCGAAGTTGCGCCGCCCGGTGCTGCACTGGATGCCTACGAGGCCCTCTACACGGCTCCGGCCCCCAGTCGCAGCGAAGTCCTGGTGCTCAGCGTGGACCAGCTGATCCGCCTGATCGATCGCTACGGCCACGAGTTCGCCGGCTCCATGAGCCAGGACGACGCCTCCCTCCCCAAGTTCAACGGCGACTTCGCCTTCGATCCGGCCAGCGGCACGGCATACCTCCGCGTTTGACGTTTTTGCGATTTGGGTCGGCACACAAGCCGACCCACACCACAGAAGGAACACATCATGTCAAAGAAATACGAGTTCACCGGCGTCTCCAAGACGATCGTTGCGCCGGACGGGAGCATGCACGAGGTGCACCGCATCAGGTTGCTGCGTGATTTGCCAACAGGCTATCTGGCGGGTCACGCAGGCGGCTGGATCGGGGCCGAAATGAACCTCAGCCAGGACGGTGATTGCTTCGTCGCGGACGAGGCCATCGTCTATCAAGCCGCATTCGTGGGTGATGACGCACAGGTGTACGGCAACGCGACGGTATTTGGCATCGCACTCGTCACCGGCAACGCTCGTGTCAGAGGTTCAGCAACTGTCCTCCAGGACGCCCGCGTCTCCGGCTGCGCGATTATCGAAGGCATGGCCCGTGTATTTGGGAACGCCTACATCGGAGGCCACGCTGCCATACGCCATATGGCTCAGGTCAGTGGGTTTGCCGTGGTGACAGGTGATGCCGATGTAGCGGGCAACGCTGTAGTCAATGGCTACTCCCAGGTTGACGGTCACTCTCAAGTGACATCTAACGCCCGCGTTACCGGGCACGCGATCGTGACCGGCACGGCAGTGCTCACTGGTCGTTGCATCGCCGGCAACAATGCGTTCATCAGTACAGGCACCCACTCCGGCTGCCAGAACCACATCCACCGCGCCGCCCACTTTGCGTTTGCAGGCCGCGTCAACGAGGAGTGGGAGGTCGACACCCTGGCTCGGGTCCTTGGCAAGAGCCGCCGCTGGCACGCCAGGGCGCAGGAGAACCGCAAGCTGCACCCGGCCATCAAGCTGATGTGGGAGACCTACGGTCGCCCTGTCGACTACCACCTGATGACGCTGCAGTGGCCGCATGTGAGCGAGGACGGTGAGCGTCTGGCCTACGTCCAGACCGAGTTGAAGGGCGAGCGCGCCCTCTATACCGTCACCACGCCTGGCAAGTACCTCACCCGTCACTGGCCCCATGCGCAGGACCATGTGATCCGCGCCATCGTCTACAAGGTGGCCAATAGTGATTGCATGACCGTCGTGAGGACGATGGATGAGATGCTGCACGCTGTCAAGGAGGGCCCCTGGTCCTGCATGCAGTGGGACGAGGACAGAGTGGAAACCAGGGGCGCTCACCCCTACGAGTGCTACGACCCCCAATATGGCTGGGCCATGGCCGTCCACAAAGAGGGCGGCGTGATCATCGGTCGGGCACTCGTGCTTGAGAACAACGACTACAAGTGCTTCGTCCGTGCCTACCTGGGTCGCAAGGGTGAGAGCGGCAACCAGAACAACGAGAAACTCAGTTCCTGGTTGGAAAAGCAGGGCTATGCGTACTACGACGACTGGCCCAGCGGCACCCAGTTGCGACGAGTTTCGGATTCCGATGGCGACACGATCTATCCCTACCTCGACGGCAGCAACGACAACGTTGATGTGTACCGCGAATACCTGAGCATTTGCTCATCGGGTGAGCGCCACTGCTGCAACACCGATGGCACGTCGGACGACGGCGAGGACCGCGCAGAGTGCGAGGACTGTGGCGACAGTTACGCCAGCGATGACATGAGCTACATGGGTCGTCGCCACGACCACCGTGTCTGCTCCTGCTGTGCCGATAGCTATGTCAGTGTGTTTGGCGCCAACGGCGATGAGTACATGGTTCACGAGGACCGCGCTGTCGAGGTCAACGGTGACATGTACGACGATCGCTACCTGGGCGAGAACGAGATCATCCAGCTGGAGGACGGCGACTACTGCAAGCAGGACGACGCCTTCTGCTGTGAGGTCAGCGGGTGCTGGTATCGCTGGGAGGAAGGCATCGAGGTCGAAGACACTTCGGGCCGCGTCCACAGTGACAACGCCTGGGAGTGTGCCGAATCAGGCAACTACTACTCGAATGACTGTGACGACCGCTTCAAAAACGAGGACGATGACTGGGTGCATAACGACTACGGTTGGCAGTGCACCGTGTCTGGCAACTGGTATGCCAACAGCGTCGAGAGCGTTGAGGTCGATGGTGAGCAGGTTCACCCCGACCACGTCCCCGAAACTGCTGAAACCTGAACGGAGATCAATCATGACCAATACTGAAGTTCTGATGCGTGCCCTGGGCACCAAGCGTGGTCACGGCTCCATGGGTGAGGCCAAGTTCGTGGCCTTCCTGGCGGGTCGCTTCGGCGCGTCGATGATCGACGCGGCGGGCAACCTCCACTTCAACCGCCGCACCGATCCGAGCCACCGTTCGCTCTTCATCGCCCACACCGACACCATCACGAGCGGCAAGGGCGAGGCCAACGCCATCAAGTTCGAGGGTGACTTCGTGATGGGCGACGGTGACACCTTGGGCGCTGACGACGCGGCCGGCATCGCCATCCTCGGCCACATGATGGACGCCGGCATCCCCGGTTACTACATCTTCAGTCGAGGTGAAGAATGCGGCGGTATCGGTGCCAACCACCTGGCCGACGAGCACAGGGAACTGCTTGCCGAGTTCGACCGCGCCATTGCCTTTGACCGCGCCGGCTATACCGATGTCATCACCCACCAGGCGGGCGGCCGGTGCGCCTCGGAGGCGTTCGCTGAGGCCCTGAGCACGGCGTTCAACGACCTGGGTCTGCTCTACATGCCCTGCGATGGCGGCGTCTACACCGACACGGCCGAGTTCACCCACATCATCCCGGAGTGCACCAACATCAGCGTGGGCTACACGGCCCAGCACGGCAAGCAGGAAAAGCAGGACCTCACCTACCTGCTCAACTTGATGGACGTCGCCCTCAAGATCGAGTGGGACAAGCTACCCACCGAACGCAAGCCTGAACCCGTGATCTCCAGGAGCACTCTGAGTCTGCTCAGTGGCTGGGACAACCGTGACCCCTGGAGTGACCCGGACGACACTGAGATCGACCAGTTGATGGATGCCTGGCCCCGCCCGGTTTCCCGACTTGATCACGAGATCGAGGACGCCGCCTGGCTGGCCTCTCAAGGCGAACCCAAGGCCCTGATGGATCTCCTGATCAAGGAGCACATCTCTCGCAAGCTCAGTGGCGACGAGTTCGACATCGCCGTTGCCAACATGCGCAGAACGGCATTCAGCCCCGAGGCCGTGGCCAATGGTTTTGCGTTCGTTGACGACTACGAGGGTGGTCTGGCCGAATTCCTCGACGTCGCCTGCCCCGACATTTTTTGACACTTTGGAAGTGTGGGAATACAGTCCCGCCCTACCCGGAGCCCCTATGACCAAAGAACAAATCAACATCCGACTGCCTGCGCCTCTGGCTGAGAAGCTGGAACAGGTAGCCCAAACCTCCGGGCTCAGCTATTCCGCTGTGGTGACGATCGCGTTGGAGCGTTACATCGCAGAGAAGGTGAAGAACTTCGTCGAGCTGTACGGCGCGGAGCTGGCGGCCTCCATGATGGCGAAGCCGCTACCGGAGCTGGCCCCGGCTCCGGTAGCAGCCCCGGCCCCGGCCCCAGCTCCGGCGCCGGTGGTTGCACCGGAGGTCCCGCCCGAGCCCGTGGCGGCCCCTGTGGCAGCCCCGGCGCCGGCGCCGGCACCCTCGCCTACCTCTGAGCCAGAGCCTGCAGTGGAGGCCAGCCTGGCGCCGAGCGCAACAGCCTGGCTTGCCAGCATCGTGGTCGATCGACGGATCAACCCGCAGAAGCCGCACTTTGAATTGAACTCGCTTTGCCACGCCCTTGGGATCGACGTGGCTCAAGCCCTTGAAGAACTCGCTGATCCCTCACTCACAGGAGATGCCTTTGTTGCACAAGAGCAGTTGGATGACGTCCTTCCCCTGTCGCACCAGCTCGTCAGGGTCAACCAGTTCAAACGGCAATTTGCCTCACACAAGTCATGACCTACACCAATCACACGCACCACAACCACATCAAGTGCTCCGAGCGTAGCCGCCGCCAGGTCAAGCCGCGCTATCTGCGTATCGCCAGGCTGCTCAAGGTTCGTGAGCAGGACAAGCTGCTCGACACCTGCCCCGGCCGCGATCGTGGCTGGACCCAGCAGGAACATCGTCAACATTCCTAGGACTCTCATGTTCAACCTCAATCTCTTCAGGTTCAAGCCTGTACCTCTTCACCAAGTTCTGTCTGATCAGCTGTACGAGGCCCGCCGTGAGCGTGCCGCGCACCTCGCATCGGCCGAGCACCACAAGGCCCTGGCCGAGATGTACTCCGCTCGCATCGAACGCTTGGAGATTGAGGTGCTTGCCAGCGCACCAGGTTCGGAGTCGTTCATCGATTCCGTCCTGGTGTCTCGGTGAGACAGAAAGCCAGGCCGGTGGCCCATCCGCCACCGGCCATGTGCCCAACACCGAAGTCCCTGGCCAAGCAGAACGTCGACTATGTCGTCGACAGCCTGAAGGCCGTGGACATCCCGTTTGCCTTCCTGGTCGTGATCCTGTGCCTGGTGGGCCTGTACCTCTCCATCGTGAAGCCTCGTAGACCCTGATGATCTGTTCGCACTGTGGCAAGGACGGCAAAGGCCTTGTTTCCGAGACACGCGCCCACCGGGGCAAGATTTACAGGCGTCGCTGCTGCGACTGTGGCAAGAGCTACATCACGGTGGAGTCGGCGCCCAAGGGTCAGAAGATGCCTGCCGAGGTCAACGGCGGCCCCGCTCGGGGTCAGCACATCAGGGACAGACGCATGAAACCCGAGGTCAAGTTCAAACACGCCAGCAATGACGTTTTCAAAGTATGGGAATGAAGATGAGTTTCAAGATGATGGACGACATGTCCGATCACGCTATCGCGGTGGCCCTCACCACATTGGTTGAGGGGTGTGAGTGCGCTGCGGTGCGTGCAGCAACTTCGGCAATCATGGGGTTCAAGGGCCACCAACACCAGGCAGAAATCGACCATACGATTGCTCGCCAAGCCTTCGCCGACTTCGCTATCAAGCTGTTCAACAACGGCTGCGATCTGCCTGCAAAGGACCCGATGCCGCTCGTGGAGCGCATCGACAAGCTGCGTTTCATCGCTCGCGTCCTGGAGTCCGACGCTCCACGTGAAGACCGTGACGCTGCCGCCAGGATGGCCCGCGAGCTGCGGGTCCGTGCCCACACCGAGGCGCAGTCTGTGCCCGTCCCGACCACCCACAACATGGCCACGATGATGATCAAGATCGGATCGATGTGGCTTGAACAGCACGCCAAACCCTCCAAGGAGACCGCATGACCCCCGCAATTCGCCTGCTTGAGCAGGCCTGTCGAGCGCTCGATCAGATGAGCAAGCCGATACCGAATGTGGTGAACCAACTGGGAGCTGACCAGAACAAGGCCGAGGCCGCGATGCTGCGTCGTGCGGTCGATGTGCTGAAGGATGGCGAGGAGCCCATGCAGCACCTGCGGTTCGTCGAGCGCTGGGTGAACCATCACGGTCAGCACTCGCGCATAACGCCGCAAGAGGTGCTGAGCATGATCCAGCACTACCCGCCCATCAAGGACATCACCAAGTCCTACGTGGACGGCAAGCTGCCGCCCGAGCCCGATCCCTGGGCAGCCCAGATCCAGACGGAGAAGGCCCTGCGCCGCCTGCTCTGCGTTCGTTCTGCCGAGGTACTACCGTACATGGATGACGGTGAGGCGCAGTGCAGCGCGATGGAGCCGGCCATCGACTTCATGCGTGATACGCCAGACCAGATCAATCGCAAGCTCATCGACCGTGGTCTGACGAAGTTGGGGGCGGCTGTTGAACAGCGCGACTCACTGCTGCAACTGGCCCTCGATGCGGTCCAAGCCAATCACAAGTGGCACCAGGATTACGACGACATCGGCGAGTACCCCGGCAGCGAGCTGGAGTCGAGCAACCTCGCAGCCATCAAAAGCCTGCAGGGCGCGTTGGCTTTCGGCGTCAGCAAGGAGGCCACACGATGAACACACTTCAGGACGATCTGGTGCAGGTGCTGCGTGAGTGCATCCACCACGCCGGTGCCGGTGTGCGCTGGGGCACAACCTACCTGCCGCCCGAAGTGCGTGAGCGTGCTGACATCGCCCTCACGCAGTACGAGGCTGAGAAAAAGCTGCAGCCCCTGGCCGTGCCGCACCCCGGCAGCCCGGAAGCTAGCGCCGCCATCGACGCCGTACTTGCAACCTACAACTGGCCCAGCAACCCCAAAAATGCGGCGCGTGCGGGTTATATGGCATGCGTGAAGCTGCTCAAGGTAAAGCCGGAGCAGCCCCGAGTCGTTCAATCCCCAGCAGAAGGGGATAGCGCGGAAGCGCAGCTCGTAGCACTTATGCAGGGATTGCAAATCGGCATGGGGATGAGGTCGCAGCCTGCCGTCGCATTCGGCGCCCTCGGACGCCTTATCGCGGAGCAAGCCGCCGAAGCCAATGTGCAGCCCAAGGGGACGGAGGATTGGCACGTTGCATATCGCGTGTTTGCAACCAAAGAGCCCCGGCGCAACTACATCGTCAACGACAGGCTGACCGAAGCCGAACGGCGGGCGGTGGAGGCTTCGGGCGACCGTATTGAACTGCTTTACCCGCCCGCCACCCAAGCCCCCGCGCCTGGGGCTGCGAAGTTGGAAGACTTCTGCGGCGTCATGCAGGAGGTCCGCGAGGCCGAAACGGCGCGCGGCACCAAGCACCGGATCGCCAAGTGGACATGCCCGAACTGCGGCAAGGTGTGCTCCACGCTGGAGCTGGATGGCGAGTGGTGCCACGGTGACGGGCTGTGCATCTCGTTCGTCAACGGAGAGCGCATCGTCCGCTGCACATCCTGCTGGCTCGACGCGCAAGCAGCTCCATCCCCCGCAGTAGTGGATGGGGCACTGACGAAGCTGATGGCCCACCACGCGGCGCTGCTGGAGCACAACTCCTACGCCTACTTTGAGCTGGCCTACACCCGCAGCACTGGCTGGATGGCCTGGATCACGGACAAGCCGGCCAAGGGCGAGCCCGGCACGGCCGAATACGCACGCAGCCGCAAGGTAATCGCTCGCGGCCAGGGTGACACGCCCGAAGAAGCGGCGGCCGATGCGCTGGCCGCCATGGGCGAATCCGATGTGCCGGTACAAGGTACGGGAGGCGAGCATGCGTGACGCCAACGCCCACGAACTTGACCAGCCAGCAGAGCGACCGGCGCGCTCGCTGATCGTTGACGACCACCCACGACGAACGCTTGCCGGGCTTGTCGGGATGATGGTTGCCGCTGGCGTGCCGATAGAAGCCCTGCCAGACCTGTCGCCAAGGAAGCCGCCGCGCCCCTTCACGCATGCCGACGAGGAGCGCCAACAGAAGGCCGAGGCCAAGCGCCAACGCAAGGCCGCCAAGCGGCTGAAGCTCGCTAATCCCATGTGCTCACAGGAGGTATCGCCGTGAGCATCGGAGCAATCAGCCCAGGCCGGCATCTGACAAGGGGCGGGAAGGAGGTCTACCTCGCGTGCCGATGCGGCGTGAATCCGGACGGCTCCAAGAACGAATTCCCGTGGTGGGTGGAGGACGGCAAACGCGGGTGGTCTGTCAATGACATGGGCAAGCACCTGAAGTCCGGTACGAGCGAGTTCGACATTGTTTCTCGCGTTGTCGCCAATCCCATCAATGCCGGTCGCACATAGGAATGACATGAACCCGACCAACGGAGATGCCCGATGAACAGCCCCATCAAGAGCGGCGACGAATGCGTCGTCATCGCTGGCCTCGGCCAGCACAAGAGCCCGAACCTTGGCCTCAAGGTCAAGGTGACGACGCTGCGTGGCGAGCACAGCCGGTTCGGCCGTGTCTGGCGCTGCGAGGGTGCAGGCGTGAAGCAGCTGGCCGACAACGGCGACTACGCGGAGCTGGGCTGGGCCGACTTCCCGGCCGTCTGGCTGCAGAAGATCCCACCCGTCACGACCAAGACGGAGGAGAACAAACATGTCGAGGTGCCCACGTCAACCTAGAACCGGCTGGCCGCCCGGCATGCTGCAAGACGACAGCAAGCAGCTCAGTGCCTGGCTGGCCTCCAAACCCGATGCGATGCAGCTCGCCAGACAGGCAGCTGATCGCATCCAAACCCAACATACAACTGAAAGTCAATCATGGATGAACTCAAAGAAATCGCCCACCTAATCGGCAGCTTGCCCACCCTCGCGGTCTGGGTGCTTGTCGGTTTCTGGTGCTACAAGGTCGTCGTAATCGGATCGATCTACGGCGTCATCAAGCTGGCCATCGATCGCCTGCACAGCTGGAAGACGTCGCCCCAGGCCAGGGAGTGGCGCATCGGCACCGCCACGATTGACGAGGGCGTCGCCCATGCCCTCTCGGTCCAGATCAGCCGGATCGCATCCACCAATTACATCCACATGTCTGACATCGGCAGGTTGCGTCAGGCACTCGACATCGTCCTCAAGGAGAAGCAGTGAACTACGAAGTTATCAACGGCGCCCGCCTGCCGATCAAGGCGTGGACTCGTGGTGTCCAGGTCGAGGACGCCGCCCGTGACCAATTGTTGAACCTGGCCGGCATGCCGTTCATCCACAAGCACGTGGCCGCCATGCCCGATGTCCACTGGGGCATGGGCGCTACGGTCGGCAGTGTGATTGCCACCAAGGGCGCGGTGATTCCCGCCGCCGTGGGCGTGGACATCGGCTGCGGCATGATGGCCGTGCGCACCACGCTGACGGCGGCCCAGCTGCCCGACAACCTGGCCGCGCTGCGCACCGAGATCGAGGCCCGCATCCCGCACGGCCGCACCGACAACGGCGGCAACAACGACCGTGGTGCGTACCACTCGATTCGATCCACCGGCATCAACATGTTCACCGACCTGGCCGCACCAGGGCTCGCCCGCATCACCCAGAAGTACCCGGCCCTGTCGAAGGCTGCCGAGCGTGCCGACCGCCACTTCGGCACGCTCGGCACGGGCAACCACTTCATCGAACTGTGTCTCGACGAGGACCAGAGGGTGTGGGTGATGCTGCACTCGGGCTCGCGTGGCATCGGCAACGCCATTGGCACGCTGTTCATCAACCTGGCCAAGAAGGACATGCAGCGTTGGTTCATCAACCTGCCGGATGCTGACCTGGCCTACATCCCCGAGGGCTCCACTCTCTTCGATGATTACATCGAGGCCGTGCAGTGGGCTCAGAACTACGCCGCACTCAACCGCCGCGCCATGATGGAGGACGTGCTCGCCGCGTTGGCCGTGTGTGGTCTCCCCTATTTCACGGTGGACGCTTCCGCAATCAACTGCCACCACAACTACGTGACGCGTGAGCGCCACTTCGGTGAGGACGTGCTGTTGACCCGCAAGGGCGCGGTGGACGCCAGCGAAGGCAAGCTTGGCATCATCCCCGGGTCGATGGGCGCCAAGTCGTTCATCGTGCGTGGCAAGGGCAACCGCGAGTCGTTCTGCAGCTGCTCCCACGGCGCGGGCCGCAAGATGTCCCGCGCTGAGGCCAAGCGCCAGTTCACCATTGACGACCACATGCTTGCTACGGCCGGCGTCGAGTGTCGCAAGGACGCTGAGGTGATCGACGAGACGCCGGCCGCCTACAAGGACATCGACGCGGTGATGGCAGCTCAGTCCGACCTGGTCGAGATTGTCCACACCCTGAAGCAGGTGCTGTGCGTGAAGGGCTGACCATGAAACTCAGATTCATCGCCGTCTACGACACGGCCACGCCACCTGACCCCGCCACCTGGGCGGGGTCGGCCGAGGTTGACGTGCCCAACCTAGGCGTCGTCAAGATGACCATCCCGATCTCGTTCGACCTGTTCAAGCAGATCGAAACCGAGGTCACAACGGCTGTCCGCTACAAGCTGGGGCAGCTGCAGGAGCCACCATGCCCACCTACCTGAGATCCTCTGACGGAGCTGTGTTCGCTAGCGACTACCCGCAGTACCACCCGGGCTGCGAGAAGATCACGAAGAAGGAGTACGAGCAGGTAGCCAAGGCCCGTGCCCTGGCTGCGCTGCAGAAGCTCATCAAGCCGGGCGGCACGGTCTACACCGTGCTGCGCCACTGCAGCAGCAGCGGCATGTCCAGGCGCATCAGCGCCTTCGTGATGCACAAGGGCGTCCCCCTGTGCATCGACAGCTTGATCGAGGACCTGACGCACTTCAAGCGTCACTCCAGCATGGCGGGCCTCGTCGTTCACGGTGCCGGCATGGATATGGGCTTTCACATCGTCTACACCTTGGGCGCCGTGATGTGGCCCAAAGGCACCAGGCGTCCGCACGGCACTCGCAACGGTGAGCCTGACCGCGACGGCGGCTATGCCTTGAAGCAACAGTGGCTTTGACACTTTCGTAAATAGCGCTACCATCCCGCCCTCACAGGCACAACACAGAAGGAACTTAGACGTGAAACTCACGAACTACATGCGTCAGGCGTTCATCAACGCGATCATCCAGGACGTCCCCCAGGTCGACTACGACAGCCAGCTCCGCAAGCTGATCCACGACGAGGCTGTCGCCCTCCTGCCGCCCAAGGTGCAGGCGTTGATGAAGGACCCCGTGTGTGCGCCCTACCTGAACTACGCCTACTGGACCAGCAAGGGCGTGCACCAAGCCCAGCACATCCCGAGCCCGCGCTTCGATAGCGTCAAGTTCGGCACCGAGGCGTCCATCCGCATCGCCGAGATGATCAAGGTCCGCGATGACCAGGCGCTGCTGATGAAGAGTCTGCGCGACAAGGTACACGCAGTGGCCTACAGCGTCAGCACCCGCAAGGCCTTGGCTGCCGCGCTACCCGAGTTCGAGAAGTACCTGCCCGCCGACGAGGCCAAGGCGATCCGCGCCCTGCCCGTCGTTGCCAACGTGGTGGCCGATCTCGTGAAGGCCGGCTGGCCCAAGGGCCAGGCAAAGGCAGCCCCCTCGCCGGCTGAAAAGCCCAAGAGTGTCAAACCTGCACGAAAGGCAGTCACAGCATGAGCACCGTGCGCCAACACCTCTCGCTGCTGATCAGTGTCACCGCCGCGTTGATGGCGCTGCTGGCCCTGATCGGCTTCTGGCGCTACGCCGCCGACATGGGCAATGCGATGGACCAGCAGCGTGAGCAGTCCTACCTCGCCTGCCTCAAATCCAACCGCGAGATCGCCGACATGGCGATCACGTCTGGCAAGGACCGCCTGGTGTCGCTCCCCACCTGCTACCGCCGCTGACCATGAACTACGACATCAACACCGAGCAGGGCATGGCCAACGCCATTGCCTGGACGAACGGTCTGCTCAGCAAGGTCAGGCAGGGCGGCACCTGGTTCGTCCCCCGCAGCTCCACGGCCTACGTTGTGGACCACGCTGCCAAAACCATCACCACCAACTACGGAGCCGAAGCCTGCATCGTCAAGGTGCTTGAAGCAGGCGGCTGGACCGTCAACTTGAAAGCCCCCCAATGAGCCGCTGCCAACATCAAGACGTCACCGATTTCATGGTCGCCTGCGACCAGAGCGTCGACCACCTCAACATCCGCCAACTGGCCCTCTACACCGGCCTCCAGCTCGAAGAGCTGGGCGAGAAGATGGAAGCCATCCTCGGTGATCGCGCCGAGCTGGTCGTGCAGCTGAAGAAGGCCAGCGCCGACTTCAAGCGTGGTGAGCACGACGTGCACATTGCCCTGGCCGATCGCGTCGAGCTGCTCGACGCCGACCTGGACCTGACCTGGGTCTCGCTGGGCTCTGCGAACAGCACCGGCGCCTGCGTCAACACCGCCTGGAACGCGATTGACGACTCGAACATGGCCAAGGTCGACCCCACCACCGGCAAGGCCCTGCGCGACGCCAACGGGAAGATCCAGAAGCCGGCCGGCTGGGCGCCGCCCAACCTGGCCCCCGCCTTCCGTTAAACCACCCGGGCGCTGTGCGCCCGCTTTCACAGGAGAGTCACATGGTCCAAGCCGCCATCACCAGCACCAACATCTCGTCGGCAAGCTGGGAAAACAACACCCTCACCTTGACATTCCATAACGGGGGTGTCTACGTCTATGAAGATGTGCCCGAGCGCGTCTACAACGAGCTGGTCGCAGCAGAGAGTGCAGGCAAGTATTTCCACGCCTACATCAAACGCATGTTCGCATACCGCAAGGTTGAAGAGCCCTCTGTGATCCCCGCCTAGAGCCAACACCTCGGGTACAACGTAATTTCCTACGTATACCCGACATATGCAGGCTCCCCACTAAGGGGGGGACAGCCCCCAGACTTCTGGGGCTATAGTCGGCGGCCCCTCCCCCAGTACTAGGGATAGACCCAGGCGAAAGTTTCGGCTGACGCGCGCCTCGGGGACCTCAAACAAGCGAGAACAAGAAATGTTAAAGCCGTATGTCTATTCGCCGATGCCTGCATCGGCTTACGTCCTCCATGGGCTCCACACGTGCGAAGCCAGGTCGCTGATGGAGCAGGACCCCACCGGCGCAGCATGGAATCTGCACTGGTTGACGAACCCCACCGTAGACCAGATCCCTGGCTCAGGTGCTTCCTGGTGGAAGCACTACAAGCTGATCGATGGCCAGGCGACCGCCTGCCTCCTGGATGCGCTGGGGGATGAGGTGCTGGGCCGCAAGCTCCTGATGCACCCTCTGTCGTTTGCTGCCTGGTTTGAACGCGAGGACCACAGCATCTACGACCTCTACACGCTGCTCGGCCCCACGTGGGTGGACACGGTGATGATCCGTGCCCACGATGCCGCACGCCGGCTCACCGCCGAGACGCCGGCCATCACCAGGGCCGGCAACGTCTACCACCTCGTCTTCGGGAAAAAGGCTGCATGACTCCATACGATGTCGTCGCGGCCAGGTATGCGATGCCACCCCACATCAACCGGGAGCAGTTCCAGGTTGATGTGGTCAATGCTTTGGCCCCCCTCAACGAGGAAGGCTTCTGGCTTGACATGGGGACCGGCAAGACGCTCTGCGCCACCTTCGCCGCCCTCTTCCACCGCATCACGTGGGGTGCAACCTGCGTGGTCATCATGCCCCCCATCCTGATCCGTCAGTGGGGCATCTGGTTGAGGTCCATCACTCCTACCCCCAGCGTCGTCGAGTACCGTGGCACTCCGAAGGAACGCAGCAAGCTCCAGTTAGGGGCTGACTTCGTTTTGGTCGGTATCCAGATTTTCAAGCTGGACTTCGATCGTTTCACGTCTTTCTATCAGGACAGAAATGTCATTGTTGTAAATGACGAAGCCACGATGCTGTCAAACGTGGGGAGCGACAACCACGACAAGGTCTACGAGTTCTGCACGGGGCGCCCCCGGCTGCTGCTGACCGGCACGCCGGCCAACAAGCCGACCGACGCCTACGGCCTCATGAAGTTCACTGCGCCAGGTCTGTACCGTAACCTGAAGCACTTCGAGTCCCTGCACGTCAAGGAGCGCGACTTCTTCGGCAACCCCAGCGAGTACCAGAACCTGGACATCCTTCACCAGAACCTGCTGACCAACTCGGTGCGGGTGCTGTACGAGGACGCCTACAAGGACATTCAGGAACCGCAATTCGTGCCGGTGGAGTACGACCTTGACCCAGCCCACCTGAAGCTGTATCGCAAGCTGGCCGAAGAGGAAATGCTGAAGCTGCCTGACGGCGGCAAGATCGACGCGACGTCGAGCAACAAGCTGATCCACGCTCTGGGCCAGATCGCCATGAACTGGGGCCACTTCAGCGGCAATCCCAGGGACCTGGCGGCCGGTATCAAGCTGGTGCAGCAGTCGCTCGACGAGCTGGGCGACGGCAAGCTGATGGTGTTCGCCAACTACCGCATGACCGTGGCGCTGCTCGTCGCAGCGTTCGCCAAGTACGGCGCGGTGGGCATCAACTCCGAGGTGAACGACAGGCAGAAGGCGCTGAACCTGGAGTCCTTTATCAGCGACCCAAATTGCAGGCTCATCGTCGTGCAGTTCAAGTCGGGTGGGATGGGCTTGGACGGGATGCAGCACGTCTGCAACCACATGGTCTGGGTCGAGCCCTGCCAGCAGCCACGCGACTTCCACCAGGGCGTCGCCCGCCTCAAGCGCAAGGGCCAGAAAAAGCGTGTCGTCGTCAAGCTCGCCATTGCGGCGGGCACCCTGCAGATCCGTGGCTTTCACAGTCTGCTGGCAAATGACAGTGTCGTAAATCAGGTAGTCAGGAACGCCACTGACCTCCGCAAAGTGATCTTCGGGGAGAGCTGATGGCCCGACCCACGAAGCAGCTGGTGGAGCGCATGTTCACTGACACCGGCGCCAACGTACAGCTGGTGCGCCAGCATCTGGACCTGGGCAACAAGGAGGTTGAAGCAGCCTGGGCCGAATTGGAGACTCTCATCGCGGTCGCACTCCGCATCATGGAGAAGACCAACCCGTCAAAGATCGACTCCGTAGTCCGAACGGTGGCGATCTCGGCAGCCATGAGCGGCAAGCCTTTCATGGACTGACATTTTTGCAGGTTGGGAATTCAGCAATACAATCGCCACCCTCACACCCCGGTGGCCGCCACACAAGGAAAACTCTAAATGCAAGACACCGATTTCCTCACTGTTGAGGCGCACTACGAGGCTCTGGTATCGAATCTGGAGCCGTCGAAACTCACCATCTACAGTGAGACAGTGCACGCAAAAGTGGAGACAGCGCATTCTGGACGTGCGTTCATCCTCTATAAGATGCAGGGCGAAAAGCCCATCGTCATTGATCGACTCGTCGTTGAGGATCTTCAATGCCATTGTGACGAAGGCCTGTCGGCCATGTTCACATCCACCCTGAGCGGTAGCCGCATGGTCGTCGGCTATACGCCGGTGCAGCTCGAAAACTGCCCGGTCTTCATCTTCATCCCGCTCCACGCCAAGATTCGCTGGGCGTCACGCGACCCCCGCACCGGGGGTTCGCTTGCGTTCCCGCTTGTGATCCGCACTGCCAACCACTACGGACAACGTCGCAATCGCTCGATCATGTTTGAGCCTGAGACCGCGTTCCTGAAGGAGTTCCACCCCCGCAACGCTGGCTGAAGGAGAAGGTCATGTACTTCTTCTACCAGCGTGAGGGCGGTGAAGACACCTGGCTGATGGCGATGTCGCCTGACCGCGACCGCGTCGTCAACAGCGTCAAGCCGCGCTACGTCTCGGTGCTGGACCTGTCAGGCGTGCCTGACGACAACGACTGGTCCAAGGTTCGCTACTCCGGCCCGCTGTACTTCGACTTCGACGCTGAAGGCGACCTTGAGTTTGCTTGCGAGCAGTTCAAGACCTTTCTCGGCAAGCTGACGGTAGAGCTTGACTTCGATGTGTCCCAAGCCAGGCTGTACGCCTCTGGCAGCAAGGGGTTCCACATCGAGATCCCGGTCGAGTGCTTCATGCCCAAGGTGCCCTCCAACGGCACGCCGTGGCTCCCGTACATCTACCGCGAGGTGGCGCAAAGCCTCATCGTGGATTCGATGGACATGCGGGTCTACACCGGCAAGCGTGGCCGCATGTGGCGCACCCCCAATGTGCAGCGTGAGAACGGTCGCTACAAGGTCAGCCTGCCCCTGAGCGACGCCCTCGACATCACTCCTGAGCTGTACCAGGAGCTGGTGTCGGAGCCACGCCTGGTCGAAGAGCCGACACCTCCGTCGTGCAACCCGAAGCTGGCGATGCTCTTCGAGCGCTCCAGGGAGAAGATGCTGGTCCACATGCGAGGCAAGAAGCGCCGCATGGACAAGGCCAACGAGATCCTGGACCCGTGGAAGAAGGCCAAGCAGCACCCGCCCACCATCGAGATGCTGATGCGTGGCGAGAATGTCCGCGAGGGCGCCGGCTTCCAGGCGCTCTCGATGCAGCTCGCCATCTACGCCACCAGCGTCGGCATGACGCTCGACCTGTTCCTGACTTCGTGCCAGGGGTTGATCGACAACCATGTCAGCGATGGCAAGCGCTACAACACCGAACGCAAGCGCCGCGAGGAGCTTGCTCGGATGTGGCGCTACATGGACGAGAACACGCTGTACGAGTTCGACGTCGGGCCGATGGCCGGGCTCGTGGCCAAGGGCGTCGCCACACCCGACCTGGGGGTGTTGGACCGGGTGGACCACGGCGACGAGCCGCCGCCCGAGACGGTCAGCCAGACGGACGTGGAAGACGGCGACGCGCCGGCCGAGCCCGTCGTGGCCATGGTCGACCCGCACTCCCGCATGCGGCGTGGCTTCTTCATGAACGCCGAGGGCATGTTCCGCGTCAACGGCGACACCACCGAGTCGATCTGCCGGGCCACCCTGCGCAACGTGATCGCGTTCCACAACGTGATCACCGACGAGTTCAGGGGCTACGAGTTCGACATCGTGTCCCGGGGGCGCAAGCTGGGGCGGGCCACGATCACGGCCCAAGCCTTCACCTCGGCCGGCAAGCTCAAGGAGTTCTTCGCCAACCGCCAACTGACCTTCCAAGGAACAGACAGCGACGCCATGTCGCTACTGGACATCATGCAAGAAAAAGCAGCACGAGGCGGGAAGGTCTACACCTACCCGCGTGAAGGGTTCTTCGTCATCGATCACCCGGAGTGTCCCGACGAGCGTCAGCCGGTGAAGGTCTACCTGACCAAAACCGAGTTCATGTCGTCCCTCTCCGAGACCGATGCGAAATTCAACCTGTGCTATCGGCCTGAGACGGCACTCAGCGCCTACAACATCGACATCCACAAGGCCCCCAAACTTGATGAGTCGATGGAGACGCCGCTGCGTGATCTGTTCCGGTTCAATCGCCCTGACCATGTGGCTGACATCCTGGGGTGGATGGTCGCTGCCCACTACCGCAGCCTGTACCTGTACCTGTTCAAGCAGTTCCCGGTTTTGCAGGTGTACGGCACGGCAGGCTCTGGCAAGACCAAGACGGTGGAGGCCCTGACCGCGCTGCACTGGTTCATGAACAAGCCACCCATGCAGTCGGCCACGTCGATGAGCTACTTCGCGCTGGAGATCGCAGCATCCACCTCGACCTCGGCGCCGTTCCTCATCGACGAGGTCAAGCCCCGTGAGCTGCGCACGTTCAAGGGCAAGCTGGAGAAGTTCAAGGACATCATCAAGGCCAGCTACACCGGGGGCGTGATCCGCGAGGGCGGCACCATCAACAAGGGTGCTGACACGCAGCTCTCGATCGTCCGTCACGAGGCCACAGCACCTGTGGCGTTCATGGCGGAAGCCATCGAGATGGAGACCGCGATCTACGAGCGCTGCGTGACGGTCGGCTTGTCACCTGACCGCATCACGGAAGACCCCAGGCGGGCCGAGGCATACCACCGATTGCGCAAGTGCCCTGAGGTGCTCAGTGCCTTGGGCCGCGAGCTGGTCGAGTGTGGCTTCGGTATCGACCTGGAGATGATGCGCAACGAGGTCGAGACGATCCAGGAGGAAGTGCTGGCACGGGTGCCCCCCAACACCAAGTTGCCGGCCGCCCGGCTCGTGTTCAACCGCTCGGTCATCATCCACGCCCTGCGCACGCTGAAGAGGGTCATGCAGCGCACGTTCGGTGATGCCTTCAACGGCGACATCGACAGGCTGCTGAACTACAAGGCATCGCACAGCACGCAGGACGACCTGGTCGAGAGCCTGCAGGGTATGGCCGAAATCTCCAAGGTCATGGCCGAGGTGGCGTCGCTGACGCACGACCGCGACACGCCGTATGAACTGGTGGTTGACCGCGATTACGTCATGGGCGACGGTTGGGTTGAGCTGCGCATCCAGCGCGCCTATGACCAGTACCGCCGCAAGTGCGTGACGCACAACATGACACCGCTCTTCGACACTCAGGGAGCGTTCATTGTGGCCTTGACCAACTACGGTTGCGTGGTTGATCGGGTCTGCTCGAACTCAGCACTTCGGGCCGACAACCTGGGGGATCGGATCATGAGGTTCGATACCGGCCGGCTGCAGCGTGAGGGCGTGGCTGCCTTCCGTCAGTAGCTATTGACACTTTTGTAAATCAGGACGACACTCGCGTCCCACGGTGTCCTCTTGTTGTTTGAGTGGGACGACGTTGAGTAATGACCTTAGCTCTATCTTTGACATTCTTTTAACTTAGGAAACATCATGGCACTCCGCAAGCCCGCAGACACCGCCGCAGACACCGCTACCCAAGCCGGTGCCTTTGAGACCGACGACACCGAAACCACCGCGACCACGACGGCGTCCCCCGCTGCCGAGACGGTGGCCGCTACCCCCACCGCCAAGGTGGAAGGCACCACTGCCGTGGTCCAGAAGGCCAACTCCGCGTTGGGCCTCTTCTCCGGTGGCGGCACGCTCCTGAAGAGCCTGCAAAACCAGATCGCCCAGTCCGACTTGGAATCGATGAGCATTGGCACCTTCCCCCGTATCACGGTGGGTCTGGACGGCTTCTCCATCGACCAGGACAAGGACTTGGGCAAGGTCGTCAAGATCGAAGTTCTGTCCTGGAACTACGTCTGGCTGGCCGTGACTGGTGAGCAGAACAACAAGGAAGCCGACAAGCTGATCCGTACCAGCTACGACGGCAAGTCGATCAAGAACGGCGGCGGCGACCTGGCTGCCTACCTGCAGCACCTCAAGAACGAAGGCTATGCCAAGGCCGACGTGAAGCAGTACATCGAGGTGTATGCCCAGCTCCTGTGGTCGGAAGACAAGGGCGATGTGGACCCCGACGCCCAGCAGATCCACCAACTGTCGCTGGCTCCCACCAGCGCAGCGCAGTGGGGTCGTTACCTGCTGGAAAGCGGCGTCCGCAAGGCGCGTGGCATCCCCGACAGCAATGTCGTGTTCGCCAAGCAAGAGAAGAAGGTCAACGGCTCCACCAAGTGGGGTGTGGCCACCTTCTCCCCGAAGAACCCGACCGCAGCCTAAATCTGCTGCCGCCGCTCCCGCGATCCTGCGGCGGTAGTAGATCGGTGCGGTGGCCCGCCGCAATACAAAACGGGCACCTTCAGCAAGGTGGTTTGACCTGACCCACTTGCTGAGGGTGTTCAAAGAGACACCCCACAACCACCACCACAGCACATGTCCCAACTCGACGCCTACATCTTCGATACCGAGACGGCCAGCCTCCAGGGCGGCGTCTGCGACATCGGCATTCTCCAGATCGATGAGAACCTGGAAGTCATCGGTGAACTGGAAAGCCTGATCAACCCCGAGCGCCTCATCAGCCCCTCGGCCATGGGCATCCACCACATCACCGACGAGATGGTGGCCGACAAGCCCACCCTCAAGCAGTTCATGGAGGCCAACGACCTCCCATTCGATCGCCGCGATCTGATCGTTGCCGGCCACAACGTGCCCTTCGACTGCCGCATGATCGAGCCCTACCTGCCCGATACCTACCGCACGATCGACACCCTCAAGCTGGCCCGCATCCTGTGGCCGCTTGCAGAGGATCACAAGCTGCAGACCCTGCGCTACACCTACAGACTTGAGGCTGGCCCGGCTCACCGCGCCATGGGTGACGTGATCACCTGCCTCAGCTTGATGCGCATGGTCGCCAACGAGCGTGGCATTGGTCTGCAAGGTCTTCTCGACCTGTGCCGCCAACCTGTCTCGCTCGACTCCAAGTTGCCGTTTGGCAAGCACAAGGGTACGTCGCTGCGTGACCTTCCAGGGAGCTACGTCAAGTGGCTGCTTGAAAAGGCCGACAGCCTCGACCCTGATCTCCGAGAAGCTCTTCTCACCCGTTCCTAACCCAACCACAGAGGTTCACCATGGTTCAAGCAGTCACCAAGTACGTCACCAGCGACAACAAGCGTTTCGACACGCAATCGGAAGCCGAGGCCCACGAGTACTTCCTGAAGAACTCGGCAAAGCTGGACAAGTTCCTGGCTGACTCCGGTCTGGTCAAGGCCAACGCCACCAAGGCCATCAACAACATCTGCGCCTACCTGGCGTGGGTGGAGAAGCAGCCGGCCGCTGCTGAAGCTGCCTGATCGGTAGCTCATCTGTGAGACAGCCCCACCAGGGGCTGTTTTTACGACATGACCCAACCCACCATATTCACTGACTTCGCCCTGCTCACTCAGCGCGATCTGATTGAGTCGGCGGGGTCCATTACCGTCACCTACGAGCCGCACGACAGCATCGCTGGATGCCCGCTCTTCGTCGACAACATCACCTGGCGCGGCCAGACCCTGCAGGGGCTTCCTGCCCTGGCCTATCGCCGCGACAGCTTCACTGTCGGTGAGTTCCGCCACCTGTGGGACATGGTCGCCCAGGGCAGCGCCCAGGACTTCAGGGCTGCAGCAAAGCTGGCGATGCCTCATGTCCCCTTCGGGCACGAGATCGAAATCCAGTTCCTGGTCATCGCCTCCATGCACTTCGGAGAGCTTGACACCACCCAGCGCTACATCAAGCTGCGACTGGGCCGCGACGAGTTCGGCGTCACCCGCTCGGCGGTGCTGAATGGTCGCCAGGTCATACGCCGGCGCATGAAGTTCCTGCCGGCGCTGGCGGGGCTCTGCAAGCCGCTGGCGGTCGTGCGCGACGCCAAGCTCGGCGCCCTGCGTCGCTACCTCACCGGGCTCTACCCCGACCAGGCTGCGGCGATTGCGCTCATCCTGGGGGCTGCGGCGTCGGCCGGGGCGTCGCCCAAGATCACGGAGCTGTTCGACCTGGTGCCCTACACCACCTTGGACCTCGCCGGCCCCAGCGACTGGGAGCGCGCAGAGCACCTGATCATGCGCTCCAAGAACTTCCCGACCCAGCCGCTCAAGAACCTGCTTGACCCGCACTTCCAGCCCGGTCGCGCACCCGTCTGGCTGGTCAAGCCACGCCGTGTCGTCTACGACAGCGCCGCCCGTGAGCTGGCCATCAAGAACCTCCGTTCGCTCCAAGCCACGCGGTCTCAGGAGACTAAAACCGATGGTGTCCATCAACTCATTGAACTCAATGAAGCACTCAGGAACTGACCTATGTCGATGAACCCGGTCGCTGCTACCAAGCCGACAAACCCCAAAGACGCTGCCGCTGTCACGCGGGTGCCGCTCTGGCTCTGCTCTCCCATTGCCAAGGCGCATTGGGCGCTGGCTCAGTTCGCCGGCCTCGTCAAGTACGGTGCCTGGAACTGGCGTAGCGCCGGTGTGCGCAGCTCCATCTACCTGTCGGCCATGCAGCGCCACATGGACAAGTACATGAGCGGGGAGGAGCTGGACGATGTCGACGAGACGCACCACCTTGCCAACATCATGGCGTGCTGCGCCATCCTGCTGGACGCCAAGGCAGCCGGCAAGCTGATTGATGATCGCCCCCCCGTCGTTGGGCTAGCGGACACCTATGCGTTCGTCCTGAGCAAGATGGAGAGGATCAAGGCGCAGTACGCACACCTCGATGCCCCTCGCCACTTCACCATCGCAGACACGCAAGAAATCGCAGATCAGGCCGCCAAATGACAGATACAAACAAAGAGCAACCAGACAAGACGGCCGACGTCTCCGATCTCGCTACCGACATCGAGATGGCCTTCACCCGCAGGGCTATCGAGCAGACCCAGGCGGCGTGCAAGCAGGCGCAGACACCCAACGCCAAGGGTGAGTACCTCGTCACCGAGTGCGTCGAGTGCGACGAGGAGATACCGCTGGCCCGCCTGCGGATTGCCATGAAGAACACCCGCTGCACGGACTGTGCGGCAGCAATGGAACGCCTGAGTCGGCGTTGAACACAAGGACCGATATGAAGCGCGCAATCATTGACCTCTCCAGCGTTGTCTGGACATGCCTCCTGGCCGGCAAGGACAAGGAGTTTGGCAAGACCTACCAGGACGACAAGGGCAAGGACGTCCTCGTCAATTCGGCGGGCTTCGGCTACGAGAACGCAGTCAACCACCTGATCGGTGTCATGGACGATCTGCGCATCACGCCACGCCAGATGATCTTCGTAATGGAAGGCATGAACTCGAAGCAGGGCCGCCAGTACCTGATCCCTGAATACAAAGCCAGCCGTGACCGCCTGCCCCAGCAGTACGAGCAGTTCAACCTGTGTAAGGAGCAACTGCTGAGTGCGTTCCTGGGTCTCGGCGCACAGTGCGCCTGGCAGGACAACGGCGTCGAGGCCGACGACGTGATCGGCTACCTGGCGCTGTACCTGAAGGGCGAACGCTGGATTGTGTCTGGCGACAAGGACCTGGCCCAGCTGGTGGGCGGCGACATCCACCACTACCGCTCCGGCCAGCTCGACAAGAACCCGCTCGGCGACTTCGCCCATCGCCTGATCCCCGTCTACATCGCCCTGGTGGGTGACGGCACCGACAAGATCCCCGGCGCCAAAGGCTTTGGCGACGGCGCCTGGCTGAAGATGCAGGCGGCCTTCGGTGACGACGGCTTGGAGATGATGGAGGAGCTGATCCTCAAGAAGCAGCTGCACAAGCTCAGCGAGGATGTCGGCGAGCTGAAGGAGCTGCAGCGCATCATCGACGGCGCCGAGATGGTCTACACCAGCTACGAGTGCGGCCGGTTGTGGGTCGAGAAGATCAACACCGTGCGTCGCTCGCTGCAGTGGCGCGTGGGCATGGTGAAGCCTCGCTCACAGTGCGAGGACGAGCGTCTGCGCAAGCACGGCGGCCTCGTCAAGCTCATCACGCCGACGAACTACGCTGCGGCGCTGGAGTGGGCACGCGACCTCATCATGAAGTCGCCCGAGGTCACGCTCGACGTCGAAACCTCGACCCCGCCCGAGTCCGATGAGTGGCTGGAAGCCCAGGACAAAGAGGACAAGGTGGTGGACGTCTTTGGCTCCGAGCTGACGTCGCTGCAGATGACCTTCGGGCCGAACATGCAGTACACCGTCTACCTCCCGGTCGACAACATCGAGGAGGCTGACGTCAAGAACCTGACCGTGGATCAGGTGCGTGACTTCGTCGACATGGTGCCCAGGACCAAAGTCACCTGGGTGCATAACGCCAGCTTTGAACTCCCCGTCTGCTACAACGCCTGGGGTGAGGACTGGGCCGACGATCAGCTCTATCACGGTTTCCTGCGCAATGTCCGCGACACGGCCATTGCCAGCAGCTACGTGGATGAGAACCGCAGCCGTGGCTTGAAGAACCTGAGCAAGACCCTGCTTGGCTACGATCAGGTTACCTACGACGCGGTGACGACGCGCACCCTGAAGCGTGCCGACTGGGACGGCCAGGGCAAGCTGCTCGGCAGCTGGTTCGACCAGGTCGCAGTGCCCACCGGCAGGTTCGGCACCGTCATGCGCGGCACCGGCACCTACGAACCTGGCCACGTCGAGATCGACCACTACGGTGACGAGGTGCTGACCCAGGGTCCCGAGATCATGGAAGAGGTGCCCGGCCAAGAGATCATCGACTACATCGACGGCGATGAGATGGTCAAGGTTCAGCTCAAGATGAACCAGCTGACCGCACGCCACGTGCTGGCCTACGGCGCTGACGACTGCATCTGCACCGCCGCCGTCGCCAACCACTTCGTCGCGGTGATGGAGATCGAGAACACCGACACGGTTTTCCATGAGGTCGAGACCTATCCGGCCTACCTGACCGCGCTGGCGTTCGTGCAAGGCACCGAGTTCAGCTTGGAATCCATGCGCGAGATGGAGAAGGCCGATGACGAGGCCTATGACAAGGCGTGGCCGGTCCTGCGTCAGTACCTGATGGACGCCGGCTTCGAGGGCACGGTCTGCCCGGTGATCACCGAGCTGACGCCGGCCAACATCAAGTTGGCCTACAACATCTTCACGACCAACGACCTGGTCACGCAGGTGCGCACGCCGAGCAAGCTGGCCAAGCTGATCCGCCAGCAGGTGGAGGAACCTGAGTTCAAAGACGACGAGCTGGGCAACCACTCGGGGCGTGGTCGCCTGCTCGCCGGCCTGATCGATGCCGGCGACGTCAACGGCATCAACGCCATGGTCAAGGACTACTTCAAGGGTGAGCCGAAGCTGGACCTGGCGTCGCCCAAGCAGATGAAGGAGTTGCTCTACAAGTACATGAAGATGCCGATCCGCTGCATCAACGACGTGACGGTGATCGAGCGCGTTAAGCGCCCGGAGCTGGCCGACGCCGTGAGCCGGTTCAAGAAGCGTCGCTCTGGTGCCAGCGACATCACGCTGACGCAAACTGAGTTGGACATCCTCTTTGCCAAGGCAAAGACCGACGACACGGCCATTGACCTGGCCTTGGCCTTCGATGCCGAGCTGCTCAGCGACGATGCGAAGGCGGCCCTGAAGGCCATCGGCGTGATGAAGAAGGTGATGACGCGCCGCAGCCTGTTCTACAAGAACTACTGGCATGCCAAGCACTGGAAGGACGGTCGCATCCACGCCAGCGCCAATCAGTGTGCCGCTGTGACTCGGCGTTACTCGATGAGCAACCCCAACCTGCAGCAGCTGCCGAAGAAGGGTGAAGGCGTCAAGTTCCGTGCCAACTTCCTGCCGCACTGCCGCGACGCTGTCGTGTCCTCCATCGACTACGTGGGCCAGGAGCTGCGCCTGGCTGCCGAGAAATCGCAGGACGAGAACATGCTGGCTTGCTATGTCGGCGACAACCTCAAGGACATCCACAGCATCACCGCTGCGGGTGCCATGCGCTTGAAGTGGGGCAGCGAGTTCGTCAACGCGATGATGGCCGAGCACGGCGGCGCTCTGGCCGCTGGCCTGACACGTGAAGAGGCTGAGTACCGCCTGTTCCTGATCCTGCGTGACCTGGGCAAGGAGAACCCGGTGGGCAAGAAGGCCGACGACCTCCGCAAGGACTCCAAGAACGTGAACTTCGGTGCACAGAACGGTGCCAAGGCCGCGAAGCTGGCCGAGACGCTGATCATGCGCTTCGAGGACGCCGAGCTGTTCCTCACGGCCCGCGAGAAGATGTTCCCCGATGTTGGTGTTGCCGCAGAGGCTGCCGCTGACGAGGCCAAGCGCCTGGGCTACACGACCACGTTCATGGGTGCACGCCGTCACCTCCGTGAAGCCATGATGAGCGACGAACGCGGTGCAGCTGACCGTGCGGCGCGTCAGGCCTGGAACTTCCAGATCCAGGGCTCTGCCGGTGAGATGACCAAGATGGGCATGACCCGCCTGTGGCTCTCCAACGCACTGTTCAAGTTCAACGCCAGGTTCATCGCGCCGGTGCACGACGAACTTGTGACCTCGGTGCACAAGGACGATGCTGTCGAGTTCCTGCGTATCAAGCACGACTGCATCGCCAAGCCCTACTCGACGATGAAGGTGCCGGTGCTGGGCTCGATCTCGATTGGCCCCAACTTCGCCAAGCAGTTCGAGTGCGGCGACTGGTTTATCGAGGAGAACATCAAGAAGGCATTGAACGACATCTTCAAGGTGAAGGAGGTCGCCTAACTCACTAGGTACATACTGTCACACCAAGAGGACCACGGCTCTAGGGCCGTGGGCACATAACTCCGAAGAGGGTAGTCAATGTCAAAGAAACACGATGCCGGCAAATGGGCTGAAAAACAGGCTCAGGACTGGCTCGACGCAATGTCGAACGCAAACATAGGTTTTGCGTACCACCGCTACCCAGACGCCAGGGCAGCCCGAGGGGCACTGGCAGCGCAGCCCTCTGACTACCTGGTGGCTGATAGAGGGCTTCCCAGTCAAGCCAGGCGGGTCATCCACCTGGAGGTCAAGGAGACGGCGCAGGAACGCCGCCTACCAAAGGCCAAGATCAGCCAGTACGGCATGCTCAAGAAGTTCGACTACGCCGGCATTGAGCCGGTGGTTCTGGTATTCCGCAGCGCGTTCAAAGACTGGGTGATCCTCACCGCCGACCACTTGTTCGCATTCGATGTCTGCCCGCCCAGCTTCCTGCTGACCGGGCTCGCCGCATACCCCACTGCTGCTGCAGCACTCAAGGAAATTTTCAAATGAGTAAGTTCTCACCACTGCTCGCCGTTCAGGCTGAATGGGAGCACGTTGACTTTGGCAACGGCACTACCCGCCTTGTGGCTTCTCGCAAGCTTGATGGCATCCGCGCCATCGTCATCGACGGAACTGTGTTCTCCCGCAAGCTGAAGCCGATTCCCAATAAGCACGTTCAGCTCCGCTTCGGCCGCCCCGAGTTCGAGGGCTTCGACGGTGAGCTGATCTGCGGCCCGGCCAATGCCTCGAACGTCTATCACGCCACGTACTCAGCGGTGATGAGCATCGACGGCGACCCCCCGGTCGTCTTCCACGTGTTCGACCACATCAGCCACCCGGACGATGAGTACCACCTCCGGCTGAAGCGCTTGAGCCAGCGCCCGCTGCCCGACCACGTGCAGCAGGTGGCCCAGGTCGGGGTGCGCTCTAAGGCCGAACTCGACAGCCTGGAGGCGATGTTCCTGGACGAGGGCTACGAAGGCCTGATGCTGCGGCTGCTGAGTGGCCCCGGCAGCGCCTACAAGTTCGGCCGCGCCACCGCCCGCTCCAACACGCTGCTGAAGGTCAAGCAGTTCCAGGACGCTGAGGCTGAGGTGATCGGCTTCGAGGAAGAGATGTTCAACGGCAACGAGGCCACGACCGACGCACTGGGGCACACGAAGCGCAGCAGCCACGCCGAGAACAAGACCGGCAAGGGCAGGCTCGGCGCCCTGGTGTGCAAAACGGCCGAGGGCATCGAGTTCAAGATCGGCACGGGGTTTGATGCCGCAACGCGTCAATCGATCTGGGACACCCACCACAAGGTGCTTGGCAAGATGGTCAAGTACAAGAGTTTTGCCATCGGTGTCAAAGAGGCCCCGAGGTTCCCCGTCTTCCTGGGGTTCCGCGATCCGATTGACATGTAATCCTTAAATGACATAATTGAACAAAGGGCACCTATTGGGTGCCCTCTTTCACAGAAGGTTTGTATGACAACCATCCTGAACGACCTCCATATCGGGGTTCAACGCAAGGCCGGCACCACGCCAAACTCTCAGGAAGCGATGCGCACCTGGAGCTTCGAGTGCCTACGTTACCGCCTCGCCACTGCTGACCCGGATGTCCTGATAGCCGGCGACCTGTTTGACACTTTTGAAATTTCACCACGCGACTGGCTTGAGACGTACAGCGTCTTCTCTGAGTGGTTGCTTGCCGGCCCTGAGCGCCACCTGACCCTGGTTGCCGGAAATCACGACTGGTCTCCCCGGGGAAGCAAGGTGTCAAGCTTCCAGATGCTGGCCAAGGTGTTGAAGGGTCAGTTCTCCCGAGTCACCATCATCGGCATCGACGAGTGGGACGTCGCCCCAAGCCATGCCGTGCTGGCTCACTGCTCCAACCAGGACATCTTCAACCTGAAGCTGTCCGAGGTCAGCGAGGTGCTCAAGTCGGGCATGCTCCTGATCCTGCACGCCAACTACCACAACAACTTCGCGCTGGAGTCCGACCACAGCCTGAACGTGAGCGAGGAGCAGGCGCTGGAGCTGTGCAACCGTGGTGTGCGTCTGGTCTTTGCACATGAGCACCAGGCTCGTCGGGCCATCCCCCACGGCATGCGCGCTGACGCCGGTGGTGAGGTGATCGTCATGGGCAACCAGTGGCCGACCTCGATCAGCGACTGCCTGGGCAACGACGTCAAGTCCATGCACCACATCCGCCAGGACATGGAGTTCGACGGCGAGGGCTACACCCTTCACCCTGAGGTGGTATGGAGCCGCACCGATGGCGGCTACACCGAGGTCGATTGGCGCGACCTGGGCGACGCCCCCGAAGCCCACTTCATCCGTGTCACGGGCGACGCCAGCTCCAACGAGGCTGGCGAGGTGATCAACACCTTGGCCAAGTTCCGCAACAGCTCCTCCGCGTTCGTGATCAGCAACGCGGTGCGCATCGAGGGCATCGTCCAAGCCGAGGACCTCCCCGCCACCTTCGAGGCGGCCAAGGCCTTCGACGTGATGGAGTTCATCAAGAAACACCTGGATGACGACGAGATCGTCGCCGTCAACAAACTGCTGGAGAAGCGCTCATGAAATACATCAAGTACCTGAACCTTGTGCTCACCACTGCCCTGGTTGCCTATATGACGTCGCTGGGTAACTGGGCAGCAACAGCTGTCGCCTGCGTCCTCACTCTGTCGGAGTTTCAGATCCTGTGCATGCAGCGCGTGATTGATACACAGAACGACGTGATCAGGCTCATGCCTGTCAAGGTGGTTGCCACACTGCGCATTCTGAAGGGGGGCACCAAATGATCAAGCAGCTCACCCTCAAGTGCTTCCGCAAGCACGAGGACCTGGTACTCAACCTCACCCCTGGCCTGAACGCTCTGCGTGGTTCCAACGAAGCCGGCAAGAGCACCATCATCGAGGGTGTTCTGTACGCCCTCTACGGTAGCAAGGCCCTGCGCAATAGCCTGGCCGAGACGGCTACCTGGGGCAAGCGTGAGCAGGACGTCAGCTCCAAGCTGATCATCCAAATCAAGGGTGTCGACTTCACCTTCTCTCGTTCCAAATCTGGCGCTGAGTGCAGCTACGGCGACAAGCTGGTTACCGGCCAGGTCGAGGTCTCCAACTTCGCCACCGAGCTGCTGGGCGCTGACGCCAAGACGGCAGCCGTGCTGATGCTTGCCGGCCAGAACGACTTGCGCGGTGCCCTGGACGAAGGCCCCGCTGCCGTCAGCGCCCTGATGAGCAAGCTGGCCGACTTCGACACCGTGGACCGCCTGCTTGAGACAGCCAACAACGAGCTGACCTTGGGCGCTGATGCTCCGCTGCGCAGCAAGATCGAGACGGCTCAGGCCGAGCTGGTGACGCTGGAGGCAGGCAAGCCCGACGTCAGCGAGATCCCCAGCATCGACGCTGGGGTGCTGGCAGCCGAGACTCAGATCAAGGATCTCGAACTCGCTGTGGAATCGTCCATGGTCGTGGTGGGCGAGAAGAACACCTTGGTCGAAAGCGCCGACGCGGCCAACGCCCTGCGACTGAACGTGAGCCGCAAGCTCGACGCCGCCCGCACGGCACTGGCTTCCACTGTGGGCCGCATCGAGAGCGCTGAGAAGGAAGCCGGCGCCAAGCCTGACCCTGCTGAGCTGGACGCTCTGCGTGCTGCAGCAGGCGACGAGGTGGGCCGGGCCAAGGCGTTCGAGGCCTACAGCCTGTTCACCGCCCTGACCTACCCCGGAGTTTTCTGGGAAGGTCCGAAGTCGGGGTTCGACGCTGAAGTGGAGCGGCTGACGAAGGTCCGCGAATCCATCCAGGCTGACGTGGCCAAGCTGGAAGGCAGCGCCGCCACCCTGCGCGCTCAGCTCATCACCAGCGGCAAGTGTCCTACCTGTGGTCACGCCGCCCAGAGCGATGAGCATGTGGCTGAGCACAACGCCGGTATCAACGTGAAGCTGGCCGAGGTGGTCGCTGGTCAGACCCCTCTGGCGGCTGCACTGAAGGCCAACCAGGCTGAACTCGCCGACATGCGCGCCGTGTCAGCTGTGGCCGCGTCGGTCGATGCCAAGGTGATGAAGGTCGGGCTCGACTACCTGAACCTCGACACCTCGGTCTACCCGTCACGCCCGACCTGGAAGGCCGAGGTCCCTGAGCGCTCATCCAACGCCAACCGCACCCGGCTGGCCGAACTGGAGGCGGCCGATAGGGCAGCCGGTGAGGCCCTGGGCCGCGCCCAGGCGTTCCGTGCCACGGCCGGGGACCAGCGCGCAGCCGTGGCGGTGCTGGAAACCGAGTTTGGAGCCCTGGTCGAGGTGGACGTCGCCCCGTTGCGCGCCGAGGCTGACGCGGCCTACAACGCCTATGCCACCCACTCCCGCGATCTGCTGCAGACCCGCAGCCAACTGACAGACCTGATCCAGCGCCGCGTGAACCTGGAACGCACGCTGCAGGAATACAACAACCGCCTGCAGACGTTGCGTGATCGCATCACCGAGTACCAGGACGACATGAAGACGTTGGCCTTCAACAACGGCTTGGTCGCCAAGTTGCGCCGGCTCAAGCCCGCCATCACTGACCACCTCTGGGGCACCGTGCTGTCTGCGGTGAGCACCTTCTTCACCTCGATGCGAGGTGAGCACAGCGTCGTGACCAAGGACGCCAGCGGGTTCAAGGTGAACGGCTATGCAATCACGTCGCTGAGCGGGTCGACGCTCGACGTCCTGGCTGTCGCAGTGCGCGTTGCCCTGGTGAAGACCTTCATCCCGCACACCAGTTTCCTCACCCTCGACGAACCGGCCTCTGGCTGCGACGTCTCCCGTACCAGCAACCTGCTGGGTTTCCTGGCCGCCACCGGCACCGAGCAGGTGCTACTGGCCTCGCACGACGAACTCAGCGAGTCCGTTGCCGACAACGTCATCCAACTTGGAGCATAAATTGAGCAAGCACAACATCGATCTCACCCCCGGTAACGTCAAGGAAGCCACTGCCGGCCTGAAGTCTGCCGACCTGTGGCAGGTGCCTTACGAGGACCTTTACATCCTCCCCGGCTTCAACGTCCGCGACGACACTCAGGAGCTGCGTGACCACATCCAGGGCATCGCCAGCATGATGGTCGCCAACGGCTATGACCGCAGCAAGCCCATGGCCGGCTATGTCGCCACGATCGACGGTGTCAGCCGCATCGTCGTGACGGACGGCCACAACCGCCACAAGGCCATCCCCATCGCACGTGAGTTGGGGGCCGACATCACCCACGTGCCGGTTGTGACCACGGTGCGCGGCACCTCGATGGAGGACTTGACCGTCGCGCTGGCCACGTCGAACTCCGGCAAGCAGCTGACCGCCTATGAGCTGGGCACCGTGTGCAAGCGTCTGCAGGGCTTCGGCTGGGATGACACCAAGATCGCCTCCAAGCTGGGCGTCACCGAGGCCTATGTCGGCAACCTGCTGTTCCTGCAGAGCTGCCCCAAGGCAGTCCGTGACCTGGTGCGCGCCGGCAGCGTGGCGGCGGCCACGGCCATCGCTGCGGTACGCAAGCACGGCGACAAGGCGGCGGCCATCCTCCAGGGTCTGCTGGACAAGAACACGGCGACGGGCAAGACCAAGGTCACGCCCAAGGACATGCCCATCGACTTCACCCAAGCCACGCGCAAGGCCGCACCCAAGCTGTACGAGGGCTTGATGAACGTGAAGGAAGACGCCGGCTACTCCAAGCTGCACCCCCACACCCGCGAGTTCATCGAGAAGCTGATCGCGGACCTCCCTCCCGAGCCGAAGAAAGTCGAGGCCTGACATGACCACGCACGCTGAAAACACCTGGGATCTCACCCACCCTGCCGGGCCAAAGACGCATGAACTCTCGGGCGTCGCCCGGCCCTTCGTGCGCCAGTTCGCCACGGGCGGCGTCGCCGCTCCGATGCCCCCGCATGTGGCGGGTGGTGCCAGCATGAACATCACCGGAGCCTTGACGGCTCAGCTGAAGGCCTTCGACGACCAACGCGTCATCGAGAAGTACCGCCGCTTCATGCCCCAGGTGCTGGCCATCGCGGCGATGAGCAAGTACGCCGGCACCAAGGTGGGCGCCCTGATCCTGGGCGAGGACATGGAGCCGCTCAGCAGCGGCTGGAATGGCGCCGCCCGGGGCTGCAGCGCTGACGTCGATGTCCGCTCCAACGAGCGCGACGAACGCCTGATGTGGGCCGTCCACGCCGAGGCGAACGCCATTGCCAACGCGGCGCGCACCGGCGCCAGGCTGAAGGGCTCCACCATCATCGTGACCCACACCCCCTGCATGAGCTGCGCCAAGCTGATCGTGCAGTCGGGCATCGTCCGCGTCGTGTGCCCGCAGCCCGACCCGGACTTTGCCCTGAAGTGGGAATCTGAGTTCACCCGCACCCGCGCCCTGTTCACCGAGTGCGGCGTGACCCTCTACGAATATTGACACAACGGAAGATTGAGACACTATGACGAACTCTGTGAAGCTGATCGCCGGCTCGATGAATGGCTACACCGGCCATTTCATCTGGACCCTGGAGCTGCGCTACTGGCGTGCCATCCACGCCGAGCTGATGACGCACCGCGCCTTCAGTCGCAACGCCGGCAGCAGCCGTGCCATTCCGGTGGCGCGCATGTTGAGCCAGGTGTGGAGCGATCCTGCCGGCCCTGAGTACTGGGGCGCCAATCAGGCGGGCATGCAGGCAGGCAGCGAGCTGAAGGGCTGGAAACTGAAATTGGCCAGGGGTCTCTGGAAGTTTGCCGGCCGTGCAGCCTGCTGCTTTGCCTGGGCAGCGATGAAGCTCGGGCTGCACAAGCAGGTAGCCAATCGCCTGCTGGAGCCCTGGCAGTACATCAACGTGCTGGTCACGGCCACGGATTGGGACAACTTCTTCGAGCTGCGCTGCCACCCGGACGCTCAGCCCGAGATGCAGTCGCTGGCTCGCAACATCAACACGACCATCTCGTCTGCGCGTGAACTTGGCCTCTACGACATCTTGCAGCCGGGCGAGTGGCACCTGCCCTACGTCCACATGGAAGAGCGCAAGTTGTTCCCCGTGAGCACCCTGCTCAAGATTTCCACCGCCCGATCGGCCCGCGTCAGCTACACGCCATTCAACGGCGTGGCCGAGGTGGAGAAGGAGATCGAGCGCCACGACAAGTTGGTCGCGTCGAGACCCATCCACGCCAGTCCCACCGAGCACCAGGCGAAGTGCATGACCACGGGTCGCTACGCCAACTTCAACCGCTTCCGCCAGTACCGCTGGAACGTCGAGCAATCGGCCAAGGTGTGAGCCTCTCCGACATCACCGAGCTGGCCCGCCAGATCGCCATGCGCATGGACCCCGACGCACTGCTCGACAGTGCAGACGTCGGCGCCATGCTCAAGTGCGAGGCCAGGTATGTGGCCGAGGAGTTCTCGAAGGCCCCGGGCTTCCCGAAGCCCTACCGGCTGACGAAACGCTCGGGTCGCAGTCAGCCACGATGGAAGCGGTCGGAGATCCAGGCGTGGATCGAAAGCCACAGAAACGGTGCAACGAAGCGAGGGGGACGCCCCCGCAACACCGACGACTGAGGGACAAAATTGGGGACCACACTGGCAGCAGGTGGTCCCCAAGTTGTTTTTGGCCATCGCCACAGGGCCACTTCGTAGGATTTATGGGGACCGCTGGTCCCCAAACCCTCTGCAGCCCGCGCCAGTGCTCACTCCAGAGTCCGGCCCCGGGCACCACCAGAAACCGCAGCCAGCGTCGCGCAGGGTCGAGCCCTGACTCTCGGGGCCTTACAAGCCCCTACACTCTGCACCAATGCGGCCCCTGCATGCCGCTTGCCACACACAGAGTCGAAATCCATGCCCCCCATTCCCTCGGTTACTAAAGCCCTCTTGCTGGCATGCGTGGGCCTGTTCTGCCTGTTCCAGCTGCTGCCGCCAAGCCTGCAGATTGAGGGCTACTTTGCGTTATGGCCACTAAATTCGGGGTACTTCCTGCCCTGGCAGCCGCTTAGTTATGCCTTTCTGCACGGCGGTTTCTGGCACTTGCTCCTCAATATGTTTGGCCTGTGGATGTTCGGCTCTGAACTGGAGCGCGTCTGGGGCAGCAAGCGCTACGCGCATCTGCTGATCGCCAGCACTCTCAGCGCGGCGGCGGCTCAACTCATTTTTTCAGCGCTAACAGGTTCACATTCACCCACCGTAGGCGCTTCCGGCGCACTGTTCGGGCTGTTGCTGTCCTTCGGCATGATCTTCCCGAACCGCATCATCAGGCCCTTGCTCCCCCCCATCCCGATGAAGGCCAAGTACTTTGTCGCGTTATTTGGCGGACTGGAACTGGCACAAGGCGCCGGCTATTTCACTTTCGGGCCAACCAATGTCGCCCACTTCGCCCACCTGGGCGGCATGCTGGGCGCCTGGCTGATGATGAATTACTGGCGCGGCGCGCGCCGCCGCTGATCAGTCGGCGCCGGCCAGCAGGCCGGTGCCGACCTCGGGGTGGCGCAGCCGCAGGCGCAGCTCGCGCTTGAGCCGCCCGTTGTCGAGGCGGCGCGATTCGCCCATGAAACTCAGCTGCATGGGCGACATCTGCTCCCGCGCCTGCTCGCGGCTGATGCGCGGCGGCCGCGGCAGGCCGCACAGCTCGGCCGCCAGGTCGAAGTAGTCGCCCATCAGCAGCTCGCTGTCGTCGCAGGCATGCACGATGCGCTGCGGCTTGCCGCGCGCCAGCGCCGCCAGGCAGGCGCGCGCCAGGTCGTCGGCGTGGATGTGGTTGGTGTAGACATCGTCCTCGCGCCGCAGCACCGGCGCGCCCTTGGCCAGGCGTTCGCGCGGATGGCCGCCCTCACGATCCCAGGCATAGATGCCGGGCACGCGCAGGATGCTCACGCGCACGCCCAGGCTGGCGCCGAACCAGCGCAGCCGCTGCTCGGCATCGACACGGCGCCGCGCGCGGTCGGTGGCGGGCCTGGGGCTGCGGGTCTCGTCGAAGCGCGCGCCCGCGCAATCGCCGTACACGCCGGTGGTGCTGGCATAGACCAGACGCGTGATGCGCGGCGAGCGCGCCAGCGCGCGCAGCAGATTGAGGGTGCGCCGGTCCTCCGCGCCCTGGGCGGCGGGTGGCGCCAGGTGCAGCACCCAGTCGGCCAGGCCGGCCAGGCGTGCCAGGCTGGCGGGGTCGTCCAGATTGCCCAGCAGGGGCATGGCGCCGGCCGCGCGCAGCGCCTGGGCGCGTGCCGAGCTGGAGCTCAGCGCCAGCACGGGCAGGCGCCCGTGCAGCTCGCGCAGCACGCGCAGGCCCACGTCGCCGCAGCCGACGATGAGGAGGCGGGGCCGGCGCGCGTGCAAAGTGGGCATGGGTGATCGTCAGGCAAAATGGCGCCTGAGTTTATCGGTCGCCACGGCCCGCGATGCACCTCGCGGGCCGAGTTTTTATTGAGCCCAGCCATCCACACCATGAATTTCCAGGTCACCGTGCAGCCCAGCGGCCGCGAGTTTTCGGTCGAACGCGATGAAACCCTGCTCGGCGCGGCCATCCGCCAAGGCGTGGGCCTGCCCTATGGCTGCAAGGACGGCGCCTGCGGCTCCTGCAAGAGCCGCTTGCTGGAGGGCCGGGTGATCCACGGCGCGCACCAGGCCAAGACCCTCACCGAGGCCGAGGAGGCCGCCGGCTTCGTGCTGACCTGCTGTGCCACGCCGCAGACCGATTGCGTGCTGGAAGCGCGCACCGTGCCGGGCGCGGGCGAGTTCGCGGTGCTCAAGCTGCCCAGCCGCGTCATCAGCATCGCCAAGCCCGCGCCCGACGTGGCGCTGCTGCGTCTGCAGCTGCCGGCCAACCAGAACTTTCAGTTCCACGCCGGCCAGTATGTGGAATTCATCCTGCGCGATGGCGCGCGCCGCAGCTATTCGATGGCCAACGCGCCCAGCAACCTGGGCACGCCGCCGGCGATCGAGCTGCATGTGCGCCACATGCCGGGCGGCAAGTTCACCGACCATGTGTTCGGCGCTATGAAGGAAAAAGACATCCTGCGCATGGAAGGGCCGTTCGGCAGCTTCTTCCTGCGCGAGGACAGCGACAAGCCCATCGTGCTGCTGGCCAGCGGCACCGGCTTCGCACCCATCAAGGCCATCATCGAGCGCCTGCAGCATCTGGGCCAGAGTGCCGGATTCAGCCGCCCCACCACCCTCTACTGGGGCTGCCGCAGCAAGGCCGACCTCTATCTGCACGACTGGGCCCTGCAGGCCGCCGCCAGCATGCCGCAGCTCCGCTATGTGCCGGTGCTTTCCGAGCCCAGGCCCGAGGACGGCTGGAGTGGCCGCACCGGCTTCGTGCACCAAGCCGTGCTGGCCGACCTGCCCGACCTCAGCGGCCACCAGGTCTATGCCTGCGGCGCGCCCATCATGGTGGAGTCGGCCCAGGCGGACTTCGTCGCCAAGGCCGGCCTGCCCGCCGAGGAGTTCTACGCCGACGCCTTCACCTCCGAGCTGGACAAGCAAGGCAAGGCCTGACCCCGGCCGCCCCTCTCAACCAGGAACCGCCGCCATGCAGCATTTCAGCCCGCCCTATTCCAGCGCCGCCCAGTTCGAGCAGCAGTTGCGCGAGCAGGGTTCGGCCGTGATGGCACCCGAAAGCCTGCGCCACTGGCTGGGCTGCGAGGAGGCCGAGCTGGCCGCGCTGGCGCCGTTCTGGAACGATCTACCGCCCGACCTGTACCTGCGCGACGGCGGGCGCTACCGCTTCCGCCGCCATGGCAGCTTTGTGCTGGACAGCCGCGCTGCCGAGCCGGTGCAGCAGGTGCCGCACCGCGCCCACTGGCAGCCGCTGGACTACAACGCCCTGCACGGCGGGCTCGAGCGCTGGTTCGAGCCGATGGCGCAGGCTGCCACCGCCCTGCCCATCTGGCCCAAGCTGCTGCTGGCCCTGGCCGCCGCGGCCGACCGCCTGCGCGGCGCGCAGCCCTGGTATGCCGAGGCGCACCAGTTCCGCATCGACACCACCGACGGCATCGGCCGGCCCACGCCCGAGGGCGCGCACCGCGATGGCGTGGACCTGGTGGCGGTGTTCCTGGTGGGCCGCGCTAGCATCAAGGGCGGTGAATCGCGCGTGTTCGAGGCCAGCGGCCCGCGCGGCCAGCGTTTCACCATGAGCGAGCCCTGGACCCTGCTGCTGCTGGACGACGAGCGCGTGATCCATGAAACCACGCCGATCCAGCCGGTGGCCGAGCATGGCTATCGCGACACCCTGGTGGTGACGCTCAGGCGTGGCGGCTTTCAAGATCCCTGATGGATCCCTGATGCGTGGCAGGCATCACGCCATGCCAGATGCGCTGAGCCGGCCGTGGCACAAGGCGCGGCGCAGGCCGTAAACTGCGAACCTCGGGCCACAAGCCCGCACGCAGGCACCCGCCAAGCCGGGTGCTTTTTTTCGGCATCACAAGTGCAAACGCCATGAACGCTCCTTTCGACCGCTCGTCCGATCTCGCCCGCGCCCTCAGCGAGGCAGCCCCCTCCTCCCTTCCCAGCTCGCTGTTCGGCCTGCCCGATCAAGCCCCGCACGAACGCGTGCTGCTGGCCGCCGATGAGCAGACCGGTCTGAAGGCCATCCTGGCCGTGCACAGCACCGCCCGCGGCCCCGCTTTCGGCGGCTGCCGCTTCTGGAGCTATGACAACGAACTCGCCGCGCTGAACGACGCGCTGCGCCTCTCGCAAGGCATGAGCCTGAAGAACGCCCTGGCCGACCTGCCCTTCGGCGGCGGCAAGGCCGTGATCATCAAGCCGGCCGGCCAGTTCGACCGTGCCGCCCTGTTCGCCGCCTTCGGCCGTGCCGTGCAGTCGCTGGACGGCGCCTACATCACCGCCGAAGACGTCGGCACCACCACCGCCGACATGCTGGGCATGCAGGCGCACACGCAATACGTGAGCGGCATCCCGCGCGCCGGCGCCTTCGGTGGCGACCCCAGCCCGAAGACGGCCTGGGGCGTGTTCGTCTCGATCGAAGCCGGCGTGCGCCTGCATCTGCAGCGCGCCTCGCTGGACGGCGTGCGCGTGGCCCTGCAGGGCCTGGGCGCAGTGGGCTGGCATCTGGCCGAGTTCCTGCACAAGGCCGGCGCCAAGCTGGTGGTGGCCGATGTGGACGCCGCCAAGGTGGCGCGCGCACAGGAGCTGTTCGGTGCACAAGCCGTCAGCGTGCACGAGATCCTGGCCGCCGATGTCGACGTGCTGGCCCCCTGCGCCCTGGGCGCGGTGCTGAACCTGGGCAGCGTGCCGCAGATCCGCGCCAAGCTGATCGCCGGCGCCGCCAACAACCAGCTGGCCACCGCCGCCGATGGCGACGCGCTGCAGGCGCGCGGCATCCTCTACCTGCCCGACTATCTGGTGAATGCCGGCGGCATCATCAGCGTGGCACGCGAGTACCGCAACGAGGGCGAAGAGCAGGCAGTGATGGCCGAGGTCAGCAAGATCGCCGGCCGCGTGGAAGAGCTGCTGGGCCGCGTCAAGGCCAGCGGCAACACGCCCGCGCGCGAGTCCGACATCTGGGCACGCTCCAAGCTGGTGAAGCCCGCCTGAGATCGCAGGCCAGCGTATGAAGAAAGGCGGCTCCTGAAGCCGCCTTTTTTTCATTCGCCCAGATACGCGGCCCGCACTTTCGGGTCATTCAGCAAATCCTTGCCATTGCCCGTCATGGTGACGATGCCGCTTTCCATCACATAGCCGCGATTCGCGGCCGCCAGCGCCCGGCTGGCGTTCTGCTCCACCAGCAGGATGGTCACGCCCTGGCCATGGATGTCATTCACCACCTCGAAGATCTTGTCCACCATGATGGGCGAGAGGCCCATCGAGGGTTCGTCCATCAGCAGCACCTTGGGGCGCGCCATCAGTGCGCGGCCCATCGCCAGCATCTGCTGCTCGCCGCCCGACATGGTGCCGGCCAGCTGGTTGCGACGCTCCTTCAGGCGCGGGAAGATGCCGAACACCTTGTCGATATCGGCCAGGATCTCGGCCTTGTCGTTGCGGATGTAGGCACCCATCTGCAGGTTCTCGGTGATGGTCATGCGGGTGAAGGTGCCGCGCCCTTCCGGCACCATCACCAGGCCCTGCTTGACCAGGTCCCAGGCGCCCTGGCCCTTGATGCTCTGGCCCATGAACTGGATCTCGCCCTCGGCCACGGGCTGCAGGCCGGTGATGGCCTTGAGGGTGGTGGTCTTGCCGGCGCCATTGGCGCCGATCAGACTCACCAGCTCGCCCTGCTTGACTTCGAAGCTGACGCCCTTGACGGCCTGGATGCCACCGTAGGCGACCTTCAGCCCCGTGACCTTGAGGAGGGTGTTGTCGTTTGCCATTTGCCTTGTCCGTCCTGCCTCAGTGGGCCTTGTGACCGGCGCCCAGATAGGCCTCGATCACCTTCTCGTTGCGCTGCACATCGGCCGGCGTGCCTTCGGCAATCTGCTTGCCGTAGTCCAGCACGGTGACGCGGTCGCACAGCCCCATCACCAGCTTGACGTCATGCTCGATCAAGAGGATGGTGCGGCCGTCGTTGCGGATGCGGTCGATCAGCTCGCGCAGCACCACCTTCTCGGTGG